>OLQT01001253.1_pt1 | contig 16076 bp, 15 predicted proteins | sample 1672651 | NCBI WGS metagenome assembly OLQT01 (sample SAMEA3136709, study PRJEB25190) | human gut metagenome | biome: human gut; feature: human-associated habitat; material: faeces | place: Austria | collected 2013 | reverse complement strand
CAGATGCAGCAGCACCTGCACGCATTTTTCCATTTCAGGCACGGAGACATACTCCATCAGGCCGTGGCCGTTGTAGCCGCCGGTGGGCAGGTTGGGGCAGGGCAGCCCCTCCCACGAAAGCCGCGCGCCGTCGGTGCCGCCGCGGATGGGAACGATCTTCGGCTCGTCTCCGGCGGAACGGATGGCTTCCAGCGCCCGCTTCGTCACTTCGGGATAGCGGTCAATGACCTCCCGCATGTTGCGGTAGCTGTCCTTCAGGGTAACGCGCACGGTGCCCGCGCCGTATTTCTGATTGAGGAAGGCTTCGGCGGCCAGCATCAGGGCCTCTTTGGTCTCCAGCTTGGCCGCGTCGTGATCCCGCAGGATGTATTGCAGCACAGCGCCGCTTTCGTCGCCCTGCATGCCGCACAGGTGATAGAAGCCCTCCCGGCCTTCCGTGTGCTCCGGGCATTCGGCGGCTGGCAGCATGGCGTTGAACTCCATGGCGATCTTGCTGGCGTTCCTCATCTTGTCCTTGGCGCTGCCGGGATGGATGTTGAAGCCTTTGACCTCCACCAGCGCGGAAGAGGCGTTGAAGTTTTCGCATTCGTATTCGCCCACGCCGCCGCCGTCCACCGTGTAAGCAAAGTCCGCGCCGAAGCCCTTGATGTCGAAGTCGTCCGCGCCCTCGCCGATCTCCTCGTCGGGGGTAAAGCCCACGCAGATCTTGCCGTGCTTGAGGTCGGGGTGGGTCAGCAGGGTCTCGCACAGAGTCATGATCTCGGCAATGCCCGCCTTGTCGTCGCCGCCCAGCAGGGTGGTGCCGTCGGTCACGATCAGCTCGTGGCCCACGTGGCGCTTCAGGCATTCAAACTCTTCCGGCTTCATGACCACGCCGTTGCCCACGTTCAACTCGCCGCCGGAATACACCAGACAGCGGGGATGCACCGGGCCCGTGGGCACGGCGGATACTGTGTCCATGTGCGCGATCAGGCCGATGGCGGGCTGATTCGGCACGTTGGCGGGAATTTCCGCATAGACGTAGCAGGTGGGGCTGACGCGGACGTTTTCCGCGCCCATTTCCTTCAGCTCCTTTTCCAGAAGCCGGGCCATGTCCCACTGCCTTTCGGTGGAGGGGTGGGTTCCGCTGGTCTCGCTGGAACCGGAGTCAATGACTGCATAGTTGAGAAACCGTTCTTTCACATTCATGGGACAGTACCTCCTTGAAAATCGGAATTACAGCTGCTTAGTCAGAATGATCTGGCTTTCCCGGGCCAGCAGGGCATGCTTCGGCGCGGCGGGGAAGGCCTCGACGCTGCCGCCGGAGTGGCAGAGAAGCATCATTTCCGCGAAGTCCATCCCGGCGGCCATGGAGAAGCCCAAGCCGCCGGAAAAGCGGGGGTTGACCTCCAGAAAGAAGAATTCGTCCCCGTGACGGATGAACTCCATGTTGACCACGCCCACCAGCCCCACGGCCTCCGCAATGGCGGCGCAGACGGCCTCCAGCGGATGGCCGGGCAGCACCTCCACGGTCATGCCCAAGCCGCTTTTGTTGCGCAGAAGCTCCTGCCGGGCGGCGGCGCGCACCTGACCGGCGCTATCCCGGGCCACATCTACGCAGAATACCGCTCCTTCCAGAAAGGGCTGGACGATGCAGTCCTCCCGGCCCGCCAGCGCCGTCTGATAATTTTTTTCATCGGCGGCTACGGCCTGTCCCATGCTGGAACGACCCGACCGGGGCTTGATTATGACCGGGAAGGGGAAGGGGCAGGGCTGTCCCGGCACGGCGCTTTCCGTGGGAATCAGACGGCAGACCTGCCTCGGCGCGTCAAAAAAAGGGGAGGTGCAGGAGGCACTGCCTCCTGCCGGGGTTATAGGGCGGCGAGAAGGAGCGTGCATCCGGTGGATGCAGCTGCCGAAGGCAGCTAGCGACTGACAGCCGTCAACCGAAACGAGGATTTGGCACGGCAGTGCCAAAGACGACGATTGAGGTTGCGGAACGGAGCCCCTAAACCCTGTGCCGCAGCACATTTCCCGCAAACCAGCGCAGCGCTGTTTGCGGGCGCGAACGGCCAACTCGGAGTTTTTCGACTGGCTGTGGCAGACCTGCTTTTCCGCCAGAAAGCGATTCATCCGGTCCTTGCGGCGGCACAGCGCGGCGACCGGCTCCTCCGGCACACAGACCGTGCAGCCCAGCGCCCGGAACTCGGCCTTTCGGGGGGACAGCGCGTCCACCTCCGGGTCGGTCAGGGGAATGACAAAGTCCAGCCTGTCCCGGCGGACGGCCTCCTGCAGCTGCTCCACGTATGGCTCGCCCTCCGTGGCCAGCCGGGCCTGAAAGAAATCGATCTCTCCGGCCAGCGGCGTCCATTCCCGGGGGTAAATATCGCATCCGAATACGGTGTGTCCCAGCGCCTGATAGCGCCGCGCGGCAGGGCCTGCCGCCATGGAACCCACAGCGGTCAGCAGAATGCGGCTCATGCTTCCGTTCCTCCTTTGGATTGTCCGGCGGCTTTCCGGCGGAGGGCCGCCGCCATCTGCACAAGGCAGCGGAAGCTCTCCGGCTTGAACAGCAGGCTCATGCCGCCGTAGAGTACCACGCCCGCCGCCACCTGAACCAGCAGCAGAGGCAGATTGCCGAGGGGCAGACGGCCCAGCGCGCTGACGGCCAGAAACATCGTCAGACTCATGACGATGGGCGGCAGAATATCCCGAATCTGCTCCCAATAGCCGTAGTGAATCAGCTTTTTGTTGGGGAAGGCGTTCACAAACGACGAGATCACCGTGGAGACCACCGCACCCCATACGATGGGCAGCACACCCTCAAAGCAGAACACGGTGACGCACAGAATGGCGATACCGTAGCTTTTTTTGATGATCTCCAATTTCAGGAACACATCGCTGCGCCCCATGGCGTTGATGGCCTGCAGGTTGGCGGTGTGGATGGGATAAAAGGCGAAGTCGATGCAGCAGATCTGCAAAAAGGGCACGCAGGGCAGCCATTTGTCCGTCAGAAGCAGGCTCACCAGCGGCCGGGCCACCGCCGCCAGCCCCGCCATCAAAGGCAGCACCAGAAAGCTGGAAGCCATAATGGAGCGGCGCATGGTCTGCTTCATCCGTTCCAGATCGCTTTGCTGCTCGGACAGAACCGGCAGCATCACACTCTGAATGGAGCCGTTCACCGCGTTCATCAGAAGCTCCGGGAACTGCTTGCCCCGGTTGAAATAGCCCAGCGCCTCCGAGGAAAACTTCTTGCCGATGACAAAGGAGCGCAGGTGCTGATAGCCCGTATCCATCAGGCTGGACAGCAGCAGCTTCCAGCCGAAGGAGAACAGGCTCCGCACCCGGCGGAAGGAGAAACAGAAATGAGGATGCCAGCGCACCAGCACCAGCAGGAGAAGGCACAGGCTGAACTGATTGGTCAGCTGCTGGCCCACCAGCGCCCATACACCCAGCCCCTTCAGGGCCATGGTGATGCCTACGCCGCCGGACAGCACTGTGGCGGCCAGACTGGCCGTCATCAGCTTGCGGAAGGACATTTCCCTGGCAATGACCGCATTCTGCACGCTGGTCAGCGCGCCGGGGAACAGGATCAGCGCCAGCACCCGCAGATAGCGGGCAAGCCCCGCCATCCTGAAATAGCGCTCAATGGCGGGCGCGGCCGCAAACAGCGCCGCATACAGCAGCGCCGCGATGCCAAGCCCCAGAAAAAACACGGAGCTGCGGTCGGTCTCGTCGATCTCGGTGCGCTGAATGAGCGCGGTATTCAGGCCGCTTTGCACAAACACCTGCGCAAGGGCCGTGAAGATCAGCAAAAGGGACAGAACGCCGTAATCGTCCGGGCTCAGCAGACGGCCCAGCACCAGACTGACCACGAAGGAAATGCCCTGATTGCCGAAGCTTTCCAGCAGCTTAAACACAAAGGAAGAAGCCGCGGACTGGCTGCGTTTTTCGCTCATAGGGTCACGCCTTCCCGAGGATCAGGCCGCAGATCCGCTCCACGTCGCTGTCCTTTAGCTCCGGGTACAGGGGCAGCGTCACCACCTGCCGGGAGGCGCGAAGCGCGATGGGCGTCCGGGCCGAGTCAAAGCCCGGGCGGTTCCGGTAGCAGGCGAAATCCGTAATCAGCGGATAGAAATACTTCCGGGCGTGGATATCCTCCGCCGCCAGCCGGGCGCAGATCTCTTCCCGGCTTCCGGCCTCGCCGGTGAACCGCACGGGATAGTAGGCATAGTTGGAAACCACGTCCACCTGCTTCTTCGGGCAGACCACGCCCTCGTGGCCGGACAGCAGCCGGTCGTACAGCTCCACCACATGGCGGCGTTTGGCGATGTTTTCCTCTAAATAGCGCAGGTTGCACAGCCCCATGGCCGCGTGGAATTCGCTCATTTTCGCATTGCCGCCGGAATACAGCACGGTTTCCTCATCTTCGATGCCGTAGTTCCGCTCCCACTCCAGCCGCCGGTTCAATTCCGGGTCGGCGGTGGTCACGCAGCCGCCCTCGATGGTGTGGAAAACCTTGGTGGCATGAAACGAGAACATGGCCGCATCGCCCATCCGGGCGGCGGACACGCCGTTTCGGCTGACGTTGAAGGCGTGGGCCGCGTCATAGATCAGCTTCAGTCCATGCTTTTTCGCAATGGCGGACAGCGCCGCGTCGTCGCAGAGATTGCCGTATACATGCACCGGCAGAATGGCGCAGGTGCGGGGGGTGATGAGCGCCTCCACCTTGGCCGGATCCAGCGTATAGTCCTCCTCCCGGATGTCGCAGAACACCGGGGTCAGCCCGGCCCGGACGATGGCATGGGTGGTGGATGCAAAGGTGAAAGGCGTGGTAATGACCTCGCCCTGCAGACCCAGCGCCTTCAAAAGCGCCTCCAGCGCCAGATGGCCGTTGGTAAACAGCGCGGCATAGGGCACGTCCAGCCGCTGCTTCAGCGCCGCTTCCAGTTTTTTCAGTTTTTCGCCGTTATTGGTCAGCCAATGGCTGTCCCACAGGCTGCGGATCTCTTCTGCATACTCCTCCATCGGGGGCATGGACGAACGGGTCACATTGATACGCATAGCATAGCGCCTTTCTTTCTGCGGCCCGTCAAAAGGGACACGGCCGCCGGAAATTCCGCTGATAGTATATCATGGAGGCGAAAGAATGGCAAATTGGGAAGCAAAAAGAGACGCTCAGCTTAGAAGGTGCTCCATAGGGATTTTTAATCCCGGAAAAAAGTGCGGCATAGTCGGTAGAAATATCGGCTATGCCGCTTCTTTTTCATTGGGAATTTCTACTGCGCCAATAGCGTTGTAGATAATCTGAAGACGTTCATGGACTTCTGCTTCGCACCGTCCATCAGGATTTGCAGCTCAGCCACCCGCTTTTCCAAGGTCTGTTGCTCGGCTTCACAGGTCGCTGACATTCTGGCATAGCGTTCGTCGCTGAGCCTGCCGGTCACATTATCTTAGCTCCGGCCAAATTTCACAAGATCTTTCGGATGGATTATATATTTGCAAATTTTCTGTCCTTGTGATACACTGGTTATACAAGAATACCATGAATGAGGTGTACTATGATAATTCGCATTTGGTTGTCAGTTTAACGGCACGAACATTTTAATCCTTGTTCATGCTGCTTTATGCAATGAGCTCATGCTTCCACAGCTTTCTATTGTCTGTTTTCATATTCGTATGTCCTCCGTAATTTCGCAGTAGCCGGTTGCACAGCCGAGCAACGCTGTCAAGGAATCGGCTGCGCCTCGCTGTGCGTCCTTGACGGCGATGCTCTGCTGCGCAGACAGGTAATCAAGGCGGCGATGCCACCATTTGCCAATGGAAATCAGCCGGATTTCAAGCCCGTTTCAATCTCTCAGTCCAATTATAACAAGAACAAACGTTCGAGTCAATGTGCTTATTAGAGGATTATTAGAGGAAGAGCAAGCACAGCAAGTGTAGCTACACTTGCAAAAAACGGCGTGGGTTGACCGGGATTTCCTTGCAGTGCAGCAAGCAAATCCGGTGAGTACCCACACCGGAAAAACAGGGCGTTCCGGCTGACCGCCGAAACGCTCTGTTTTCATTTTTTGGATAGTCCCAAGCCCTTGAAAAAGCGGAAACAAGATATTGACATTTGTCAATGCATAGTGATAGCATTTTATAGGAAGTATTATCACATACACATCGTAATATCGTTTCATAGTTCCGTAGACTGATGGATTGAAGAAAGGATGAAAAGGTTATGAGTGAAAGGTTCCCAGACATTGATTGGTATTGCGACCGTTGCAATGCACACCTTAATGAGCAGCCGGGCTTTGACGATCACCACTACGTATGGAAATGTACTGAATGTGGTCATAAGAATAGTATCTCTTCTGATTCCATCTATGAGTCGGAAGAAGATTTTCGCAATTTCAACAATTAACAAGGAGGGCACGTAATGAAGCACCTTTTCAGAGCAACAAAAATCGGCTGGGAAAAGGAAAAAGAAGGTGTATGGTTTGATTCTGATGCCTATTCCAAAGAAGAAGCAGAAGCGGAGTTCAAGCCATATCAAGGAACTACGCAGCGAGGTTATCCCTATACTGGTTACGAACGTGATGGGCAAAAGTATCATGATGTAACCTATTTAGGCGAGTTTGAAGATGATGAACTTCCACATTCAGACACTGAGTTTTTAGACGCTATTCTAAAGCGGAAAAAGTAAAATATAGCTTTGTACAAGCATTGTACTTGGCATGGGGGAAGAAATAATTCACCTTTCTTTTGCGTGGCTCATAGACAATAAAATCGTTGATTTCCGCCCCCAATTTATACGCAATTCACCCATTTACTTTTGCATTCACATTGGACGGATGCAGACGGCCTACTCCGATTTGCGTCCACGATTTAATCGAGCAAATAAGAAGCCCATATACAGATATCTGCCTTAGCAGCGTCCGTATATGGGCTTTGTTGTAGATTCCTGATTGCATTTGCACCGCTATTTTTCTTGTCATGCTTTATGCAAGGTTGTCATTTGACTGGTTGCTAATGCGCAGCCCTGTAGAGGCGATGGCCGTACAGCAGGGCGAATTTGTCGCGCAATACACCGACCAAATCGATCAAGTCAATGAAAGCTATCTTGATAACATCCCGTTATTAATAGAAATTTCGTCAAAGACACTCATTGTAAGTGCCGCGCTGTTTTGGTTAGACTACCGCGTTGCTCTTCTCACATTGTTTTTACTGACTATGCCGCTCTATATAAGAAAAAGGCTTTTGCAAAAGAGTTCCGCTTTAGTCATAACCACGTGGAACACGGAGGAATATGATGCGGGAAATCGTAAGGGCAAGACATGTTCTGCTTGAATTCAACGGACGTGATGTTTTGAATATAAGCGAACTTTCTGTCGCCGAAAACGAAAGAATTGGGCTCATCGGCGCCAACGGCAGCGGCAAGACCTCCTTGCTCAGAATCCTTTCAGGAGATATGGAGACTGCTACTTGCACGGTTGTCCACTATGGAAATGGTTTATAGATGCATTTCATAACCTGCAACACTATTTGCCAATGGGGCAATATTCATTTTAGGTCGTCAGCCAAGAATGGCAGCACTGGTATGCGATGAGCATAATACAGAAAAAAGCAAGCAGTATTGACAAATAACTGGAGACCGTCCCAAATTCTGTGTAAACCTCCAAAGCAAGGTGTAAAATAGAGACATCAAACAGGAGGGAACACAGATGACAAGAAGAAAACGAAGCCCGGAAGAAAACGAGCGCAGAGCAAAAATACGAGAGCTGCTGCTAAGCAGCAACATCAGCAGCATGGATGACATATGGATGACATTCAGGATCTGTTTAAGGAGACTATCGCGGAGTTCATGGAGAGCGGTCTTGAGGCAGAGCTGCGTAATTCGAGCAAATACGTATCCTACAAGGACATCAAGGCACTAATGGCGGACTTGAGAAGCGTCTATGCCGCCGTTGACGAGTCTGCGGTGCTGGACGCACTGGATACATTTTCAACCAGGTGGGATACGAAATATCCCAAGATATCACGGTCGTGGCGGGAAAATTGGGCGAATCTCAGCACGTACTTCAAGTATCCGCAGGAGGTGCGGCGGCTGATCTACACAACCAATTCGATTGAAGGGTTTAATCGGCAGCTGCGGAAAGTAACCAAGACCAGATCGGTCTTTCCGACGGACGACAGCCTTTTCAAGATGCTGTACCTGGCGATGGTGGACATCACGAAGAAATGGATAGGACGGCAGCGGGACTGGAGCATGATCCACGCACAGCTGTCGATTTACTTCGCCGAGCGCATGCCCGAATAACACCGCCGTATCCAGACGTCAAGGGTAAAGGCTGCAAGCAGCCCGGCTTCGCCGCCCTTGACTTCCGGTTCCGTCGGCGTTATGGTAGAGAAAAGGCAGTATCGGTCAAACCGCTACCGCCTCATACCAGTTTCTGCTGTTTACACTCGCGGAGAACGTTTACACAAAATTCGGGATAGACCCAATAACTGCCTAATACTGCCTGCTTTTTCGTTTATTATTGCTATGCACAGCGCGTTACACAATACCGTAAAGCGCATTACTCCTAGCACATTTTTATCCTGAGCCTCAAAAGAAAACCTCTACAAGAGTGCGCTGTAACTCAAATAGCGCAACGTATCCATGTTTTTTCACAATGACAAAACCACCGATTAGCATTTCTGCTTTCCAATCGGTGGTTTTGTTTTGCCGTTCGGGAAACGTCTTAAAAGCTCAATTTCTTGAAATCCCTAAGTTGACGTTTCTTTGGAGCGTCTCTTTTTCAAAAAACAGTCTCGCTTACAGCACGTTGGAAGAGGTGCACTCCACCAGCACGCTGCCGTCCTTGCGGCGGCTCAGCTTGGCCTTGTTGCCGCTGCCGTCGTCCAGGGTCATCTTTTCCATCTCGTTCAGGGTCATGAAGTTCACCGCATCGCTTTCCACAAAAGCCACCCAGTTTTTGCGGTCACGGACGGGCTTTTCGGTATCGGCAGTCATTTCTTCGATGGATTTGCGTTCGTTGCTCATCGGAAAGGTTCCTCCTTGAAAAAAGTTTCCTGAAAATGATACCGCAGTCTTTCCAAAAAAGCAAGCGGGCAGCGGCGGCTCAGGTGTAATCCACATCGAACTGGACGATCAGCTGATAACGGCTGTCCAGCGAATGGGCGTAGGCGTTCAGGCAGCGGGTCAGCTCCTGCCGGGCGGTATAGCCTGCGGGAACCACCACGTCGAAAATCAGATTGATGCGGTCTTTTCCCATCACCATGCGGAAATCGTGCATGCTCAGGGCGGGGTCGGTCTCCCGGAGGAAATCGTTCAGCTGCTGGCGTACCCGGTTGGTGGTCTCGTCCTCGGTGGCGATGGGATCCATGTGGATGCAGATGGGCATGTGCAGTTCCCGGCCGATCTCCCGTTCGGCGTTGTCGATGACCTCATGAATGGCGACGATGCTGCACTGGTCGCTGACCTCCGCGTGGACGGAGGCGAAGCACCGGCCCGGGCCGTAGTCGTGAATGACCAGATCGTGAACGCCCAGAATGCCTTCATAGCCCAGCAACAGTTCCCGAAGGCGGCGGCATTTTTCCGGGTCGGGCTTGCCGCCCAGCAGCCGGTCCACCGTGTCCCGGCAGACCTCGTAGCCCGCCTTGAGGACGATCAGCGCCACCACAATGCCGATATAGCCGTCAATGCGCCAGCCAAACAGGAAGCACAGCGCCGTGGAAAGCAGCACCGCGCCGGTGGCCAGCACGTCGCTCAGGCTGTCCTTGGAGGCGGCCAGCAGCGTGCCGTTGTCCGTGGCCCGGCCCAGACGGCGGTAGAAAAAGTAAAGCCACGTTTTGACCAGAATGGAGACGGCCAGCACCGCCAGCACCGGCCAGGAGAGGTTCAGCTCTGCGGACGCGATAATGGCCTCCACGCCGTCCTTCAGCAGGGTGAAGGACATCACCAGAATCAGAAGCCCTACGCCCAGCGAACCCAAATACTCCATCCGGCCATGGCCGAAGGGATGCTCCGCATCCACGGGCTTGCGAGCCATGCGGGTGGAGACCAGCGCCACGATGCTGCCCGCCGCGTCGGACAGGTTGTTGGCCGCGTCCGCCAGAATGGCCAGCGAGCCGCTGAGAAGGCCGACCAGAAATTTGCCTGCGGACAGAAGCAGATTGACCAGAATGCCCACGCAGGAGCCCAGCGTGCCGTAAGCAGCGCGGACTTCTCCGTTTTCCGTGTTTTCATAATCCTTTACAAAACGGCGAATCAGCCAGGCCGTCATCTTCATTCCTCCACTGCCGCGCCGGGACGCGGGTTTCTTTCCATTATACCATGGTTTTCCTGCACAGGATATGCTTTTTTCAAAAAAGGGTTCGAAGGCATGCCGCAGCCCTTCCGGCGCATAAGGTATAGGGAAAACCATCGAAAGGAGAAACCTTCCATGACTCAGAACCATACAGAAAAAATCTGCGCGGAGGAATACACCGTCAAGCGGGGCGACAGCTTCTATCTGATCGCCCATAAGCTGGGCGTCCCCCTGCGGGATCTGCTGGCCGCCAACCGGGATATTCACCCGGCCCGGCTGATGGTGGGCGACGTGCTGTGCATCCCCCGGGAAGAGGACGATACGCCTCCCGCCGGGACGGGTTCGGGCGGCAGCACAGGCTCTACCGGCGGTACGACCAATTCCGGCAATACAGGCTCTACCGGCGGCACGACTGGTTCCGGCAATACAGGCTCCACCGGCGGCGCGACCGGTTCCGGCAATACCGGCTCTACCGGCGGCGCGACTGGTTCCGGCAATACAGGCTCTACGGGCGGCACGACCGGTTCCGGCAGCACAGGCTCCACCGGCGGCGCAACCGGTTCGGGCAGCACAGGTTCTACCGGCGGAACGACCGGTTCCGGCAATACCGGCTCTACGGACGATCCGGAAGACGAAACCCCCGCGCCTTCCTGCCCCGTTGAGCAGCGGGTGCAGGTGGAGCAGGGGCAGACGGTAGCGGACATTCAACTGAAAAACCTGCTGAGCCGTCACACGTTGGAAAGCGCCAATCCCGGCGTGAACCTGGACCGGCTGCGCACCGGGCAAACCCTGTGCGTTCCTACGGAGAACGTGCCCTGCGACGTTCCGGAGACCTACGCCATGGGCGCGGGAGAGACGCTGGAAAGTCTGGCGGTGAAGTTCGGCCTGCCGGTGGCCCGGCTGCTGCGCTCCAATCCCTGCCTGGCCCCGCAGGATTTTGAGGCGGGTACGGTGGTGGTGCTGCCCCGCAGCGGCAGCTGAACTCAGACGGTCTGTTCCAAAAGGCGCTGCACCAGCCGCTCCACGTGCTTTCGGGCTTCCTGTGCCCCCAGCAGCGCATCGGCTTCCGACTGGGGCGTATCGCCCATCAGGCCGACGAACTGGCTCACCTTCAGGCCCAGCGCATCCTGCATTTCCTGATCGCTGCCGCCCTGACTGACCAGATAGTAGCACAGAATGGAGTCGGTCTGCCCCATTCTGTGCGCCCGGTCTTCCGCCTGACTGTGTACGGCCGGAGACCAGTCCAGCTCGCCAAATACCACGCAGGTGGCCCGCTGCAGGTTCAGGCCGCTGGCGGCCCGCAGGGAAATGCAGCACAGATCAGTATGGCCCGTCATGAAGCGCTCTACGCTGCGCTCCTTCATGGCGGGCGTTTCTCTGCCGGTGATAAAGGCGGGCGAGAAGCTCTTCAGCTCCCGCTTGTAAATGTCCATCACTTCATGATGATGGGCGAAGAGAAGCACCTTTTCGCCGCCCTCCAGCAGGGCGCGGACGAACTGGGCGACGGCGGGGGCCTTGGCAATGCCGGTGGCCTGCCGCTCGCCCCGCTCGATCTCCATTTCCCAAAGGGCGCGCTGAGAGGCGTTGGCGTCGGCGGCTCCCCGCATCAGGCGGAGGGTCTGGTTCACCGGCTCCATCAGGCGGCGGTAAACGCCCTCGTCGCTGTCCACGGTCATCACCAGACGGCGCTTGGGCGGCAGCTCCTTCAGAACCTCCTGCTTGGTGCGGCGCAGCATCAGGCCCTCGGCCCGCAGATGCTCGCCCAGCAGATCGGGCTTCTGCACGATGCGGTTGCCGTAGCCGTAGCACCATTCCCGGGTAAAGCTTTCATAATCCCCCAGCACGTGAAAATCCAGAATGTTGACAACGTTCCAAATCTCCGCGCCCTGATTGTAGATGGGCGTGCCGCTCAGGCCCACCACCCGCTGCGCCGCCTCGGCCAGCAGGCTGGCGGCGGAATATTTTTCCGTGCCGGAATGGCGCAGCTCCTGAATTTCATCAAAAATGACCGTGGGCAGGGCCATTTCCGGCAAGGCTTCCTTCCAGCCCCGCAGAAGCAGATAGTGCATCAGATAAATATCCGCCGGGGGCAGCGCATAGGGCTTCAGCCCGCGGATCACATGCACCCGCAGGGGCGAGCCGTCCGGCTTCTGCACAAAGCGGGCGATCTCGTTTTCCCAGTTGCGCATCAGGTGGGGCGGGGCCACCACCATGGCGGGATAGGCCCCGGTCTGGCACAGCCACGCCAGCGCCTGCACCGTTTTGCCCAGGCCCATTTCATCCGCCAGCAGACAGCGGTCGCACCGCAGAAGAAACGCCAGCCCCTCCTGCTGGAAGTCGGTCAGCTGCCCCTTGAAGACCGTGGGGTCGGGCTGCACCTTCTCCGGCATCCGCCGGGCCAGTTCCCTGTGAACGGCGTACTCCCGCGCTTCCTCCAGCGCGGTTTCCCAGCGCTGCCGGTCGGCGGGCTTCACCAGCAGGGGATAGCGCAGCATCAGCCAGTTCAGGTCGCCCACCACCCGCCGGTGAGCCGTGAACCGGGCTTCGCCCCGCCGGGCCGTGGCGCTGCCGGGAAACAGCCGCTTGCACAGCTCCGTTACCATGGGGTCGCCCTTCACCGTCCAGCACTTCCGACGGGCGTTATAGCTCAGCGTACCGTAGGTGCGCTGGTTCTGGGTCTCCGGGTTTTGCGCGCCGTCCGAATCCACCAGATAGGGCGGCAGCAGATTGAGTTCCTGATTTTCTTCCGTCAATGCTTCCGGAACCTCCCTTGGCGGGGCTTCATGGCAGCGCAACGCCCCAAAGCTGATTCAGCGTGATCTGGACGAGCGGCTTTCCGCAGACGGACGCAGGCAGACGAACGCTGCGCTGAGTCAGCACCACCAGCGCGGCGATCTCGTCCGAGACCGCGTAACGCCGCAGCTGTTCCAGCAGCGCGGCGGGCCGGGGCTTGCCCTTTTTGATCTCGATCCCCACGCCCTCGCACCAGAAATCGATGCGGCAGCCGGGGGCAAGGGGCTTTTCGTGAAGGAAGGGCAGCCCCGCGTCCGTCAGCCGCCGGGCCACGGCCTGATGAATATCCTGCTCATAAAGCGCAAAGGGAGACCGCAGCTCCCGCAGAGCGGCAATGATCCGCTCCGGGTCTGTCCGATCTCCCTGCGTCTGCCGTCCTGTTTCCGTCACGGCAGTTCGATCTTGGGCTGACGGCTCCGGCGATAGAGCACGAAGCGGCGGCCGATGCACTGCACGGGCTCGGCGTGAACCTTCTCGCACAGGAGCTCCAGCGCCTCTTTGGCGGAGACCTCGCAGTTCTGCTGCACGGTGCCCTTGATCAGCTCCCGGGCTTCCAGAGCGTCATAGGCTTCCTTGGCGGTGGCGTCGGTTACGCCTTCCTTGCCGATAAAGAGAATGGGATCCATGGTATTGGCCATACTGCGCAGATAGGCGCGCTGTTTGCTGGTAAGCATCGTTGTATTACTTCCTTTTCGTTTCTTTCCGGATTTCCCGGGAACGTTCCTTCGGCGTTTTTTCGCAGGCCGGGGGATAGGGCCGGCGCTGATGATAGGCGCGGCATTCGCCGCAGCGGCTCCGGCGCGGGCAGCCGCTCCTCCGGCAGGGGCAGCTTTCGTTGGGAAGCTGAGACGGTTCGGGCTTACTCAACGAAATCACTCAAAGAAATCATTCAATGAAATCAAATTCCATGTCGCCCAGCTGCACGGGACTGCCCTCTTTGGCTCCTTTTTTGCGCAGCTCGTCGATAATGCCCCGATCCCGCAGCTGACGGTGGAACCAGTTCATGCTTTCCTCATCCTCAAAGTTCACGCTGTCGATGAGCCGCTGGATAGCCGGGCCTTCCACCACGAACACGCCGCCCTTCTGCTGGGTGACGGTGAAGCTCATATCGGTGATGGAGGGTTCTTCCTCCTCTTCCTTCTCCATAAAGACCCGGGGCGGGGGAAGCTCCGGCAGCAGCTGCACCACCCGGTCCAGCAGCCGGTCGAAGCCCTGACGGGTGGCGGCGCTGACGGGGAAGGCCTCATAGCCCAGCTCCCGGAATTTTTCCACCAGCTCCTGCTGCTTGTCCTTTTCGGGCATCAGGTCGCACTTGTTCAGCACCACCAGCTGGGGACGGCCCATGGGTTCGCCGTACTGCTCCAGCTCATTCTGGATGATGTGGAAATCCTCCACCGGGTCGCGGCCCTCGCTGCCTGCCGCGTCTACCACGTGCAAAAGCAGCCGGGTACGCTCCACGTGGCGCAGGAAATCATGCCCCAGTCCCACGCCTTCGCTGGCGCCTTCCACCAGACCGGGAATATCCGCCAGCACGAAGTCCGTCTCGCGCCATTTGGCAATGCCCAAATTGGGGGTCAGGGTGGTAAAGTGATAGTTGGCGATCTTGGGTTTCGCCGCCGTCAGCGTGGCCAGAATGGTGCTTTTGCCCACGTTGGGGAAGCCGACCAGCCCCACGTCCGCAATGGTTTTCAGTTCCAGACGGAAGGTATGGATCTCCGTCTTGATGCCCGGCTTGGCAAAGTTGGGCGCCTGCCGGGTAGGCGTGGCAAAATGCTGGTTGCCGTACCCGCCGATACCGCCCCGAAGCAGCACCTTTTTCTGCTCCGGCTCGTTCATGTCGGCGGCCACGGTGCCGTCCTCCCGCAGAAAGACGGTGCCCACGGGCACTTTGATCAAAAGATCCTCGCCCCGTTTGCCGTGGCAGCGGTTGGCGCTGCCGTCGCCGCCGCTTTCCGCCGCGTACTTGCTGTGAAAGCGGAAGTCCAGCAAGGTATGCATGTTGGGGTCGGCGTACAGGACGATATTGCCGCCGTTGCCGCCGTCGCCGCCGTCCGGGCCCCCGTTCATGACGAATTTTTCCCGGTGGAACGACACGCAGCCGTTTCCGCCGTTGCCCGCTTTCGCGGTAATGGTAACGCGATCCACAAATGATGCCATGTTCTTTCCTCCGTCAGGCGTTCAGCGTTTTCCGAGCCGCCTGTTTCTGTTTCGGGCCGGTCGTGTCGCCCGCATGATACGCTTTGCAGTATTCCCGCAGGGTGCAGCGCTCACACTCCGGGTTTCGGGCGTGGCACACTCTGCGGCCATGGAAGATCAGCCAGTGATGGGCGGCCACCCAATCCTGTTTGGGAATGGCCTTCATCAGCTGTTCCTCCGTCTTTTCCACCGTGTTCGCATCCGCCAGTCCCAGCCGGTTGCTGACCCGGAACACATGGGTATCCACCGCGATGGTGGGCACGCCGAAGGCGTTGGCCAGCACCACGTTAGCGGTCTTACGGCCCACGCCGGGCAGAGATTGCAGCGCCTCCATATCGCCCGGCACCTGCCCGCCGAAGCGCTGGCAGATCATCCGGCAGCTTTCCACGATATTCGTCGCCTTGCTTTTGAAGCCGCAGCTTTTGACCATCGGATAAACGTCCTCCACGCTGGCCGCGGCCATGCTTTCCACATCGGGATAGCGCTCAAACAGCGCCGGAGTGACTTTATTCACCTGCTTGTCGGTACACTGGGCGGAGAGCATCACCGCCACCAGCGTTTCATAGGGATTGCGAAAGTTCAGCTCCGGCCGGGCGTCCGGATAGGTTTTTTCCAATTCGGCCAGAATGGCCTTTTTGGAGACCCGCATGGCGGTCACGCTCCTTCTTTGCAAAATGAGTTCTCCCCAAAGAACATATTGTACAGGATAAAGCGGCCTTGCGCAAGGGGAAGAGTGGTGGGTGGGGGACAAAAGATGTAGAGCTACAATACATATTGGACAGTAAGGGCAAAAGAAAGAGACCGGAGGAC
>OLQT01001239.1_pt1 | contig 16215 bp, 15 predicted proteins | sample 1672651 | NCBI WGS metagenome assembly OLQT01 (sample SAMEA3136709, study PRJEB25190) | human gut metagenome | biome: human gut; feature: human-associated habitat; material: faeces | place: Austria | collected 2013 | reverse complement strand
CCGCATGTTATGAAGTGTCAGTTCATTTCTTGCTTCAAGGCTACCTTTTTTTAATTTTTTCAGGCATTCGTTTTCCTGCTCTGGTGTAAGTGGGGATAAGAATGTTTTCAAAACGCACCTTAAAAGCTTTATTAATACATTCTATGTTTTGACCAGGGTGTGCGTGCTTTTCCCCATTTATTTTTCCTAAGTTTTATTATATAATGTCCGTATGATTCGACAATTCACATACCGGATAGAACCGGAATACGACTCCTTTACCATTCGGGAATACCTTTCATTAAAAGGCTATCCCAATGCAGTATTTGTACAACTGAAAAAAACACCCGAAAGTGTTCTGTTAAACGGCATATGGGCTTATATGCGCACAAAATTATCCGCCGGAGATGAACTTTTTATCCGCTTGGAAGAAAGCACTTCCTCCGCGCACATTTTACCGGTCTCCATGCCGCTTTCGATCTGTTATGAGGACGAGGATATCCTCGCCGTAAACAAGCCGGCTCAAATGCCCGTTCACCCTTCTCTGAATCATTACGATCATACGCTTGCAAATGCCGTATGCGGCTATTACAATGACCAGGAGATTCCATATACTTTCCGCTGCGTCAACCGCCTTGACCGTGACACGACCGGACTCACTCTGATCGCAAAGCACATGTTAAGTTCCGCTATTTTAAGTACCGCGGCAGCCAGACGTGAAATATCGAGAGAATACATTGCCATTGCCTCCGGAAAAACACCCGAATCCGGAACGATTGATGCTCCGATCGGACGTGTTGCCGGATCGACAATCGAACGGCAGATTGACTTTGAAAACGGAGAACGCGCCATCACGCATTACAGACGTCTTGCTTATCATGACGGATTGTCCCTGTTATCGCTGCATTTAGAGACCGGACGTACCCATCAGATCCGTGTTCACTTAAAATCAATTGGGCATCCGCTGATCGGGGATTTTCTTTACAATCCGACGGACACAACAATAAAGCGGCAGGCACTTCACTCCTACCGCTTAACGTTTTCGCATCCCATCACAGGAGAATCTTTTGTTCTCACTGCTCCTCTTCCAGATGATATGCACTGCCTTTTTCCAGATTTTTTCTGAGATTTATGAGGTATTCTTTTTCATAGGGAACTTTTCCCTTTAATACCTCATATTTGAGGAAATGATTCACTTCATCTTCCCCTTTTACCGCCAGCATCACCAGTAATAATTCCAGCATGGCTTTTGTGTCTTCATTTAAAATATAATATTTTCTGCCCTTCAGATAATACTGGAGCGGACTGTCCAGTTTGAATTTATCACGTTGATAATTCTTTGATGCAGAAACGCGGTCCACATACATCTCCGCTACATACTTAATCGGCATCTTCATGCCACAGATCCCGCGATGTGTTTTTTGTCCATCTCTTCCATCACCGACTCCATAATCAATCCAGTACTCCATATGATGTTTATTTCGTCCTTTATGGTGAAGCCATGCCGCAGAATACCCTTTATCTTCACGTTCTGCGTTATTCGGACTCATTGTCCCCTGATAATATTTGCATCCCACCAGAAATTCTGTCGGTGTATACTTCGACATGTCATGCAGCAGTCCCTGCTTATAAAGTCCGATCTTAAAACAGCCTGCCCGGACCAGATTTTTGTGATGCAGGATCGTGCATAAATGTTTCCATGCCTTTATCATGTTCTTTTACCCTCTTTACTACTTTTATATTCCAATTACAATATTGATCGACTGACCCTCGATTGCTAAAAGATGCTGATCCTCGAGGATTTCTTTTTCCGGCAGGAACGAATTTTCCGCTGCCGTAGTCATCAAAAGATACCATTTCTTGTTCTGCGGAAGTTTCGGCAGCGCAAGATGCGACAGACCGCTATGAAAATTATAGCCGATATAGATATAATCATCCGGTGTCTGATCTGTCTTCTTTTCATATTCGCCGCAATACAGAATCCCCGCCGCCTGTCTGTCAGCCGGTATCGAAGAGATCCATGCGCTCTCCCCATGATAGGAAAGATCTGGGAAACCTTTCCTGCCGTAATCATTTAATTCCATCGGATGTTCTGATGCGATGATCGGATGCTCCCTGCGGAAATCCGTCAGATTTTTTATGAATTCAGACAGCCAGGTTTCCTTCTTTTGTTTCTTCCAGTTCAGCCAGCCGGTCTTATTGTCCTGACAGTAGGCATTGTTATTACCCTGCTGTGAGTTTAAGAACTCATCGCCCCCTAAAACCAATGGAACACCCTGTGCCAGAAACTCCATTGCCAACGCATTTCTAACCTGTTTTTTCCGCAGATTATCAATGTATCTTTTTCTGGTATTTCCCTCCACGCCACAGTTACTGCTGTAATTGAAACTGTTTCCATCACAGTTATCTTCCCCGTTCTCCAGATTGTGTTTTTCACAGTAGGAAAACAGATCCCACAATGTAAATCCATTATTATTAGTAATGTAATTGACAAACCCTTCCACGCTGTTTTGCTTTCTCTGCTGGCAGAAAAACTCGTTAAGGTTTCCTTCCATATGGTTCAGCATTTTTCTCGCCGGGTACAGGTATTCATCACTGTATACATATAAATGATGATATTTTTTTGCATTTTCCAAAAGGATCGGATCAAAATGTGTATAAAACAGCTTTGTCCGGCTGAGCAGAAGGTCCTGTGCCGCCGCCGTAACAGGCAGTGAATCCCCCTGAAGATGAAATCCATCCACATGATACTCACGAACCCAGAACCGAAGTGCATCTATAATCACATTCTGGTTCATCCCCGGCGCAAAATAAAATTCCATCACACATTCCATGCCGTTCTCATGCAGTGTATGTACCAGTTCCCGAAACTCAGACGCTGCATCTGCACTGCTGCTGTAGGATGCCTTCGGTGCAAAATAATTGCCGGGAACATACCCCCAGTAATTAATCTTTTCCACCGGCTGTACACTTTCCGGTTTGATCAGATCTTCTCCGTGACTTTCCCACTTAAGGTAATCCGGCAGTACCGTTTTCTTTGGGATCACCTGTTCCTCAAACTCGTAGGCAGGCATCAGCTCTATGGTCGTAATGCCAAGTTTTTTCAGATATGGGATTTTATCTGTAATCGCTCGGAATGTCCCCCGTTCTTTTCTCGGACAGGATGTATCCTCCATGGAAAATCCCCGCACATGCAGTTTATACATAACCATCTGCTGCCGTTTAATCTCCGGCTGTCTGTCGTTTTCCCAGTCAAATGCCTGCGGATATGCACCGCCACAGATAAAATAATCCTTCTCACTGCGGGTTTTGTCATTCCATTTTTCCCTGCCGATAATACGGGTTGCATAGGTATCCGTAATGATTTTTCCGTTTATCTCATAATTGTATCTTAAATTTTTCCATAACTTACCGGTTACGGCCACAGAACGCACGGATCCCCGGCAATATTCCTCCGGTACTAAAATTTTGCAGACAGGTTCTGCTTTTTTCCCATAAAAAAGAATGCTGCAGTTCTCTTCTTTTTCCCCTTCGAACGTAAAAATCACTGCATCATCCTTTTTCTGTACTCCTAACTTTTCGTAATTGCCTTCTCTGATCGTGTAATCCATGCTGTCTGCCACCTTTTCTATCGTACCCCATTATCTTTTTCTAATAAAAATAGTATACCTTTTTTTTCACATTTTGTATAGAAAAATATGTTCAATCACATCCGATTATGTTATGATGTCATTGTCTTTATTAGGACCACTATAAAAAAGAGAGGTATCGGCATGAGCGATTTCAACCAGAACAATGACGATGAAGATATCGTTGTAACCCTTGATCTTGACGACGGAAGTCAGGTAGAATGTGAGATTCTTACCATTTTTACTGTTGGCGAACGTGATTACATTGCACTTCTCCCACTCGATGAAAATGGCGAGGAAAACGAGGAAGGCGAAGTATTTATTTATCGTTATTCTGAAGACAGCGAAGGCAATCCTTCCCTTGATAACATTGAGGACGATGAAGAATACGAAGCTGTATCCGACCGTTTTGACGAACTTTTAGACGAGGCAGCCTTCGAGGAGATGGATGATTAATCCTTCTTCTTTTCCGGTGGCTGCGCTTCTTTGATAAAACGGGAAATTTCTGCATCTTTATGGTTCAGTTGTCTGACTGAAAAAAGATGCAGATTTTTTTTTGCTCTCGTCATTCCTACATAAAACATCCTTCGCTCTTCTTCCACTTCCGGTTCCAGCACTGCTTTTTTGTATGGCATGACGCCCTCATTGACGTCAATGATATAGACATTTTCATATTCCAGACCTTTTGCACTATGTAATGTTGCTAACGCAACACTGTTCGGGTTCTGATTCTGCACGCGGTAAAATTCCTGCAGCTCTTTTGTGTAATTTTCAATGTGGTCAAACCACGCATCATAAGTCTTATATTCCCTCGCTGCATCCAGGAGCTCATCCAAAACATCAAACAGATCATCCGCTTTAATACGTCTGTAATCCGCATATTCTGTACAAAACTCATCATATCCGATTGCCTTCCGGATGTAATTGATCGCCGCATACGGACTTAATCTCTCTAACATACGGATATCGCCCTCTAATTTTTCGATGCGCTTTGCCACCCACGGCTGTTCCTCATAGTACCACTCCCACACATCAAATGCCACGGTCTCCTCGTCTAGCGATTCCCGGCTGATATAGCGTTTCGGACGGTTCATGATCTGCAGGAAATCCCTGCGTTCCCTGCTTCCCAGCGCAATCCTTATGTATGCAAAAATATCTTTTGCGATCCAGTGCTCGTATAAGTTCGGCACGGTATCTCTCGTTCGGAATGGAATATTATACTCCATCAGCTGTTCCATCAGAAGTCGCGGCTGTGTATTGGTGCGGAAAAGCACTGCAAATTCTTCATATTTTGCGCCTTTCTCCACCGCCTCCTGAATATCCCAGATGATTCTTGCATTTTCTTTGCGCTGGCTTTCAAACAACTGCCATTCAACCGGGATATCCCCCTGATCCGCCGCCTCTATTTTTTTCTGAAAGCGTTCCTTATTGTGGCCGATGAGATATCCGGCACTTGTCACAATGTTTTTTACGGAACGGTAATTCACATCTAAAAGAACCGTCTCCGCCTCCGGGTAATCATCCTTAAAGTGTAACATGATCTCCGGCTTCGCACCCCGGAAACGGTAGATCGACTGGTCATCATCCCCCACGATAAACAGATTTTTCCGCTTACCCGCTAACATTTTTATAATGTCATACTGGATCCGGTTGATGTCCTGAAACTCATCGATCAAAATATAGCGGTATTTATTCTGCCATGCGGCAAGAATATCGGCACGCTGTTCAAAAAGTTCCTTCGTGTATACTAACATGTCATCAAAATCAATCAGTCTGTTTTTGTACAAAAATTCATGATATTGGCGATAAACCTTTCGGAACACGGTCTCCGCACAGTTTTTCGAATAATAGTTGGCGATTTCTATCCCGGAATTTTTGACCAGACTGATCTCCCCTAACAGAGATGTGATAAACTCCGTCTCATCCTCATAGGTCAGATGTTCTTTCGCTATGATCTCACGCATACACTGGTAGCGCTGTTCCTCCCTGGCAATATTGTCTGCGCTGTAATTATATGCATGTTTTAAAATGGCAAAATAAACTGCATGAAACGTGCCAAATGTCACCGGACATGACCGGTTCATTTTCCGCTGAAACCTGCGCTTCATCTCCGTTGCAGCGGCTTTGGTAAATGTGATAACAAGGATCTGTGCCGGATCTATCCCACATTCTTCGATCAGATATTTTGTACGTTCTGTGATTACAAGAGTTTTTCCGGAACCCGGTCCGGCGAGAACGAGCATTGGTCCGTTTTTGTGATGGATTGCCCGTGTCTGAGATGCATTAAAGCTCATAGATTACCTCAATTCATAGATTTGAAACGGCAGGGAAATTGAAAATCTCCCTGCCTGATAAAAAACTCTTACTGCTCTAATAATTCAATACCTTTTTTGATGCGGGCAATGGACTCTTCTTTTCCAAGTACCTCCATCAGCTCTGTTGCTCCGCCCGGTGTCATCTGTTTGCCGGAAACAGCCGTACGGATCGGCCACATAACATAACCGTTCTTCACGCCGGTCTCTTCCACATATTTTAACAATGTGGCATATAATGCATCATTGCTGTAATCTTCCTGTGCCTCTAACAGAGGAAGTACATCTTTTAATACTTTTAAGGAAGTTTCCGCATTTGTCTTCATCTTCTTGTGTGTGTACATTGCCACATCATATTCCGGAAGTGCCTCAAAGAAATCAATATGCTCTTTGATATCCGGGAATACTTCGATTCTGGTTTTTACCATTGCTGCAATCTTCTTTAAATCAAGATCCTTTGTGATCACCTCGCGGATATATGGCTCTGCTTTTTCATAGAAACTGTCAAAATCCATAGCTTTGATGTATTCGCCATTCATCCATTTTAACTTTGTGTAATCAAAAACTGCCGGTGATTTGCTGATTCTGTGGTAATCAAATTCTTTGATCAGCTCATCTAAGGTAAAAATTTCTCTGTTATCTTCCGGACTCCAGCCAAGCAGTGAGATATAGTTTACAACTGCTTCACTTAAAAATCCCTGCTCTAATAGATCTTCAAAAGAAGAATGTCCGCTTCTCTTAGAAAGTTTCTTGTGGTTTTCATCCGTGATCAGCGGCAGATGGATGTAAACCGGTGATTCCCAGCCAAATGCATCATACAGACGCTGGTATTTCGGCGAAGAGGAAAGATACTCATTTCCACGTACCACATGTGTGATGTTCATGGTATGATCGTCAACCACGTTTGCAAAATTATAGGTCGGATATCCATCGGATTTGATCAGGATCATATCATCAAGTTCTGCATTATCCACCGTGATATCTCCGTATAACTCATCATGGAAGGTCGTTGTTCCCTCGTTCGGGATGTTCTGACGGATGACAAACGGTTTGCCAGCAGCAAGATTTGCCTCCACTTCTTCTTTACTTAAATGCAGACAGTGTTTGTCATACATCATGATCTCTTTACCGTCCACTTCTGTTTTTAAGGACTCTAAACGCTCCTTGTCGCAGAAGCAGTAGTATGCTTCGCCTTTTTCTACTAATTCTTTGGCATATTTCATGTAGATGCCGGTCTTCATACGCTCACTCTGCACATAAGGACCATAACCGCCATCCTTATCCGGTCCCTCATCATGAACCAGACCTGTCTCCTCTAATGTGTGATATATGATATCAACTGCACCTTCCACAAAACGCTCCTGATCCGTATCTTCGATACGAAGCATAAAATCTCCGCCCGCATGTTTGGCAATTAAAAACTCATATAATGCAGAACGCAGATTTCCCACATGCATTCTTCCTGTAGGACTTGGTGCAAATCTTGTTCTTACTTTGCTCATTGTTTGTTTTCCTCCTGTATTCTCATTTTCCGTTTTATAAATCCGGAAAAGATTTTCAAACGCCGTACACGTCATTATATAACAATTTTTTCTGCCTGACAAGCTTACAAATTGAAAACAGAGACAGGATTTTTCTCCTGTCCCTGCGCTGCCCAGCTATTATTTTATTATTAGATACTTTGCCGACATTATATTTTGGTAAATATTGCAGTTTCTTTCTTCAAATCGGTTGCAATCTCAAAATTCTCATCCATACGGTTCGAGATATTTTCCATATCCGTAACCAGCACCTGCGTGCTGTCTGCTGCATTGCTGACTCCCTTTGCGCCCTCCTCGATGGCATGTGCGATCGTATTGATGGACCTTTGTATTTCAACCATTGTATTCTTCAACGAATCTGTCTTTGATTCAAACTCGTTCATGACATTCTCTATGTAGGTCGCCTTATTTTTATATTCACTTCCGGCCGTTACGAATTCTTCAAACTCTGGAAGAATCGACTCGTTCATATATTGTACCAGTCCATTTGCATTGTCTGCTAAATTATGCACTGCCTGAGTCACAACACTGTTGATCTGCTGGATACGGTTTGCAGCTTCCTGACTGGCAGCTGCAAGCTGACTGATCTCTGTTGCAACAACAGCAAAACCGCGTCCTGCATCCCCTGCTCTGGCTGCTTCAATAGATGCATTTAATGCAAGCAGGTTTGTCTGGCTTGCAATATTCAAAATATCATCCGTCAGGCTATTTACCTGATTTACACTGTTACTGTCCTCAATCGCCCTGTTTAATACCTCAAGAATCTCATTGACTTTCGTGCCGGTAGATTCCATATTAGAACGCGCAGCAGATTCCATGGAATCCGCATGACCTTTCATTTCTTTCGTATAATTATTAATCTCAGTTGTACGCTCCGCAATCTGATTTACCTCTCCCGCAACAGATTCTGTATTGGAATTGATCAAAGAGGCATTATCTGACATCTCCTGCATGGTAGCTGAAAGTTCCTCCGTTAATGCAGACAGATCAGACACACTGCTGTTTGATGTCATAACACTTTCACGGACTTCATTGACTACCGTTTCCATACGTTTTGAATTATGAATGATCGTTTTAAAAATATCCTGTAATTTTCCCATGAAAAGGTTGATGCCACTGCCGACTGCTGCCACTTCCTGATTCTCCATAATGGTTACTCGTCTGGTCAGGTCTCCTTCTCTTCTGTCTATACCATCAATAATCTCATTGATCTCATTCTTCGTTTTAGAAAGTGGTACGATTACCATCTTCAGTACAGAAAATACCGCAAACAGCAAAGATGCCATGCTGACAGCAATCGTAACGAAGCTGACCGTCAAAGAATACTTATATACCTTGGTCAATTGCTGCTTTGCCGTATCTGCATTATTATTTACCACTTCCTGGATTGCTGTAATATTCTGATCTATCTTGTCTGCATACTCTGAAATTGCACCGTTTGCCAAAGCATACGCAGCCTCTTTATTTCCATTTGCGCTGTATGCCATAAGATTTGCATTTTCATATTTCAAACCTTCATAATTTGACAATATCGCCTCGTAATTTTCGCGGTCTGAATCATCTATAAACTGTTCAAAATCTGACAGATACTCATCAAGCACCGTCTGTTCTGAACGTATGACATCTACAAGAGAGATCATTGAGTCAAGATCTGTTGCTACAATATGTGACAATCCAAGCCGATGAATCTTTTCTGTTTCTATCTGAATTGATCCCAAATCTGCGATACAGACCATATAACCATTCGCAATCTGTGTTGCATTCTCATTAACCTTACGAATATTTTTTACTGCCAGAACACTCGAAATAATAGATATAATTCCAATAACAAACACCGGAATCAATATGATCATTTTCGTGCTGAAACGTCCCTGTTTTTTCATAATGTGATCTGTCTCCTATCCTTTATTTTGCTGCGGATGCTGTTATTCCTTCAACAAGTGTATCCATAATTTCCTGCAGATCCTGACCGGATGGGTTACCAGCTGCCATCGTATCACTAAATGCAGAACATGCATCCCAGTAACTGTTTCCAACGCGCTGCAGTTTACCAAATTCTGATTGTGCAATAACAGCCTGAATTGCCGGCACCTGTTTCACCGCATCCGAAGCCGCTGCATTCGTATTCGAAGGTCCCTGATTTCTCTCTTCAAAACGGATCGTCTGGTTCTCTTCATTTGTAAGCCAGTCTGCAAGTTTTGCTGCCCATTCCGGATATTTGGAATATGCATTCACGCCCATCATTTTATAACCGGTAAAAGAAGACATCTGTACCTGCTGCCCTGCCACCGTGTAAGTTGGAAGTTTTACGGCTCCGTAATTATCGCCCCATGCTTCCCTGACTGAAACTGCATTCCATACGCCACTGATTCCCGCACTAACCGTACCATTCTGTACTCCTGTAATGAAATCTCCATCCGGCTGGCTGATAAATGCCGGATTGGTTGTGATATTTAAAATGGCCTGTGCCACATCAACGCCTTTAATTGCTCCATCTGTGGCGTTCCAGTTACAGTAATTTGTCACGCCATCATCATTAATACCAAACTCCAGACCCGTATTACCAAAAAATGTATACAGATACCAGCCCGAATTAAGCTCCATGGAAAATGATCTGCCTGCAGCATTCAGTGCCTCTAACATGCCATCCATCGTCTGGACATCTTCATCGGAAAGAACATTTTTATCATAATAGAGGAAGTATCCGTTATCTGCCGTCATTGGATAAGCATATAAGATATCATTAATAGATGCAGCAGAAACCGACTCTTCTAAATTCGCACTCTTTACTTCTTCTGCATTTGGCACCGGATATAATGCACCAGCGGCAACCATTGCAGAAAGCTGATCATCCGCAAACGGGAAAACATCCGCCCCGTTATGAATATCTCCCAAAAGAATATCCTTTGTATCAGAATCAGCATTTTGTTCCAATGTAATCTCAAACTTTGCCTGTCCTGCATATTTCTGTTCAAAGCTGTCTATCATCTGGTTTAACATGTCGAAGTTGTCTTCTTCCGACCATACTTTAAGCTGTACCACACCATTATCCGCCTCAGCATCTCTTTCTGTCATCTCCGTAGATACTTCTGCTCCCGGCATTACCGATTCCACAGCACCACTATTCTTTACATTTTCTTTATCAGCTGTGAAGCCGCAGCCTCCTAACATCATACATACAACTGTCGTAAACAGCATACCTGCAACAATTCTTTTATTCATTCTTATTCCCCTTCTCTGTCTTCTGCTGTTTTAATACCAATATTTTTTATTTTATACTCATTTTGATATTTTTCAACATTTTTTACACTCTTTTTCGATTTGATAATACGCATTTTTTACCTTTTTATATGATGTCTGCTAAATGAACCAAAATCATCATTTTTACATATCTTATTGTAAACCTGATATTGAAAGGAATAACTTATTATGAGACCTTATCCTATGTCCGGGAACAGCAATCGTTCCTGCGACCGTTTATCTGTTTCACATCCTGCACACCGTGCAGGTCTGGACTTTTGCACAGAATCTGCATCCTGTGCAGATTCTGTTTCCTGTTCAGAAAATATAAGAACCATTTCTGATTATGTACTCGCCATGGCATACGTCCCCTGGCAGCATTTTTCTACTGTTTATGAACCGGATCGTTCACTCAGTGCCGGGACTATTTTTCCAGAACTGGATAAACCATTTTTAGCCGCAAACGGAGGTAGATGCCGATGATGATCAGTCAGATGAATCAGTCCCAACTCCTCCACTGGATCGATATGGTCAGCTTTGCTGTCGTAGAAATCACAGAATATCTCGACACGCATCCTGACGATGAAGAAGCTTTAAAATATTTCAATCACTATGCTGACTTAAGACGCACTGCACTGCGTGCATATGCGCAAAATTATACTCCGCTTACCATCGACACCGCAAATCCTGATAATTACTGGCGTTGGGCATCGGATCCATGGCCATGGGAAGGAGGTGACTGTTAATGTGGAATTATGAAAAACGTTTACAGTTCCCAGTCAACATTACAAGACCCAATGCCAAAATCGCACAGATCATCATCAGTCAGTATGGAGGACCAGATGGAGAGGCGGCCGCATCGTTCCGTTATCTGTCACAGAGGTATAGTATGCCATATAATAAAGTAGCGGGACTGTTGACGGATATTGGGACGGAGGAATTAGCCCATCTCGAAATGATTGCCGCCATCGTCCGCCAGCTTACCAAAGGCTTAAGTGCTGAAGAACTTGAGGCCGCCGGTTTCGCTCCTTACTATGTCGATCACACGGCCGGGATCTGGCCGCAGGCAGCCGGTGGTATTCCGTTTAATGCCTGTGAATTCCAGAGCAAAGGCGATGCGATCACGGATCTTTTTGAAGATATGGCTGCGGAGCAGAAAGCCCGCACCACCTACGATAATATTTTACGTCTTGTCAAAGATCCGGAAGTCTGTGAACCGATCCGTTTTCTGCGCCAGCGCGAAATCGTGCATTTCCAGCGTTTCGGTGAAGGCCTCCGCCTGGTTCAGGAAGAACTTGACAGCAAAAACTTTTATATGTGCAACCCGGAATTTGATCTGGGATGTGGCAAATAGACTGCATGTTCTGCAAGCCGGCTTGTTGTCACAAACAACATTTTGCATTCTATTAGCATGAAATAAAATACTGCGTACAATATGCCCCTCCGGCATTTGTACGCAGTATCCATATATTTCTCATCATACCACAACTTATTCAAATCAAACATTACACAGGCAGACCTGACGCACCGGACAGAAACTTACATCGTTTCCATCAACCGGTCAATTGCATTGATGATCTCATCGATTTGTGGTTTCATGCTTCCAGCCTTTGAAGAAAGTTTTAATGCTTCCTCCCTCTGATTTTTCATTTCTTCGACATTATATTCCATCCGATCCCTTAATTTCTGTCTGCGCAGGATCAGGCCGTGCTTCACCTCAACCATTTCCCTGGGATCAATCAGGGCTGCTGCCTGCGTGATCCAGACCTGTGCATCATATAACTGATACTGGTTCAATGCCCGCACCAGTCTGCCATTAAAGTATTCAAGATCCTCATTTGTGCGTTGATATTTTTCACGTTCACGCACTGCATCCATATAATACTGCCACAGCTGATTTAATTCTGAAGCTCTTCTTACATGATACTTCTCACAGGCATAATCAATGGCATTCGTGATATTGACATATTTAAACTTTACCTTATTAAGTAAAAGAATTGCCTTATTTGCACTTCGTTCCGCTAACTTGATCTCAGAGTCATTGTGCAGCATCTTTAGATAATCGGCACACACCGCCACTGCAGTGACAAAAATAAGTACCATCCATGCATAATATGTATCAACCTTAAATCCAAGCTGTAACGTGATAAGTGTCACTGCCACTGCTGCCACAATTGCAAGAATGATGTATAATAAATTCTTTAAACTTTTCTGCTGGTGCATCAGATATTCACGGTGTAAAAGCCATCTGGATTTTTCCCGTTCAAGATATTTCATATCCTTTTTTATAGTATCCTGATAGATTTCATTCGAGCTAAGGCGTTTGACTGCATCCGGCATGGTTTTTTCTTCCTGCTGAAGCTGCGTAAACTGTGCATCTGTCAGTTTTTTTTCTGAATTAAGGAAAATATTTCTCGCACTGTTTAACTGAACGACATTCTGTGCCACATCCGCAATTTTTTTCTTTTCAGGTTCCGGAAGATCTTCTAATTTCTGGACATCATTCAGATAAGACGTGACTGTTCGGTACTCCGATTTTTCCTCCTCGATTTCCCTTGTGATATCGATCATCTGCTCTAATCGTTCCACAACATACTGCTCCACCTGTTTCGGATCTTTTATGTTATTTTCCGTCAGCACAGTCTGGCTCAGATCATCCATTTTTTCTTCAAAACTGCGTTTTTTCCATCTGTCAAAAAATTTCATTTATACCATACAATCCTTCCTGTACTGTTTTTTCCATTCCTCAAGCTGTGTCTCCCACACATTTTCATCCCCCGGATCCCACTCATCAAGCATTGTCTCAAACTGACATATCGCATCACTTCTACTGCAGCTGCTCAATTCATCTGCAATCTTTTTTGCTTCCTCCGGTGCTATTTTAAAATATTCTCTCCTGCGTTCAAATGCCCGCTCATCATGATTACAGCGGCATGCCATCAGACACTCTTTCAAGGACTCTTTATCACTGCTTTTTTCATATGCCCTTGCATAGCAGTCAGCTGCCTGTTCAAACAAAAACAGCCTCGCATATGCGGTACCAAGATTGTGCCACACTGCGCCAACCATCTGTGGCATTTCAGTTTCACACGATTGCAGAAGTTTTCTGTATTCTGCAATACTGCTGATGTATTTCCGGTTCTCCAGAAAACGGTCAGCTTTGATTTTCCCACATTCAAATGCCGACTTATGTTCCATTTCCTGAAGTGTATTCCGGATCTGCTTTTGTTCCTCTTTCGTACAATAACCACACGCTGACATCAGACAGCCGGTAAATTCAGACAAAACACCTCCGCCAGCCTTGATATTCCTTAGATTCTGTGCAATATCCGGCAAATGCTGTTCATTTTCCACCCAGTCACACAACTCGTCATCCATAAAGTCTGCATCCAATAGACAGGTATTATTTTTAATATAATAGCACAGTTCATCCAGCGAATAAACATTTAACGATACATTTTCAATATAATAGGGCATCGCCGCTAACTGCTGGCTGCATAAGATCAATTCGCCCATTCGTTTCTCCTGCCTCTCCTTTGTCTACTGTACATTTTCCAGTGACATCATATATTCCCATGTTTTGTCAGAACTCTTAAATATCTCCCCAAAGCCAAGGTCTTTGATCCTGATCTTTACTTCCATGTCGGAAACCGGCTGTGCTTTGATGCGAAGACGCGTTGTGCGTGGCGGACGTTCGGGAAGATCTGCAAGCGTGAGTTTCTCAATCTTCGCTTCCTTGCTGTTTGGCAGCTGCAGCCAGAAATCGATCTCGTTTGATCCATCCAGCAATACTTCGCATTCTCCAACAGTCTCGTACCAGTTATCTCCTGCACTGATCAGCGTAAAAAACTCTGTTTTTCCCTGGCTCTGCACTTTCAGGCTTACATTCACTTTCATCTCATTATCGCCCATATAGACAAACTGCCAGCTGTTTTCTTCCGTCATACACTTTCCTGCCGCTGCATAACAGGCACCCTTGGAATAAAGATTTTTCCCCATAAAAACCCTGCGGCCTTTGCACAAAAAAGAAAGGGACTCCTTCATCCATTCACCATCAAAACCGTCTCCGGTCAGGTAAACTGCCGAAACAATATGCCCTCCTGTCACTTCTGATACGATTTTTAAAAAGCTGGCATCTTTATTTGCCCGGTCTATATTCCGCTGTTCCTCGCTGATCGTGACAAGCTGCGGCATGGTTCTTTGATCCCGTTCCAATCTCCTGCACCAGACCTCATCTCCCCGGTTGTCAAACAGACACACATCATGCAGCCATAATTCTTTTTGCTGGCTGAATGCGAAATAATAAAAACTCTCTCTCCTGTCAATGAGTGTCAGCTTTCCCTCCGGTATTCCAATTCTTTCTGCTACCTGAAGAAAGAGCTCCGTCACCTCCCGCGACAGCTGTTCAAGTGTGATAACCAAAAAGTCAGGTATCACAGGATTCCCCAGTTTTCCCGCAAGATATACCAGCTTTTTTATGTAGAGTGCTAACAGTTCCTGTGCCTTATAAGTTTCCCCCTCTATGAAAAACTCTTTTTCCGCAAGAGCTGCCTGCAGCAGACCGGATACTGCTTCCTCTCCCTGCAAAAGTGCCAGACGTTTTGCCTCCTCACCGATAAACCACTGACCGATCCCATGTTTTTTGGCAAGTATCAGAGGAATCTGGTATACTTCACTGCCTGCCACTGTGCTGACAGTCTCCGGTTCCTTCATATTCAATTGGAAATAACTGATCACGGCATTGTCATTATCAAGATCAATGCCAAGATAATACGACGTTTTTTCCACTTTTCTCCCTCTTACTTATAAAATACGGAATACCTCATTCGTTACCATCTGCATTCCATAGTATTGTTTCATTTCTCTCTTTTGCATCTCACGTTCTCCCATCGCGTGATGCATCAGCATGTCATTCAACATTTCATACCTTCCATGAGATTCTTCGTCCGGTACATTTCGGCAATTTAAGCAGGCACTTTCCGTTATCTTCTCCTCCGCCTTTTCCTGCTCTGTCAGGCCCTGTGCGCGGCTTTTGCGCGCCAACTCATTGATGCGCGCTATCTTTTCGTTCGTCATGCGGCTTCCTCCTGACGCCCTTCCGGGCGGTGTTTTCTGCTTCTTCACTGTGTGAAAAAAGGCCGTGCGGCCCAGCCTGAATAGTAAATATGACGCCGCATCTTCCAGGCCCATGCCATGCCCGCGGCCTTCATTCGCCATGGGTGCGGCGCCGGGCAGCAGCTTTATTCTGCGCCCGCGCTTATATGCGCCGGGCAGCAGAATACTGTGCTCTTTAGGCCCCTGTCGGGCCCTCGGCCCGCATCTGGCCGCGGCATGACGGATGCTTTGGCGGGCTTTCGCCCGGCCCTGCGGCCCGTGCCCATCAGGTATACATAATTATTATACCACATTCACGAAACTCCCCCCTCGCCTTTTGGCTCGGCCTCGTTAAGGGCGTGGTATCTGTTGCACTAAGCGCTTCCTTCGCTTTTGCTCGCATTCGCCAAGTGGACACAT
>OLQT01001228.1_pt1 | contig 16288 bp, 21 predicted proteins | sample 1672651 | NCBI WGS metagenome assembly OLQT01 (sample SAMEA3136709, study PRJEB25190) | human gut metagenome | biome: human gut; feature: human-associated habitat; material: faeces | place: Austria | collected 2013 | reverse complement strand
ATGCTTTCACATCCTCTTTTCGGATTTTATAGCACCAGGTATGAGTGCAAATCCGACAATTCACGGAAACCTTGTCATTCATACCTTTGTATGCCCGCAGATTAAGCGTTATCAGCGATTTTAGACCTTTTCGGTATAGCTGTCATAAGCAAGGCAAATCCAGCCTGCGCCGCTTTTCAGCTTGCCCCAGAGACCTTTGTTACCTGCGCTGTCAATCTGCCCCTGCGCTTCCTCAACAATGGTGAATACACCCTTACCCGTATAAGAGCCAGTAGCCGCATAGTTCGTGCCTGCGCCCTTACGAATACGCAAATCAGAAATCTTGACACGCACCATATACGGAACAGCACTTGCCGTACTGCCAGAAGAAGCAGCAGAGCCGTTGACAGTGCAGTAAGACGGGTTGAGCAGATAAATCCAGCCTGCACCAGATTTAAGCCGTCCCCAGCCGTCTTTGACCTCAACAATGGTAAATACACCCTTACCAGTCTGTCCCTTCACCTTGCCGCTCATGGACGGCTCAGAGCGGTAGTTCAAATCGTTTATGATGACCTTTACGGTAAAAGGAACGTCTGGGAATGTACCGCTTGCGCCGCTCGTGCTTTCCGCAGCGTCATAGGCAGTCAGGTTCCAGGTCTCAATGATATTGCAGATTTTCTCCACATAATCCGGGGAGGTAGCGTAGCCGCCGTCCTTGATAATCTGGACTGCCTTTTTGTAGTCAGTACAGCCTTTCAGACCGTCATAGCGTTTCTTGCTGCCGTTCATAGCACCAAGCAGATATGCGGAATGGTCAGCAATGGACTGTTCCACGCTGGAATACTTGCGGAAGTCAGCCGTGATGGTCACATACTGCCCGTTCTCATATTCCTGCGTTTTCTTCGTATACTTGCTTGTGCCATCCCAAGTAGAGCCGCCCCAGGTATTCCCGGACAGACTGCATTTCATACCAAAGCAGTTGTTGGCGTTCTGAGCCAGTTCGGACTTACCGTACCCAGACTCAAGGATAAACTGAGCCAAAGACACAGAAGCCAGAACGCCGCTGTTCTTCTGGTCAGCCATGAACAAACTGCCAATCTTCTTGATAATGTCGGCGTTCTCCATATCTTTCAGGGAAGTAGCCTGCAAGCCAGAAGTGTCAGTGGAGGACGTGCCGCCCAGCTTTTCCGTAACAGCCGCCGCAAGGTCTCCCAGACGGTTATAAAGCCAATCGCCAGGACAAGCCTTATTCGCAAACCAACGGTGAACGGTAAGCACCATTTCACCCGCTTTCGGCTCATAGGCAAGGGTCTTATTCTTGTCACCCAGCCAAATCAGCTTAGTCTTGCCGTTGCGCTTGCAAATATCAACACAGAGCGTAATAAGTTTCTGGTAAACGGCATTGTTCATGGCATACGGATGATTGAGGTCGGACGCACATTCAATCGTGACCGCCCTCTGGTCATTCGCATTGCTGGAAGAACACCAGCTTCTATTCCCTTCATCCACACACAGAACCACTCTGCCGTCTTTGCCGATACCATAATTACAGCTTGCCTGCCGGGAAGTGCTTGTGAAGCACCCACCAATACTTTCTGCCGTAAGCTGCCCCACTACACAGTGGGGCGTGATACGGTCAATGGAATGGGTTCTTGCACCGCTATGGTTCGGGCTTTTAACAGTGCAATTTACCAAAGAACTGTTGCTCATAATTATTCTCCCTTCTTTTTCGGCTCAGTGTAAGTAAGTGCCTGAGTAGAGTCGGCTACACCTTCCGTGGTCGGGTCGGTCACAACGCCGAGAATAGCCAGAACCACGAACAGTGCATTGACCACATCAATCAGCTTGTTCCCCAGGTCTCCCAGGTCAAGCGTGAAGCCAAAGAGTGCCGCCACAACCTGCACCAGCAGAAGCAGAGCCGGGATAATGGTCAGCCAGAAATTCTTGTTCTTAATTCGTACAATCCAGTTAATGTTCGTCATGGTAAATACCTCCTTTAAAAAAATTAAGGGACTAAAGGTATCTCACCCTTAGCCCCATTGAGCCATCCAGAACCGTTGTCCTGGTTTCAATATTCTCACCCCTTAATGGGCAATTCCTTCACTTCGTTTAGAAGTTCCGTCACCATACCGTTTCCACCAAGCGCATGATAAGCGTCATACATTTCAAGGAAATTCTGCAAGCCATGTTTCGTCACATAACCTCTCGCTTTCCATTCGGCATGATACTCAATCAACTGCACTTTCAGGAGCAGCATAGTACCTCTGCTGTTTGCGTCCCTGTCCTTCTTCTGATTTTTCAACAGAAAGACTATGTACCCCATAAGAGCCGTAAGCACAATAGGCAATGCAATAGTGTACGTCTGCATTAAAAACTGTTCCACTGGAACCACCTTCTTCCATTATGTGATTTACATTTTGGAAAGGGAAATGAAGCAACCGTATTCACTTCCCCTTCCAAGTCCTGTAGCTTACTCACCCATAAGGGTTTCCAGTTCCAGGTCAATCAGTAACTCCTTGACCTGGTCTTTGATAGTCTCAGGAACACTATCAAAAGTACGCTTGCCCTTGACAATAAGAGCGACATAAATAACAGCCATGCGTTCCACCTCCTTTCTTCTCACGAAAACAAATAGATTGCCAAAAATATTGAGAAACATATTACTGCTCCTTCAATAATTTCTTGACTTCTGCACGAATTTGTTCGGGAACGTCATCAATAGTTTTTATTCCCTTGCGAATAAGAGCGACATAAATCTTTTCCATTTTACACACCTCCCACTATCATTTCATAAAGTTCAGCAAGAGCAACCTGAATATCGGTTACATTGCTTTCTGTAACTTTATTCTGTAATTCCTGTGCAGAGAGTTCTCTGAAACAGATATGAAAGCCGTCTGCGTCCTCCACCTGCTGAATGAGTTCAGCATTGTGCATAGTGATAGTTTCCTCACCATCCGTAATCTCAAGCGTGGAAAGATTGTCCTTAAAAACACTCTCGTCCACCTTCTCCTTGCGGATATAGTTGTCACCATTCTTTGTGAACCCTGTCAGTTCAGTCCCATCAGCCAAAATCAGTTTGTACATGGTAATGTTCCTCCTTTAACTTATTGTAGAGGTCATTCATATTTGCCCTCTGTTGCCTGCTCATAATTCGGTAGTGATTTTCCATCCACGAATGGTACAGATTGTAAAATTCCTTTTCGGGAAGTCTCCCCGCCAGCTTCTTCAATTTCCGTCTCATAGCCGTAAGTCTTTTCGGGTTGATTTTATGTATCACCCTGCCAGTCTCCGTCAGAGAGTATTGCACTTGAAGAAACCTCCACATTTCAGACAGTTTGCATATTCTGGTCTTTCTCACATTCACGGTAATACCAATCCCTTTTGCAATCTCAATAATTTCTGAGAGCAGGTCTTGTAAGAACTCTTTACTCTCATGGATTGCGTAACTGTCATCCATATACGCACCATAGAATTTTACCCCTTTGACAATCTTCACAAAGTTGTCTATCGGTATTCGATAGGCTATCCCTGCGTCCTGCGCTACCTGGTCTCCAATGTTCAAATGCTTTCGCATGAACTTTTCGCCCGTCAGCAGCCGCCTGTCAATTTTCTCATACTCAAGGGAATTGAATACCATTTCCATACAGTGGGCGTATTCTTCATCCGTCATGTAGGAAACATCTATTTTCTCCCGGTCAATAATCCGCTGTAGCAAACGTAAAGCCCTTCCGTCCGTGATATACTTTGAAAACAGTTTCATCAGAACGTCATGCTGAATATTGTCATAGTATTTTGAAAAATCTATCAAAAGGATATATCCATCATTGGAACCATGTTTGCTGTAAAACCTGTGCAGGTGGGTTTCCAGCCTGCGCCTGGTAAATGCAATTCCCTTACCCTCAAGGCTTGCGCCGTTATCGTAAATGAGGTGTTTGCGTATTGCCGGGGTTATTACTTCATCACATAAAACGTGTTTCACCACTCTATCCTGTATTTGTTCGCCAGTAATACATCTGGTCTTGCCACGTTCATTGATAATAAAGCGTGTTCCGGGTAAAAATTCGTAGGTTTCATCCTTTAAATCCTGCTGGACTTTTGCCAGCGATAAAAGGTAGGTCATTTCAAACTTCTGTACCTGCGGTTTCCAGTCACTCCCTTTCTTTGCTTTTATGTAAGCGTCATACAACGCATTGCCGTCAAATATCTCACGCTGATAACAGGAGCGGTCGTAACCGCCTGTGTCGTGTTTAGTATTTACCATACGGAAGGACAATCTCTCCTTTCTCTCACTGTGAAACGGTCAAATGCCTATTTAATCACAGTATCGAAATCGGGACGAACGCCATTAGAGTTAGAAGCGTTGTTGTAGTTCGCATTGCCGTTGTTGTTGACATTGGCAAAGTTAGCAGCGGTATTAGAGATTGCCCTGTGAAAGAGCCGTTTTGAACTTGTTATCAGACTTCCTCCAACCTTTGATAAGGTCAATTTCTTTCTGAATATCAGCACCAAACCGCAAGTAGGTATTCACATCAACTGGTAGCGTCTCGATTGCGTACTGTAATTCCTGAACCAGCCTGTAACATTGACCGATTGCCAAATCCTGATGAAGCCGCCTTTCAACCAGTTCTTCCGGGTATGTAGGATAGATACTGTTTGCTGTATAGACGTGTTCACCGATAGACCGCAGACAGTCAATAATAGTGAAGTCTGTCACATCACCAAAAGCAAAGTTGTTCAGCACAATGCGGTTGTAAGGTTCCGCTGTCCCTGTAAACTCAATCTGCATGGTGTCAAAGTCATCAAAGTCATAGAGGATAACCAGAACTCTCTCCATTTCTTCCTCTACTTCGTACTCTGTCACCAGGTCTCCATTGTTATATGTTCTAATCACAATCCCGGAAGGTAAGGCATTTCCGAACGTGAACTTAACGCCGTGGTACATACAGGCGGCTTCCTGAACGATTGTCACGATAGGGTTTGTAGTGAACTTTCCTTCCCCGTCAGACTGCTCATTGGAAACAAAACCTGTATTGAGCGTCCTCGCACTTGCCGTTCTGGGAAGGAAGTACATCTTCCCGTCAGCAGTCGTGTAATTCGTTGCCAGAGTTGCGTATTCGCTTTTCGTATCGGTATTTAGGATATTCTTCACATTGGAGTAATCCGTCTCACCGTTACTGCTTGCCGCCGCTTCGGGAATGAAGTTGGATTTAATCTGAATGGTTCCGTACCTCGTCTGAGACAACGTGCAACGGCAAGCGTTGGCAATAATCTGCAACGCTTCCTTATGCTGCACACGGGGCAAAGGATTTTTAGAATACAGGTTTTTCAGCCGGGGGTCTATGTAATAGTCTGTCTGTCCTGCGTCCTGCAAAACTTCCAGAGCCAAATCATAGTAGCTTTTCCCTGTGCCAACGTACATTCCCTTGTAATACTCAGAGTCCATAGTCCTGAAAACGTCCTGACAGCGGATAGTCGCTGTATAGTCATCAGACTCCCACTCAGAACAAAGCAGGTGGTTCCCTCTTACCCATTCAATCCCGCCGCCATCTGGAAGCTGATACCCATAGAAAATTTCCATTTCCTGTCCAGTCTCCAAAAAGTTGATAGCAGACTTCGGGTTGTCCACGTTAAAATATTTATCGTAGTTTTTCAGGGTAACGGTAAAATCAATCTGCGGAATATCACTGCCGATAGGAGAAACATAGCTTTCCAGAGACGAACTCAACACAGAGTCATTCTCATAAATCAAGCCGTAACCAAAACGGAAAGAATAAATCCGCAGCCTGCTTTGAGGGTTCTTCATGCGGTAGATAACCAGCGTCAGCGTAGTTACGCTTTCCAGCACTTCCTCTGTACTGAAAACTGCCTGGTCATTACCTCTGAACTCCACCACCTGCCCCTTATCGGTTACAAAGTCAAAATCGGTAGGGTAGTTCTCACCAAAATTGATTGTGATACCTCTAAAGTCGGTTGCCTTAATATTCAGGTCGATTGTGACCTCATACTCTGCTTCCGATACAAGGTCTCTCCCTACCAGCCCGGTATCAAGGTAGAGTGCAGACGGGGACTCTCTGGGCAGAAAATACATAGAGCCATCTACCCGTGTAAAGTTTTCTTCCAGTGTAGCGTATACCAAGCTGTCATCATGTTCTTTGAACAGGTTTTCCTCATTGGAATAATAGGTAAAATCCCCGTCTGAAACCTCTGCCTTTGTCTGTGCTTCCTGATTGACCACGCCGAAAGAGAGCATTATATAACCTCTATCCCGCAAAGGGGCTTTCATGCTTTTCTTATATGCTTTCGATACTTTCTGCATAATCACTCCCCCGTATCAATCAGATTTACCTTGCAATTCCTGTAGTGCGTAGGCTTGCCGTCATCATCAACCCAGTAAGGTTCAGCAGTCCTGTCACCACAGTACATCTTGATTGTTTTCCTGGAATTGGTAACAGGGTCAATAAAGGTTACGTCCACAAAAAAGTTGGATAGAATACTCAGTATCGTTTCCCACTGTTCGGCGGTCAGCCACGGCCATTCAAGATTGTCAATCTTATACTGGTCACGTCCAATTCTCTGTGCCACCACAGTACCGTTAGCGTTTCGCCCGGAGTCAACCAGAGTAGTGACTACCGGGCTTACGCCACGTTTAGGAGACGGTAACTCGTACCCGTTAATTGCCAGATATGCCATTGTCACCGCACCTCCTTACTTCGTAAATCTATATCCATTGGCTTTCGTCTGCACATCTACAGCGTCCGTAATAACACGATTGCCAATCTGCACAATCGGGTGTTCGTCCTTATCTGCCTGTCTGCGGGTATCTTCCGCAATCTGGTTCAAAGTCGGCTCCACATACTCACGGTAGAAGTCCTCCATAGCCTGCTTAAAACCAGTGGAAGAAATTTCACTGTTTGTCTCCACATTGGAAGAAATGGTTCTCGCAAATGCGTCAGAGTCATAATACCGCAGAGCAGAAGTATCAACCGCCATAGCCATTGTCGGCGTGATATTCGTGAACGAGTTAGCCCATTCACCCACCACGCTTCTTGTGGTCTTACCCACCTGAGCAATGGCGTTGTTAAAGCCTGCAACGGCAAATCCACCAATCTCATAGAAAACCTTAGACGGCGAATTTATATCCAGTGTGTCCTCAAACCAGTTCAGAACGGATTGTCCCCAACTTACTACAGCGTCCTTACACCTTCTCGCCCAACTGGTAACACCGTTTGCAAATCCATCCACAATGTTCTTTGCAATGGTACTCCAAGAGTCATTAGAGTTCTCAGACTGAAACCACTCTTTTACCTTGCTTGCCCAGGTCGTGATATTACTTTTTGCGGTTGTATAATAAGAACCGATTTTATTCTTAAAACCGTTGATAACATCACTTGCAAACCCAGCGAACGCAGAGTTAGAAGCAATCCCAGTAAACCAGTTCTTTACATTGGTAGCCCACGTCTGAATGTTACTCTTAGTGGTCGTGTAGGCAGAACCGATTTTGTCTTTAAATCCAGTAATGACGTTGCTTGCGAACGTAGAGAAGTTTGCACTGTTCACGCCGCCAAAGGAACTACTGGTAAACCATTCTTTCACCTTGCTTGCCCAGGTCGTAACATTCGTTTTGACCGTGGTATAAGCAGAGCCGATTTTGGACTTAAAGCCCTCAATCGTATTGTTAGCAAATGTAGAGAAGTTCTGGAAGTTCACCCCACCGAAAGAACTACTTGTGAACCACTCTTTGACCTTAGAAGCCCAGGTGGTCACGTTCGTTTTCACATTCGTATAAGCACTACCGATTTTGCTTTTGAAACCTTCTATGGTCTCATTAGCATAAGTAGCGAATGTGGAAAGGTTTACACCTCCAAAGGAATTACTGGTGAACCACTCTTTGACTTTTCCAGCCCAAGTAGTCACATTGGTCTTGACGGTCGTATAGGTAGAGCCAATCTTATCTTTGAAACCGCTGATAATATTCCCAGCAGTATCTTTAAAATGTTCGACAATCCCTTTGCCATCCTCACCTTTCGTGAACCACTCAACAACACTGCTTCCCCATTTCTTTACAGTCCCGGCGATAGAAGAAAAGAAGTTGATACCTTCCAAAAATCCCTCTACCACATACTGTCCGATTTCTTTCATTACCGTAGACGGAGAATGAATACCGAACAGGTCTTTGAACCATTTCACAAACGGGTCAACAATATGCTGTTTAATCCATGCGCCAGGGTCATCAAAGAACTCCTGCACACCCTGAGTGAAGCCATTCCAAAGGTCTCTACCAACCTGCTTAAACTCAGCCCATTTTTCCTCTCCAACCAGTGCGTTAAAGAGTGGGTCAATAATATTATCGAAAGCCCATGTTCCAATATTGACAAACCCCTTGCCGATTGCGTTCAGAAGGTTTACAGCGGTTTCCTTCCAATCCTCCCCGGCAATCTCTTTATCCCACCAGTTCTTAATGTCTTTTCCGATACTTCCAAAGAAGCTGCCCAAGAACTCAACACAAGAACGAATGGCTGTGCCAAGGAAAGTAAAGATACTGCTTGCGATACCTCCCCAGTCAATATTAGTAAACAGGTCTTTGATTTTCTGCCAAAGCAGAGAACCCAGGTCAGACCAGTTGTAACTGTTCAGCCACTTTGTAGCTTCATCAAATGCACCAATGATAAAATCACTGATACTTTTACCTACCAGTCCCCAATCCAGTTCACTCAGAAAGCCGATAATCAGGTCAGGGAGAATGGTAAACCACTGCACCATCAACCGCCCTGCGTAGGTAAAATCTATCTCACTCAAAGCCGCATTAAACAATTCTGCTATATGCGCTCCAAGGTTGGTAAAATCGGCTGTATCAAGGAACCAATACGCCGTCTGAATTGCACCGTTCAGTCCGTACCCAATCTTATGACCGATACCAGACCAATCAATGCTGTCCACAATCTCATTAAACTTTCCCCCCAGAAGGGTTCCAAGTTCTTTCCAGTTTCCAGCTTCAAACGCCGCTTTCAGCTTGTCAGCAAACTCAGAGATAGAGTTTTCAATCGGCAACTGCTCAAACATAGAGCCGTAATCTTTGCCGCCTGCGCCACCGCCAGAACCGGAATTGTCATTTTGACTGATAATATTCAGTTCATCAATTCCAGTGGTAGCGTCCTTAATCTCTTTTGCAGCCTTTTTTGCTGTCCCTGCGGTATCACTGATTGTGTCCCCGTAAGAAGCGGCAGATTTTTTCGCCGCAGTATAGGTACTTGCGCCCGTCAGTCTCGCAAAAAACTGATTGACGATATTCAGCAGAGCAACAAACTTATCAATCAGGAAGTCAATAGCAGGAGCCAAAGCGTTAATGATAGGAGATACCATAGCCCCCATACTGTTTTTCAAGTATTGGAAACTCGTAGCCAGACTGTCCATACTACTCTTGAACTGACCGCCCATGAGTGAACTGTACTGGTACAGATTGTTGATACCTTCCTTCATGGCATTGGCAAAACCATAAATCAGGCTACTCAACCCCTGATAGAGAAGAACCTGTTTAAAAGCATAGCCCAGTTTCCCCAGACCAGAGGTAGTCTTTTTCACTTGTGCCGCCAGTTTAGAACCAAAGGTACTTCCCAGTTTTTTACCTGCGCTGATTGCAGCTTTCGCCGCAGAACTAATACCATTCAGAGACCCTTTCAGCCCCTTCAAGGTTGCGCCGCCCAAAGCAGAAAATGCACGAGAGAATACCCCTCCAAGATTTCTCAGGGTATTCATAAAGCCATTCGTAGCCGTATTTGCACCCGTGACACTCTGAGTATACTGAGTCATGCCAGAAGTAGCCGCAGCAGCGGCAGCACCCGCCCCAGCAGCACTCGCACCCGTAGAAGCAGGAGCAGTGGCGGGAGCCGGGGCAGAGTTAGCAGAAGAAGTACGTCTGCCGCTCGTAAGCCCTCTCAGGTTCGGAACCTGTAGCCCCTGCATACTCTGTAGAGCCTTTGCCAAATCCTCAACTTTTTCAATATCAGACCAGGTAAGGCTATCCAGTGCCGTACCGATTTCAGTCAGTCTTTTGGAGATTGTGGGGGAAACTTTCACGGTATTCAGTTGATTTAAGGCTTTCGCAAGGCTTTCCAGCTTTTCCATGCCAGTCAGCTTGTCCTTTGCGCTGTTGATAGCTTCCAGTTTCTCACTCACGCCATTTAAGCCAGCGTTACCTTTCAGAGACTTTTTCAGCTTTTCAAAACTGTCTGCCAATGCGTCAACACCTTTCGCCGCCTTGTCAGAGTCGGACTGAATTTGAAACTCAAGACCTTCAATCTCAACTGCCATAAGTTATCCCTCCTTCCCAAATTTCTTGTTAATCCCCGCCATAAGCGCCCTCATAGCACCCAAACCATTTTTCATCTTTTCCCGATTTTCTTCATCCTTCTGCCTGCGGGTTTCGGTTTCAGTAATCGGAATAGGAGATTTCCTGTAGGGATAAGGCTTTTTCTTTTTACTCAGAGCGTTCAGTGCCGGGGAAGCGTCCAACAAGGCTTCATAGATATAAACCCCTTGAAGCCAAGCATTATAATTTTCACGTTCTCTTTTTCGTTCTTCCGCTTCACGAAAATATTTTGCCATCATAGAGTCCCCATCCCAGTATTCGTGATAGGTCATCCCTATGCTCATGTAATATCCGCAAAGTTCTTCAAACTTTTCTCCGTAACGTGAAACAACGGGTCGGCGGCGGTTGCCGCCGCCCGTTGCAGCCCCGGACTCAGAACCCGTTACCAGTTCGTTGTCCACTCCACGTTTTTTCCCGCTTTGTTATCAGGCTCCTCCATCAGAGCGATAATCGGCTCATTGTACATTTCAGCCAACTTGCCAATCAAATCCTCCTTATTCGGCATAGCCGCATAAATCTTGTCAATGGTCTCCTGCTTCACAAAACGGTGGTGTGCTTTAAACGCACCTGCAAACAAAGCAGGGAGCAGCGTCATGGGGCGGGAGTCAATCTCCTGGGCAACAAAGCCCTCGTCCTCCATCTGCTTGACGGTACGCCTGGTAAACTCAAGCGTGTATTCCTTGTCCTCAAAAGTGAAAATAATCTGTTTAGCCATTGCCAAACCCTCCTTTAATTCTTCAAATTAAATGTTTCTTACACATCATCCGTGACTTCACTGATAACCGTGGACGGAGCAATCGTAATGGTCATACCACGAACCTCATTCACGCCGCCGCCCGTAACAAATACGGACAAATCACCACGGAAGGAAAACTTACCCTCAGAGCCAGTAGGCGTAGGCAGAGAAGCAGTCTCCGTACCGCCAAACCAAACAGCGTATTCTTCGTCCTTACCTTCAAGTGCTTTCAGAGCCTTGTATTCGGTAAGGTCATAGTTCGCATTGAAATTCAGACCTTCGTTACTCTGAACACCCTTTACATACGTCTGCATACGGTGGGACAGAGTAGTGGTTTCCAGCAGTTCAGGTTCACCGCCCAGGTCGGGGAACTCCGTAATATCCAGCAACTTCTCCCATGCGTCCTCGTTCTTGTGCATGAGGAAAGTCATATAGGTACTCGTAGCCATACTTATTACCTCCTGTAAAAATGTTTCCCGTCAGTCGCTACCCTGTATCGGGCAGTGATACGGTAGATAGTTGCGTCCTCCATGTTCGGAACAGGTGTCATTGCCGTCCGTCTGAAATTCATGGAGTACAATTCGTCATTTATTACTTTCAGAATGTTCTTACATTCTGTTTTCTTACCATCAGTCCTGTTGGAGTACACATTGATTTCAAACATGACCTCAATCATGTTTTCCTTCATGCTCGTGTCTTGCCGCTCATTCAGCGTATAGCTGTCACTCTGGGTAATACTCGCATGAGGAAAAGAAGCCGCTGTCTGTTCTTTGCTTCCTCACGTCCCTCTACACAGTCATCCAGATAAAGCAGGTTCGTTGCTTCGGAAAGACCTACCTGCCTTGCGTCAATGGAACGGCACATTACCGTGGGGAAACGGGATTTATGGAGCAAGTTAATAATCTTCGTATCTGCGTTTGTCTGCACCAACTTACTCTCAGGGAAAATATCATAAAAGTGATAGTCACTGGGGGTGGTCATATATTCCAGGCAACCCAAATAGAACGACTTCACAAGGTCATCACCTGTACCTTCCATCAGGGTAGAGCGGTCAGGAAATTTCCCGGAAAGCATATTGGTAAAGTTGATACCTAACTGAGACTTACCCGCACGTTTCGGCATGGAGATAGAGAGAAAGTCCAGCTTCCCCTCAAGCACTTCCTGATATGCGTCTACATACCGTTTCAGGTAATGACGGCGGGGCTGATAGAACTTCTTATCAAGCGGCTTGCCAAACTCCACTGCCTGCAAGTAATCATCAAAGAAATGCGGCGCACCAAAAAGTAGAGAGCGGAACAAAAGATTGTCGAACTGTTCAGCCGCCAGCATATCTCCATCCGTTACAGACAGACGAATGGCAGCAGATATTTTCTTTCTAAAAGCCTGGTTCCATTTATGAGCCTTTGCAAAATCTTCCTTCTCCATATCCCGGCAGAGGGAAAACATATCCTCATACGGCACTGGGTCAGAAGGAGACTTTCGCACAGCATTTTCAATCTGTGTTTTGATTTTCTTATATTCCATAATATCCTCCTGCAAAAAATAAGGACTGTCATCAGACAGTCCCATTGGACAAACGGTTGACTTCTCAGCCGTTAATCATTTCATATAGAAAAATGTCATTTTCAAGAGCCAGTTCCTTTGCCTTATCGGTCAGCTTAGAATTGGTCATCACACCTGCTTTATTGGCATGGTAATGAGCCTTTGCCGCTACCACCTCCTGCACAGCACTGTTTCCAACTTTGTTCTGGAAGTGCTTGCACTGAAATACCCAGCAGTCCCCCTTATTATCATAAGCTATCAGGTCGGCTCCATAATCCCCGGAAGCAGGGGTGACAGTCACCTTCTTAAATCCTTTCTTTCTCAGATAGTCAGCGCAATACTGCTCAAACTCAAGCCCCGTCATTCCTCTCACGCTATCATTCCATTTTGGATAAAGCATGATGGAATACCTTCCCACCTTCGGCGTTTTCAACTTGAGCAGTTTGCAGAAAACCCACACCAGAAGAAACAAAGGAATGGTGAAAACATTGAAGCATAGGAAGATGAATGAGTATATTGCTATCCAGCAGACCCAGCACAACAGCTTCATGGTCTTAAAAATCCATCCGAACAAAATCATCCCTCCTTGTAGAGTATTTTTAAAAATCTCTGTAAGTTTTCTTAGATAGACCCTTACTAAGAAAAGTTATACGAAAATCGAATTTTTCTCTACAAAGTTCACTCAGAAAGAGTGTACTCACCATTTCCATCCTTCTCACGAACAACCAACTCATACCCCAATTTACTCAGCATATCGTTCAATTTCCCAATCGTCATATTATTGGTCTTTTTGGGATTGAGTCTGTCCCAGAGCGCAGCTTGAGTAATACCCAAAGCGTTTGCCATTTCTGCATTACTCACGTCCTTCTCCACCATAAGGGTTTTAACCAATTCTTTTGCTGTCATCTGTATACCTCCGTTCTGATTAAAGAATATCACTAAAGTTTTAACTTGTCAAGTTTTATCTTGAACTTTTTTATTTTTGCGGTATTTTTGACCCTCACCCGGCTCGGCTCGGCGGGGGGCGATTTCCCCCGCAGGGGGTGCAGCCGCCAGGGTTCCACCCGGTACGAGAGCCAGCCAGGCGAAAAAAAGTTTGTAAAAGTTCAAGTTATAACTTGACAATCAAGAAATAACTTGATATACTTTAATCAAGATAAAACTTGATAGCTTGCAAGGCAACAGCCCACGCAAGCCCCACTAAAAAGAAAAGAGGTTAAACCATGTTAAAGACTAACAGCAAACAAGCCCGCTTGAATATTCAAGCCTACATCAAAAACCATTTTGACGGGTGCAGCTATGGAATTGAAACCCCGGACACCTTCAAGGAATTATCTAAAATAATTCTTGACACTTTCAACAGTGAAAAGCCCGCTTGTGGTAGTTATTCCAGAATGACAGAGCAAGAACGCTTTGAGGAATGGGCGGCGGGTCTGCCCTCCATCCTTGACACTTGTTATTATTACAATCGTTCCGCAGTGGATGACCTGGGCGCAATCCTTGAAGAAACCGACAGCGAAAAAGCCCACTACAGTGAGCAACAGGCAGAAACCAGATTAACATATTTAATTTATCGTGAACTTGTAAGGGGGTGCAGATAATGAGGAAATACGGACAGAGAGAATTAAAAGCCCTTGTAAAAGACGGTGCAGCCATCAGCCTTAATAATTACGGTTTTGCAGAAATGCGGGATTTTCTACAATCTCACACACTCGACAAAATCGGTTATAGTTCTGGGGTGTATGGTATCAATGGCGGATTGCTTAAAGATACCGAAACCGGGAAACTATACGCCATTACAGCCCGCAACACGGCTTTAATGATGGCATTTTAACAACCCGTTGCGCCGGGTATAAATAGCCAGTTAGGGCGCAAGCGTTCCCAGGGTGCAAGCCCTGGGAGGTCTGGAAAAGGTGGGATTTCAAACCCGCAGCAATGCCAGTTAATAGCACATTGACAAAATGCACAAATAGGAGGTTAAACCATGAAAGAATACACCTACACAGACGGCGGGCGGTTGTTCGTCCGTATCACTAAAACCACAGCCCGGAAAGCGTACAACAACGGCTTGCGGGTTGTCCTCTGTCCTTCAAACTTGCGCCCCGGCTTTCCATATCATCCAGAAATAAGCATAAGCGGAAAAGCCGCCGCCAGCTTTGAAGAAGCTGTAAACTCGTTTGAATACTACAATTTGAGAGGGAAAAGGAACCGTACAGCGTTTTATATCCCTGTTAGAACTGTAGACCGTTTCACAGGTGAAAAGCCCACAGCGGGAACCCTGGGAACCGTTCAAGAATACGATTATAGCTATATAGGACAGTAGCCCACAGGCAAGCCCCGACAGGCACACAAGCCCGCCGGGGCTTTTCTCAGAATGGAGGTTAAAAGAATGTTTAAAAAGACATGGACAACGCCAGCGGGTGCAGTATATGACCTTTACGCCGATATGCTACAACAACCGCACTTATTAGTAGCAGGGGCAACGGGTAGCGGTAAAAGCGTTGTTATAAACAGCATAATGTACACAGCTTTATTTAAAAGCCCCGCACAAGTTCAATTTATTTTAATAGACCCGAAACGGGTTGAACTGATAGACTATAAACCGTTACCGCATACGCTCAAATATTCCAGTGAGCCGGGGGAAATGGTGCAAGCGTTAAATTATGCTATGGAAATAACAGAACGCCGCTATAAAGCCATGCAAGCCCGCCATATAAAAAACTATGACGGCGGGGCGGTCTATATTATCATTGATGAATTAGCCGACTTAATGACCACCGCCCGCCGCCAGGTGCAGCCCGTTTTACAACGGCTTGCACAGGTAGGCAGGGCGGCAAACGTCCATATTATAGCCGCTACACAATGCCCGCTTGCGTCTGTTATTCCTACACCGATAAAAGTAAACTTTGATAGCAGGATAGCATTAAGAACCCGTTGTGCTCAAGACAGCCGCAATATTTTAGGCGTTAAAGGTTGCGAACTGCTGCCCAGATATGGCAAGGGGTACTATATGACCCCCGCAGGCTTGCAACTGTATAATATACCCATGTACAGCCCCGATAAAGTAAAAGAAATGTTAGACTATTGGAGACGGCAGAAAAAGCCCCGTTTAAGATGGTTATAACAGAAAAGCCCCGACAGGCACACAAGCCCGCCGGGGTTTCTTTTTGCCTTCTATACGCTCCACACGTTCCACAGAGCCGCTTTAATTATAGGGCTGATAAAGAGGACAGCCACGCTATACTGGCGGCTTAAATTTTCAAACAGCCGCCTATACTGCGCCAAAATATTTTGGTGAAACCTCTCTATACGGCGGTTCAATCTTCGGCAGAGGTTTCTATAATTTCTGCTGTCTCTGTCTCGTCCGATACCTCTACTATATCGGCGGCTTCCAGATACTTCTGCTTTAAGGCTTCCGTGTCTTTACTGTCTCCCAGAGGATTGTTAGGCGTGAGAACCACTTCGGACTGGTCTTTCATGCCGTCATAGTTCTTTTGCCAGAAAATACCAGTGACGGGATTTATCTTGCCGTCCTGCATTAAACCCTCTCTATAAAGTCCGCAAATTTGACGAACTTTTTTGATAAAGTCAGTGCGGAGGGGGTTCCCCTTCGTTACATTCTCCCATTCCCACGCTTGTTCTTTAGTAATACCTATAGCAGTATA
>OLQT01001226.1_pt1 | contig 16318 bp, 14 predicted proteins | sample 1672651 | NCBI WGS metagenome assembly OLQT01 (sample SAMEA3136709, study PRJEB25190) | human gut metagenome | biome: human gut; feature: human-associated habitat; material: faeces | place: Austria | collected 2013 | reverse complement strand
AAACCGAGGTGCTCGTCAGCGAGGCGCTCTCGCTTCTGCCTGCGGCCCACCGGCGCGTTGCGCTTGACAGCACCATCGACGCTTGGGAAGGGGATGCACTCATCGCGGCCGAGGCCGCGGCGGCTGAGGCTGCGCAGGACGGCTCGGTCGACGCGTCGGAGACATTGAAGCGTTCCCAGCAGGCTATTAGCGCTTACTTGGATGCTCAGCAAGATCAAGGCAACGGTGATGGCGGCGATAGCCCCGATGGTTCCGCGGTCGCAAAGCCCCGACCCTTGCTGGTCGCCGATATCTGCACGGGAAGCGGGTGCATCGCGTGCTCGGTTGCCTACGAACGTCCCGATACGCGCGTCATCGCAACCGACATAGCGCCCGAGGCGGTGGCGCTTGCCAAGGACAACGCCGACGAGTTGGGGCTTTCCGACCGCGTCCGCATCGAGCGGGGGGATTTGGGCTCGCCGGTGCCCGCCGCTGCAATGGGCCGGCTCGATTTAGTGGTTTCCAACCCTCCCTATGTTCCCACGGCGGTGCTTGCCGAGATACCTCGGGAAGTGGCCGATTTCGAGCCTGCGCTCGCCTTGGACGGCGGCGCCGATGGCAACGACATCCTTCGCCGTCTGCTGCCGTGGACGGCGGCGGCGCTTCGTCCTGGCGGCGGTTTCGCTTTCGAGCTGCACGAGACCTGCCTTGATGCTGCGGCGGAGCTGGCGAGGCGGGCGGGTTTTCATCAGGTGCGCATCGTCGACGACCTGGCCGGCAGGCCTCGCGTGCTCACCGGCGTCAAGCCGGTGTAAACCGGTAACCGCATTCTGTGGAACAGCTTGAAGCGCCGCAAACCGCTTAAAGTAGCGCAAATCGCATGAAGCACCTAACGAAACGGCCTCGTTTCCCGGAGTGGGAAACGAGGCCGTATAGCGTTCGAACGGGGGATAGGTGAACGGGGAACGGATTATTCGACCCCTAGGTGAATGGGGCACGGAGGTGCGTTCTCAACGAGAGCACGCCTTTGCGCCTCCGTTCGCCCGCACGCATGCTGCTGGGGTGTCGAGCTGCTTACTCGATGCCGATGGCGGGGATGTTCCGCGGCATGTTCGCTCCGGCTGCCGCGATGCCGTCGCGCTCCATCTGCTTTCCGATCTCCACGTACAGGGCTGCATCGGCGGCGTTCTGGGCAACCTCCTCGTCGGTCAGCGTGCGGATCTGCTTGGCGGGAACGCCCACCATGACGGCCCGGGGTGGCACCTCGCGGCCTTCGGGCACCAGCGCGCCGGCGCCGATGAGCGCCTCCTTGCCCACGTGCACGCCGTTCATCACGATGGCCCCCATGCCGATGAGCACGCCATCCTCGACGGTGCATCCGTGCACGGTGGCGTTGTGGCCGATGATCACGTTGCGGCCTACCGTCAGCGGGAAACCCGCGTCGACGTGCAGGCTGCATCCCTCCTGCACGTCGCTGCCCTCGCCGATGACGATCCGTTCGCCGTAATCGGCTCGGATCGCGGCCTCGGGTAGCACGGTGGCGTCGCGCGCCAACTCGACGTCGCCGATAACGGTGGCGTTCAGCGCGACTCGCGCCTCGGGATGCATTTTCACGTGGCGATACCCTTCGGCGGGTACCAGGTTCTCATGGCTGTTCATGCGAGGCCTCCTTGTGCGGCTTTCGGCTTGGGCGGCGAGTCCGTCCCTGTTACCTGCATCTTCGCACGTTCGACGTGCCGCAATCCGGTCAATTTCGACGCTTCGTCCGCATTTTGAAAAAAATTGATGGGAAACGGTTGCCATCCTCCGGGTCGGCGCTATACTAACGCCCACAAGTTCATAAACGAAATGCTTTGACGAGGATAGTAGAGACGAACCCATCTTCAAGCAAGCCGGCGGTTGCTGCGAGCCGGTGTTGGGCGGGCTCGAAAACCCCTCCGAGCAGTTCCGATGAACGCTCGGCCCCAGGCGAGGAACATTCGCGCAAGGCCGGTGCAAGTAATCTGAACCGGTGACTCCGTTATGCGTCGCATATGCGTTCATGCGTATGCCTTCTCTTTTGAGGTCCTGGTGCAGGTTGCTTGCAGCAGGATTTTTTTATGCCCCAAAAGGGCAGAAGAAGGAAGAAGGATTGGCATGCAACTTCGCAGCGACGCCGTCAGATGCGGCATTCCGCGCGCCCCTCACCGCAGCCTGCTCAAGGCCGACGGCCTGACCGACGAGGAGCTGAAACGCCCGCTTGTCGCGGTGTTCAACTCCCGCAACGATATCATCCCCGGTCACAACAACCTCGATAAGATCTGCGAAGCCGTGAAGGCCGGCATCTACATGGCCGGCGGCGTGCCGTTCGAGATCTCCACCATCGGCGTGTGCGACGGCATCGCCATGAACCACGACGGCATGCACTACTCGCTCGTGTCGCGCGAGGCCATCGCCGACAGCTTCGAGTGCGCCGTCCAGGGCCACGCCTTCGACGCGGCCGTGTGCATTCCGAACTGCGACAAGATCGTCCCCGGCATGCTGCTCGGCGCGCTGCGCGTGAACATCCCCACGGTGTTCGTCTCCGGCGGCCCCATGCTCCCCGGCCATCAGCCCGGTTGCTCGCAGGGCGCCACCACCGACCTGAACACGCTCTTCGACGGCGCCGGCCAGGTTGCCGCCGGCACCATGACCGAAGAGGAGCTCAAGTACTTCGAGGACACCGCATGCCCCACCTGCGGTTCCTGCTCCGGCATGTTCACCGCCAACTCCATGAACTGCCTGTGCGAGGCTCTGGGCATCGCGCTTCCCGGCAACGGCACCATCCCCGCCGTGTACTCCGAGCGCCTGCGTCTTGCCAAGCATGCCGGCATGAAGGTCATGGAGCTTCTGGAGAAGGGCATCTGCATTAAGGACATCATCACCGAGGCCGCCATCCATAACGCCATGGAATGCGATATGGCCTTCGGCGGCTCCACGAACACGGTGCTGCACCTCACCGCCATCGCGCAGGAGGCGGGCCATCCCATCACCATGGACGACTGGGACGCCGCAAGCGCGCGCACCCCGCACCTGGTGAAGCTGCAGCCTTCCGGTCCGCGCCCGCTCATCGACCTCTATGCCGTCGGCGGCGTGCCGGTGGTCATGCATGAGCTGGGCGAAGCCGGCCTGCTCGACCGCAGTGCGCTCACGGTCATGGGCACCATGGACGAGTACCTGGCCAACTGCACCAAGCCCGCTGACGGCGAGGTGTGCCGCACGCACGACAACCCCTTCTCCAAGGTGGGCGCCCTGCGCGTGCTCCACGGCAACGTGGCCCCCAACGGCGGCATCGTGAAGAAGTCGGCGGTCGACCCGTCCATGCTCACGCATACCGGCCCTGCCCGCTGCTTCGACTCCGAGGAGCAAGCATGCGAGGCCATCTTCGCCGGTAAGATCAACCCCGGCGACGTGGTGGTCATCCGCTATGAAGGCCCCGCCGGCGGCCCGGGCATGCGCGAGATGCTCACGCCCACCAGCGCCATCGTGGGCATGGGCCTTTCCAAGTCGGTGGCCCTGCTCACCGACGGCCGCTTCTCCGGCGCCTCCAAGGGCCCGTGCGTGGGCCATATCAGCCCCGAGGCCGCAGCCGGCGGCCCGATCGCGCTGATCCAGGACGGCGATCAGATCACCGTCGACATCGAGGGCGGCGCCATCACGCTGCACGTCGACGATGACGAGCTGGCGGCCCGCCGCGCGGCCTTCGTCGCGCCGGCCCCCAAGCACAACCATGGCGTGCTGGCCAAGTACGCCAAGTTGGTTTCCTCCGCAGACAAGGGAGCGTATGTGTCATGAGCGAACGCAAGCAAGATAAGCACGCGTCCACCGCAGGCCAGCCCCGCGGCCTGGGCAGCAAAAACCCCAAACAGGGCGAAGAGATGATCGGCGCGCAGGCCGTTGTGGCCTCGCTTGAGGCCGAGGGCGTCGACCTGGTCTTCGGCTACCCGGGCGGCCAGGCCATCAAGATCTACGATGCGCTCTACGACAGCAAGCAGCTGCATCATGTGCTCTCCCGTCATGAGCAGGGTGCGGTGCACGAGGCCGACGGCTATGCGCGCGCCACGGGCAACGTCGGCGTGGTCATCGTCACCTCCGGCCCCGGCGCCACCAACACCGTTACCGGCATCGCAACCGCCTATATGGACAGCGTGCCGCTCGTAGTCATCACCGGCCAGGTGCCGCGCGGCGTCATCGGCACCGACAGCTTCCAGGAGTCCGACATCGTCGGCATCACCATGCCCGTGGTCAAGCACTCCTTCCTGCTGCAGTCCACCGATGAGCTGACGACCACCTTCCGCGAAGCGTTCCACATCGCCGCATCCGGTCGTCCCGGCCCGGTGTTGATCGACATCCCTTCCGACATCCTGTCGGAGAAGATGATCTTCGACTATCCCGATAAGGTGAACCTTCCCTCGTATCGTCCCACCTATCGCGGCAATGCCAAGCAGATTCGCGCGGCGGTGCAGCGCATGCAGCGCGCCGAGCGCCCCGTGCTCTACGTCGGCGGCGGCGTGGTCAGCTCCGGTGCCGCCGATGAGCTGGTCAAGTTGGCCAACGCGCTGCAGCTGCCCGTGGTCACCACGCTTATGGGAAAGGGGGCGTTCCCTGCTTCCAACCCGCTCAACATCGGCCCGGTCGGCATGCACGGCTCGAAGTACGCCAACCTCGCAATGACCGAGTCTGACCTCATCATTGCCTGCGGTGCGCGCTTCTCCGACCGCGTGACGGGCAAGCTCTCCGAGTTCGCCCCGCATGCCGACGTCATCCACATCGACATCGACCCTGCCGAGATCGGCAAGATCCGCAAGGTGCAGATCCCCATCGTCGGCGACCTTCGCGGCGTGCTTGCCGGCATCAACGAGGCGGTTGCCAAGGCCGGCGCCAAGCCCATCACCGCACCCTGGCTCGCCCAGATCGCCGAGTGGCGCCGTCGCTTCCCGTTCTACCACTCCGATTTGGTGGAAGACCCCGGTCGCATCGTGCCTGAGACGGTCATGCAGAAGCTCTCGCGCAAGCTCGACCCTAAGCATTCCATCGTGGTGACCGAGGTCGGCCAGCATCAGATGTGGGCTGCGCAGTTCATCGATCGCGAGAAGCCGCGCACGTTCATCTCCTCCGGCGGCCTGGGCACCATGGGCTTCGGCTTCCCGGCGGCCATCGGCGCTGCCTTCGGCTGCCCGGACGACCAGGTGGTCTGCGTCGCCGGCGACGGATCGTTCCAGATGAACTCCCAGGAGATGGCCACGGCCGCCATCAACGGCGTGCCGGTGAAGGTGCTCATCCTGGATAACCGCGCCCTTGGCATGGTGCATCAGTGGCAGAAGCTGTTCTACAACGAGCGTTACAGCTTCACGGAGCTGTCGGCTAACCCCGACTTCTGCAAGCTGGCCGATGCTTACAGCTGGAAGTCCCGCCGCATCACCGTCCCCGAGGAGGTCGACGCCGCGCTTGACGAGATGCTCGCCTGCGAGGGCCCCTTTCTGCTCGACGTGGCCATCCCCGACGACCAGAACGTGTTCCCGATGGTGGCCCCCGGTGCGGCGATGTCCGACGTGCTCGGCGCCATCGACGTGGCTGTCGGCGCCGTGCGCACCGACGTGCCCGGTCAGCCGGCGCCTGCGCCCGAGCCGGAGAAAAGCCCCTGCGCTAAGATCGATGCGCAGTTCGGCGGCCGATGGGAAAGCGATCCCGAAGACAAAGGACCGCGCGAGGGCGAGCAGCCCGAGGACGCGGACGTGGAAGGGGAGTCCCGATGAAGCACATCCTGTCCGTTTTGGTTGAGAACAAGCCCGGCGTGCTCTCGCGCGTCACGGGCATGGTCTCCCGCCGCGGTTTCAACATCGATTCGCTGTCGGTCGGTCCCACCGAAGATCCCACCATGTCGCGCATCACCATCATCGTGAAGGCCGACGAGCTGGCGTACGAGCAGCTCACCAAGCAGCTCAACAAGCTGGTGAGCGTGTTCAAGATCACCGACCTCACCGATACCTCCGCCATCGAGCGCGAGCTGGTGCTGTTCAAGGTCAACGCCGCGCCCGACCGCCGCAACGAGATCATCGAGATCGCCAACGTGTTCCGCGCCAAGATCGTCGACGTCGGCCGCTCCAGCCTCACCATCGAGGCCACGGGCGACGAGTCGAAGCTCAAGGGCATGGAGGACCTGTTCCGCGCATACGGCATCAAGGAGATCACACGCACCGGCAAGATCGCCATGTCGCGTGCCTCCAAGGAATCGTAGGCGCCATGGCTTCCCGCAGTACGCTGTGGCAGCGCAGGCTGCGCATGTGGGCGATGCCGTGATCGGCGAGGCACCATGTTCGGACGTCCGCAGGAACGTAGCTCGCGCGATGAGCTGCGCTAACCGTCGGGGTTCGAATGCGGCATGCGGGCGATGCGCTTTGCAGCCTCCTGCCACGCGCTGATGCGATTTCGCACACGCTATACTTCCAGGTACATCAGCCAAGAAGAAAGGAATTACCACCATGGCTGTTACGATCTACTACGAAAACGACGTCGATCCGAAGATCATCCAGGGCAAGAAGGTCGCCATCATCGGTTACGGCTCTCAGGGCCATGCCCATGCCCTCAACCTCATGGATTCCGGCGTCGACGTGCGCGTCGGCCTGCGCGAGGGTTCCAAGAGCTGGGCTAAGGCCGAAGAGGCCGGTCTGAAGGTCACCACCATGGACCAGGCCGCCGAGGAAGGCGACATCGTCATGATCCTCGTTCCCGACGAGCTGCAGCCCGAGGTCTATGAGCAGCACATCGCTTCCCACCTGAAGGCCGGCAACACCCTGGCCTTCGCCCACGGCTTCAACATCCACTACGGCTACATCAAGGCTCCCGAGGACGTCAACGTCATCATGATCGCCCCCAAGGGCCCCGGTCACATCGTTCGCCGTCAGTACACCGAGGGCTCCGGTGTGCCCGATTTGGCTTGCGTCTACCAGGACGCCACCGGCGACGCCTGGGATATCGCCCTCTCCTACGCTTGGGGTCTGGGCGGCGCCCGCTCCGGCATCATCAAGTCGACCTTCAAGGACGAGACCGAGGAGGATCTCTTTGGCGAGCAGGCCGTGCTCTGCGGCGGCCTCGTCGAGATGATCAAGGCCGGTTTCGAGACCCTGACCGAGGCCGGCTACCCCGAGGAGCTCGCCTACTTCGAGGTCTATCACGAGATGAAGATGATCGTCGACCTTATGTACGAGAGCGGCATCCACTTCATGAACTACTCCATCTCCAACACCGCCGAGTACGGCGAGTACTACGCGGGCCCGAAGGTCATCAACGAGCAGAGCCGCGAGGCCATGCGAGAGATTCTGGCCCGCATCCAGGACGGCACCTTCGCCGAGGAGTTCGTCGCCGACTGCAAGAACGGCCATGCGTGGCTCATCGAGCAGCGCGAGGCCATCAACAGCCACGAGATCGAGAAGACCGGTGCCAAGATCCGCGGCATGTTCTCCTGGGTCAAGTCCGACGAGGCCGAATAACCCGAACGTTTCGGTTCTGGCCGTGTAGCCGTTCCAGGGTGCCTGCAATCCCGTGAATCGGTCTCCCTCAGGGGCCGGGCATAGTGCCCGGCCCCTTCGCTGTTTGCCGCCATGCTGAGGTCAAAGCCTATAGAGGGGCTGGCGGCGTTCGCGTTCGTTCGCCGCCGCGGTTTCGGAACGCCTTGCGCATGCCGCGGCTGGCTGTCCCGGGCACCCCTCGCGCGTTTGTCGACGCAGTCGGTTTTCGCGCATTCGTTCGCGACTATCGGCCTTTCTCCGGATATTTGCATCTCGGATGCGCCGCGCCGACGCGCGTTGTGTAGTATGAAGTCATATGCGAACACAACACGAAGGGTGGTTATAGCGCATGACGAAGAAGGTCCTGGTTACCGAGAAGCTGGCGCAGGCCGGTTTGGACCGCCTTGCGGAAAAGGGCTTGCAGGTCGATGTCAAGCTGAAGATGTCCACGGATGAGCTTATCGAGGCCATCCCCGACTACGATGCGCTCGTGGTGCGCTCCGCCACGCATGTCACGCGCGAGGTCATCGCCGCGGCTTCGAAGCTGCGCATCATCGGCCGTGCCGGCGTGGGCGTGGACAACGTCGACGTCGAGGCTGCGACCGAAGCCGGTATCATCGTGTGCAACGCCCCCACTTCCAATATCGTTTCGGCAGCCGAGCAGACCATGTGCCTCATGCTGGCCTGCGCGCGCAATACCGCCCAAGCCAACGCAAGCATGCATGCGGGGGAGTGGTCCCGCGGCAAGTTCTGCGGCAGCGAGCTGTATGAGAAGACGCTGGCCATCTTCGGCCTGGGCCGCATCGGCGGCCTGGTTGCCGAGCGCGCCCGTGCATTCGGCATGCACCTGGTGGGCTACGACCCGTACTGCAGCCCCGAGCGCGCCGAGCAGCTGGGCGTGGCGCTTTACGACAACATGGAGGAGCTTCTTCCCCTGGCCGATTTCATCACGGTGCATCTGCCGAAGACCGACGAGACCATCGGCATGTTCGGCCCCGAGCAGTACGCCGCAATGAAAGACGGCGTCATCCTGGTCAACGTGGCGCGCGGCGGCATCTACAACATCGACTCGCTGGCCGACTTCCTTGCGGCCGGCAAGATCGGCGCCGCGGGCATCGACGTGTTCGAGGACGAGCCCTGCACGCAAAGCCCGCTGCACGAGTTCCCCAACGCCATCCTCACGCCCCATCTGGGCGCTTACACCTACGAGGCGCAAAGGCGCGCGGGCGTGCAAATCGCCGATTACATCGCTGCCGGCCTTGAGGGCAGCGTCGTGCCCACCGCGCTCAACATGGCGCCCGTGCCGCCCGAGGTCATGGACGCCGTGGGCCCGTACGTGCCCGCTTGCCAGATGATGGGCAGCATGCTCGCCCAGCTGGGCGGGGAAGTGCCCAAGCGCCTGTCGCTCACTGCGTCCGGCAAGGCAGCTCCCGCCGATGCCACCATCCTTATGGCCGGCACCCTTCAGGGCCTGCTTTCCTACAAGAACCTGGCAACGGTGGTCACGCCCGTCAACGCCGAGGCCGTCGCTCGTCGCCACGGTATCCGCGTGGACACCGGCGCGCACGCATCCGCCGGTGCGTACTCCTCTTCGGTGACGGTGGTCGCCGATGGCCGCGAGATCGGCTGCACGCTTTCCGGCGAGGATCAGCACGTGCGCCTCATCTCGCTGCTCGGCTACAAGGTTGACATCGCCCCTGGTCCGCAGGCGCTCATCTTCCAGTATGAGGACCGCCCCGGCCGCGTGGGCACCATCGGCTCCATCCTCGGCGACGCCGGCATCAACATCACCACCATGCAGATCGTCAACGACCCCGAGGCAGGTCAGGCCATCGTCTACATGAACATCGAAGGCGAACTCGATGACAGCGTGCTGGCCAAGCTGCGCGAGAACCTCGAGGACCTGAAGAACCTCTGGTACGTGAAGCTGTAGCCGAGCAACCGCATATCGTTATGCGCCCGCCGCCTGAAATCGCGGCGGGCGTTTTTGCGTTCAGACGGTCGAAAAGGCTTTTGCGCTCAGGAAGCCGAAAGGGCTTTTGCGTTCAGGCGGCCAACGCTTGCTCGGGTCTCGTTAACCGGGGACCTTCGCATTCCGGCGACAAAAGGGTTGCTTGCGTTTCATCCAGTGATCGCGCCCTGCGGTACGGGGGTGTTCTCCGGATGCATTTCCGCGTCCTGTTGGCCCAATGCTCCTTCGCGCTTCGACATGCAAATTCCCCTGCATTGCATCCTGCGCTAGCGCCCGATGACGCAAAAGCGTTACCGAATGCTCGATTCGGTCAAGTTTTAACGTGTGGGTAACTTGTTGAACGGAGTTTTAACTCGACCGTTGCGCTAGGTGTATTAGAATGAGTTGCGTTTTTGTTAACAGAGCTGAAAGGAACGGAAATGACGCGCAAGATCGCAATTTTCGACACAACGCTGCGCGACGGCGAACAATCGCCCGGCGCTTCCATGAACACCGAGGAAAAGCTTGTTGTGGCGCGTCAGCTGCTACGTTTGAACGTCGACGTCATCGAAGCGGGTTTCCCCATTTCCAGCCCCGGCGACTTCGAGAGCGTCCGCCGCATCGCCGAGCTGGCTGGCGATGACGCCACCGTCGTCGGCTTGACCCGTGCCGTGGCCAAGGACATCGACCGCGCCGCGGAGGCGTTGAAGTACGCCAAACGTCCGCGTATCCACACGGGCATCGGCGTTAGCCCCAGCCATATCCATGACAAGCTCCGCATCACCGAGGATCAGTGCATCGAGCGTGCGGTGGCCGCCGTCAAGCTTGCGAAAAGCTATGTCGAGGACGTCCAGTTCTATGCCGAGGACGCCGGTCGTGCCGACTATGCGTTCCTGGCGAAGGTCATCCAGGCCGTCGTCGATGCCGGCGCAACCGTCGTGAACATCCCCGATACCACTGGTTACAGCCTGCCCGACGAGTTCGGCCGTCGCATCAGGTACCTCATGGAGAACGTTCGCGGCATCGAGAACGTCACCGTGTCGGTGCATTGCCACAACGACCTGGGCATGGCCACGGCCCTGTCGCTGGCGGGCGTTGAAAACGGCGCAACCCAGATCGAGTGCACCATCAACGGCCTGGGTGAGCGTGCGGGCAACACGGCCATGGAGGAAGTGGTCATGGGCATCAAGATGCACGGCCAGGAGCTTGACGCCCACACCGACATCAACACCCGTGAGTTCCTCAAGGCTTCCCGCCTGGTTTCGTCCATCACCGGCATCAACGTGCAGGTGAACAAGGCCATTGTCGGCGCCAACGCGTTCGCGCATTCCTCCGGCATCCATCAGGACGGCGTGCTGAAGAAGCGCGACACCTATGAAATCATCGATCCGGAAGAGGTCGGCGCCGGCAAGTCCCAGATCGTGCTCACCGCGCGCTCGGGCCATGCCGCGTTGAAGCATCGCCTGGAGGAGCTCGGCTATGAGCTTGACAAGGAGAAGCTCGACAAGATGTACGATGCCTTCCTTGATCTGGCGGACAAAAAGAAGGAAATCTACGACGAGGATCTCGAATCGCTCATGAACGAGAGCCATCGCAATGAGGCTGCGCTGTATTCGCTGGAGTCCGTGCAGATCTCCTGCGGCTTCCCGCTCAAGCCCACGGCTACCGTCACGCTGCGCAATCCCGCTGACCAGGTCGTCACCGCGTGCGATTTCGGCACCGGCCCCATCGATGCCGTTTACAAGGCCGTGAATAAAATCGTGCAGGTGGACAACGACCTGACCGAGTTCTCGGTGCAGGCCGTCACGCGCGGCATCGACGCCTTGGGCGAGGTCACCATCCGCGTGACCGCTCCCGACGGCGAGGTGTATACGGGCCGCGGCGCCGATGGCGACATCGTCGTGTCCTCCACCAAGGCCTACCTGAACGCGTTGAACCGTCTTTTGAACGACAAAGCGGAGCATGCGAAATAGCGTGCGGCAAACCATGATCGGCTAGCATGGAAAACGGCCTGCGAACGAATGGTTCGCAGGCCGTTTCGGTCTAGGGTATACAGCGCATATGAAGCCGACCATGCATGCTCAGGCCGCTTCGCGCTTCTTGCGACCGGTCGAGCAATGCGCCGATCACAGCACGCGTCGCAGCTGTTGCTTTTTGATCTCGCTCTCAAGCGAGGAATGCACGATGTTCTGAAACGGCTTGACGTCTGCGGTGATATCGGCGCACGTGGGGTCGCACACCTTATGCTGGAGATAGGACAAGATCGCCCCCGTATAGAATTCCGACAAGAATCGGACGTTTCCCTCCGACAGATAGCGGTTCGACAGGATGAAGCGGATATCCGCCGCCATCGCGGGGACGTACAGGCGGTACAGGTAGGCCTGTAGGCTGTCGGGCCCGCTCATGCGCAACGTTTTGGCATAGTATGAACGGCGATACTGAAAGCATTCGGCAAGCATGTCGAAGAACACCGATCCGTCCAAGCTGCGCACACCCACCTTCTTATGCACGTAATAGGGCAGGGAAGGGAAGGAATCGTCGCCCTCGGGCTCGAAGAGCAGGTCGTCGTCGGCGACATTGGCCTTCAACACATCGGCAAGATCACGGCGGAACACCCATCTGATCAGGTGCTCCTTGCTTTCAAAATGATAGTAGAACGTTTTGCGGTTCTTCCCGGATGCTGCGACGATGTCGGAAACCGAGATCTTCTCTATCGGCTGATGCTCTGCCAGCTCGATGAACGAGTTCCCCAAAAGCCCCATAGTGTCTAACGAACCCATGGTGTGCATCCTTTCCTCGAAGCAACCGTTAAAACGCCGATAGGCCTTTTATGCGTTCTCTCTAGCTGATTTGCAGTATACAACAGATGGACAATGGGCAACAAATGGGGGGTTATAGAAATAGCGTACCTCTGTGCGATGTTTCGAGTAAAAAATCTGCAGTATGCAGAATATGCCCAGGTCAAACAAATTATGAACGGAAGTTATCAGTTCACCCTTAATTTAATAGGTATTCACTATGACAGGCCAAAATGGGCAAAAAACACTCAAAACGGCAATAGTGACCGGTTCCGGGTGTTTTGCAAGCGCGTATAGTTCAGCTCAAGGAAACCGGGCAAATCCCGGAGGTCCGGCAAAACTCGAGCCAAGGAGAGAAGATGGACTTCAATTTGACCGATGAGCAGCAGATGCTGCTTGAGAGCGTGGATGAGTTCTGCGAGCGCTACTTCACCGAGGACGTCGTTAAGAAGATGTACGAGGATCACGGCATGCCGCAGGAGATCGCCGAGGCTTATCGCGACGCTGGTTTCGGTTTGATGGGCATTCCCGAGGAGTACGGCGGAATCCCGATGGATCGCGTGACCATCGGCCTGATGATCGAGCGCCTGTACCAGAAGAGCGGCTGCATGCACATCCTGTATCAGAACTCCCTGTCCATGTTCGACATCATGGAGTTCGGTACCGAGGCTCAGAAGCAGGAGGCCATGGACCATTACATGGAGACCGGCTGGCCGATCGCTTCCCTCTCCATCTCCGAGCCCGGCGCCGGTTCCGACAACCGTTCCATGACCACGGTCGCCAAGAAGCAGGCTGATGGCACCTATAAGCTGTCCGGCCAGAAGACGTGGGTGACCATGGGCGAGAAGCTGCCTTACACCATCGTCGTCGCCAAGGACGAGGACCCCAGCCACGACAACGGCAACATGTCCCTGTGGTTCGTCAAGATGGACACCCCCGGCGTCTCCACCGCTCCGCTGCACAAGATCGGCCAGCAGTGCATCCCGTTCTGCGAGGTGTACCTGGACGACGTCGTCCTCACCGAGGATCAGCGCATGGGCGAGCCGGGCAAGGGCTTCATGATGCTCATGAAGAACTTCGAGGTCGAGCGTTCCTACATCGTCGCCGAGCAGGTCGGCCTGGCTCAGGCAGCTCTCGAGGACGCCGCCAAGTACGCTAACCAGCGTATCGCCTTCGGCAAGCCGATCACGCGCCTGCAGATGATCCAGGAGCTGCTCGCCGACATGGAGATCAAGGTCCAGAACACCCGCAACATGCTGTACAAGACGCTGTGGATGATGGACAACGATCAGCCCGTCCAGCTCGAGTCCGCCATGCTGAAGCGCTATGGCTGCAAGGCATGCTGGGAGGTCGCCGATTCCGCCCTGCAGATCTACGCCGGCTTGGGCTACACCACCGAGGTCCGCGTCGGCCGCCTGTGGGCCGACATGCGCGGCAACATGTTCGGCGGCGGCACCCATGAGGTCATGGCATACATCGCCGGCCGTCAGGTTGCCAAGAAGTACGCTGAATAAGCATCGCTTGTTTCATCGGGGCGCCCGCGCAATCGGTTGCCGGCCGCCCCGTTTTCCCATCGTGGCATAACGCTCGTAGTTATACGGGCTGCATGTATCGTTTAAGTCTTACGAAAGGACGGATTCCATGAGGATCGCAGTGGCTTTCAAGGCCGTTCCCGACGCCCAGGACGTTCAGGTTGCGGGCGACCGCACGCTGGACTTCTCCAAGGCGAAGCTGACCATCTCCGAGTACGACAAGAACGCCCTGGAGCTGGGCGCTCAGCTGGCCGATGAGGCCGTCGCCATCACCGTGGGCGGCAAGGACATCGACAACTCCAAGCTCAAGAAGGACGTCATGGCTCGCGGCATGGGTCATCTGTACATGGCCGCCGACGACGCCCTGGCCGACTTGGATGCAGCCGCCACGGCTGCCGCCCTGGCCGACGTGCTGGCCAAGGCCGGCGACGTGGACGCCGTCATCTGCGGCGACGGTTCCGCCGATAACTACCTGCAGCAGGTCGACGTGCAGCTGGCAGAGAAGCTCGGCTGGCCCGTCGTGACCGCCGCCTGCAAGGTCGAGGTCAACGGCTCCACCGCCGTCGTCACCCGCGCCCTCGAGGATTGCACCGAGGTCGTCGAGGTCGAGCTGCCCGCCGTCATCTCCGTCACGCCCGACGTCGCCGAGCCGCGCATCCCGGGCATGAAGGACATCCTGGCCGCCGGCAAGAAGCCGATGGACGTCGCCGGCGCAGACAACGCCCCGGCCGCCGCTCTGACCACGGTCGAGTGCCTGGCCCCTGAGCAGGTTGCCCGCAAGCAGGAGATTGTCGACGCTGCCGACGACGGCGCCATCGAGAAGCTGGCCGCCGCTGTCAAGGCCGCTCTGTAATCGGAAAGGTGAGGTGTCTTATATGAAGGCATTGGTTATCGCTGAGCACGCAGACGTCGCCCGTGAGCTGGCTGGCGGTGCTCGTGAGCTGGGCGCCGACGAGTCGAGCCTCGACGCCATCGCCGACGCGACCCTCACAATGACGGGCGGCTACCGCACGCTCACCCGCGCCGAAGTCCTCGACGTTCTGCGCAAGAGCCTCGCAGCAAAGTAGCGGCTGGCCCAAAGCGTAATCGCGAATGGCGCTGCCGTTCACCCCTAACCGTCACTCGCCATGTGTAAAGAAAACAGGAAGGAAGTCCACAATGGCTATCAAACAAACCGCAGGACACGATGCGCTCGGCAAGTTCGCGCCCGAGTTCGCTCATCTCAACGACGACATTCTCTTCGGGGAAGTGTGGAGCCGCGAGGACAAGCTACCGCTCAAGCTGCGCAGCATCGTCACCGTAAGCGCCCTCATCGGGAAAGGCATCGTCGACAGCTCGCTGAAATATCACCTGGCCAGCGCCAAGAAGAACGGCGTCACGCAAGAAGAGATGGCCGAGATTCTCACCCATATCGCCTTCTACGCCGGCTGGCCCAACGTGTGGGCGGCATTCAACATGGCGAAGGAAGTCTATGTGGAAGACGGGACGGATGGCACGATCGGCGAGGGCAGCGCGGGCGACACCGCAGGCAGCGGCAGCCCCGAATCGCACGGCGGCTTCTTCGGCCTGGGCAAGCCCAACGACGCCTTCGCACAGTACTTCATCGGCCAAAGCTATCTCAACGCGCTCACCGGGCCCGATGACTACCTAGCAATTTTCAACGTGACCTTCGAGCCGGGCTGTCGCAACAATTGGCATATCCATCATGCGAGCAAAGGCGGCGGGCAAGTGCTCGTCTGCGTGGATGGCGAAGGCTGGTACCAAGAAGAGGGCAAGCCCGCCGAGCGCCTGCGCCCCGGCGACGTGGTGGAGATTCCCGCGAACGTCAAGCATTGGCATGGCGCCGCGGCGGACAGCTGGTTCAGCCACCTCGCCTTCGAGTACCCCGGCGAGGATGCGAGCAACGAGTGGCTCGAACCTGTGGACGACGGCGCTTACTACGCGCTTTCGTAACGCGGGGGCGCTTTCCTAAACTGTACCAAAAGTGTCTCATCTGAAGCGAAGCTAGGGCAAATTACTCCACAGTTGAACTTGATTCGTGGAGTCGTACACAATTCCTTCGCAATAAATCGTCAATTCCGTACATGGGGCTCGAAGCAGCTCGGTCGCGAGCGCCACCAAGTGCGTCGAGCGTCAAAGAAGGCAGCTCCTCGCAGAGCTTAAGCGGGTTCGGTCCCATAATCTTGGATCTGACAAGGTTGATGTCGAAGCTGTTCGCTTTTGGGAAGTTGTTCATTGTTACTCCTGTTCGTTGAATCGATGGTGAAAACAGGTGCGGAACGGCGCAAAAGCACAAGGCCTTGATGCGGCCTTTTCAGAAGCGCTCTGCGATTAGCCGTTCCCTAAAGAACAATGACCAAAAAGACATCCCCTAAGATGCGTTTGCGCGGAGCACGATTGCCCCGTCGGACGAAGCATACAACCGAGCACGGTCGAACGGCAACTGGTCGCAGGCAGCGCAAGCAAGAATACAGCTAGAGCCCAACCGAGTAATCGCAGCGTCGCAAACGGGATTATCCTGCGATAATGAAA
>OLQT01001190.1_pt1 | contig 16638 bp, 14 predicted proteins | sample 1672651 | NCBI WGS metagenome assembly OLQT01 (sample SAMEA3136709, study PRJEB25190) | human gut metagenome | biome: human gut; feature: human-associated habitat; material: faeces | place: Austria | collected 2013 | reverse complement strand
TAAACAGAAGGATTATTTTCTTTTTATTCATAAATTATGTCTCCCTTTAGAAATTAAACCTATCATCATACATTTTCAATACTTTAATGCTATTTGGTAATGTTATTCCCCTATAACCACCTTACAGTTCCTCTAATATTGGTCCTATAAATGCGTTATTTTCCGGTTTATTCGCTCAGAAATTCAGCCACCTTTTCTATCTGCGCACTATTGTACTCCATGTATTCCAGATAATACTTTTTCACGATCTTATTCTGCACTTCTTTTTTATAGAGCCACTGTCTTGTTTTAGCCTCCGGTGCAAACAGCACTGCCTGATATTGTGGAGAAAATATCTCATCAAGACTGCAGGCTGATTTGTCCAGCACGCAATTGTAGTCCATATTTTTTTCCGCAAAATACCGATTCAATGCTTCCGCAAACTTTTTTGCTTTTCTCACATGGACAGCATATTCCACCGGATTATACGGCTCTCCTTCTATTACCGGCCCCTGCCATACTAAAATACATTTTTTCATCTCTTTGTACTCCTTTCATTTTTGCCAAATTTATATCTAATAAATTTTCATCACTTAAATATAATACTATATCAAATATATTTGGATTAAAGTTAACTTCCATTTTTTTCATTATTCTAATAGCAGCTTCTGAATTAATAAAAGGACAATATTTTAAATTGTAATTTCTAAAATTTTCAATATCTTCTAGCGTAATATCTCTTTTTCCACTTAAACCACCATAATTAGATTTTATAGTTTCTTCTGCAAATATAGAAGAATAAAAAATTAAAAATGAACTTAATATTTCTTTCTGGCTATAATCAGTTATTTTTCTTTTTATTTCTAATATATATCCAAGCCAAAAAGCGTCATTCATAATTTCATTAAATATTTTAAACTCTTTGTCTTTTTCCATAAATTTGCTTAATTACTTATTGCTTTTAATATTTGTGGAATATACATTATTGCTATATCTGCACCTTTATCTAGTATAAATCCAAGTATCTTTTTAGCTTTATCCCATTTTTTAGTTTTACTATCTTTGCTTTTTTGTAATTCTACTATCTCATCTAATTTATTTAATAATTCTTTTTTATCCAAATCACTTAAATATGTATTTTCATCAATATTTGATTTTATGTCTTCAATACTCATATTAAAATTAACATTATTTGTATTATTGTTATTGTTTATATTAGATATAGTAATCCCAGAATTGTTCTGCTTATTATATAAATCAGGGTTGTCACTTCGATTTAGTAAATATTCTAATTTTGACTTTATTATTCCAATGTTTTCAATTTCATTAGTTTCATAACCTGGGACACTTGCGTATGAAATAATATTTTTATTAAAATCAGGATAATCCATTACATATTTTCCTAATAAAGCATTAACTTCTGAATGAGTAGCCATATTCTTATCAATGTATTCATCGCAAAGTTCAATATCTTTTCTAACCATTGTTTTAAATTTGCTCATATTGTACCTCCAAAAATTTTAATTACAATTATTATACTATAGAATAACAAATTTTTCCATACTCCCATTGAAATTTAATAGGATTTCATATATAATATTTTTAGAAAGAGAGCATTATGGTTCGTAAGCTGTAGCTTATTTGCTCCATTGAAAAATCAAACACCATTTGGTGTTTTTTTTATTGAGCATAATGAGGGAGTCACCACCCGTCAGTCAAAAACATTTACAAAATATAGAACCTAAACTATTTACTATTATTTTTAAAACTAACAATGGCAAATAATTAATAATACCAAGATTACATATCCATCGTAATCTCATCCCACTCTAATGTTTTCTTCTCAATATCCTTACTTACAATATCAATCTCTAACTTAATCAAATTAGCCTTTTTAATATCCATATAAACATCTTCCTTCAAAAGCTCATTATTAAGATTACTAAGTCTCTCCTCTAATTCAAAAATATCCTTCTCTATCTTTTTAATTTCTTTATTTCTATCAAAAGAATCAACCTTTTTATCAGTACTCTTCTTCTTTTCTATCTTAACCTTATTATCATTACTTATATTATTAAACCTAGTCTTCTCCAAATACTCATTATAACCATAATTATATAAAATACTTATGCCACCCTCCATAACAAGAAGTCTATTGCAAACATTCTTAATAAGATATCTATCATGACTAACCATAATAATAGTACCCTTATAACTAGTAAGCATTTTCTCAATAGTATCTTTACCAATAATATCCAAGTGATTCGTCGGTTCATCTAAAATAAGAACATTAGGTTTTTTATTCAAAATCTTACATAAACTAACTCTAACCTTTTCACCACCAGATAAATCCTTAATTTTTTTAAAGACATCTTCCCCACTAAATTCAAAAGCCCCAAGAAGAGTTCTAATCTCATTAGGTGTAAGTCTAGTAAATTCTTTGTCAATCTCATCATAAATAGAATTATCATAATTAAGATTATCTAATGCTTGTGAAAAGTAACCAATATTAACTCTATCTCCAAAAACAAACTTACCACCAAGTGAAGATACTTCTCCCATAATAGTCTTAAGAAACGTACTTTTACCAATACCATTCTCACCAATAATACCAAGTCTGTCTCCTCTTTCCACCTCAAAAGATAACTTACATAACTCTCTATCATAACCAATAGAAAGATTCTTAACCTTAAGAACATCTCTATAACTATTCATCTCCGGACTAAAGTTAATCTTAAAAGACTTCGTATTAGTCTTATCAGGTTTATCTATTAATACCATTCTCTCAATTTGTTTTAACTTTGACATAGCCATGCCAGCTTTAGTAGGTTTATACCTAAATCTATCAGCAATATCTTGAAGTCTTTTAATCTCCCTTTGTTGCCTTTCATAATCATTAAGATTTCTTACATAATTTTCTTCCTTCTTCTTAACAAAATAAGAATAATTACCACTATATCTAGTTAAAGAACCATACTCAATATCATATATCACATTACAAACATTATCCAAAAACATTCTATCATGACTAACCAAAATAATAGAACCCTTATATCCCTTTAAGTAATCCTCAAGCCATTCTATAGCCTTAATATCCAAGTGATTAGTAGGTTCATCCAAAATAAGTAAATCAGGCTTCGATAACAGAAGCCTAATCAAAGATAACTTTGTAATTTGACCACCAGAAAATTCATTCAAATACTTATCTTTATCCTTATCACTAAAATCAAACTTATTTAAAATAATTTCTATCTCTTTCTTATATTTATAACCACCCATATATTCATATCTAGATAAAAGATCATTATATTTACTTACTATCTTTTCATCATAATGAGTACTCATTTTATTCTCTAAAGTATTAAGTTTCCTTTCAATATCAAGAATATCTTTAAAAGAACTCCTAATATAATCTATCATCTTCATATCAAGACTATAACCATCATTCTGTTTAACATAACCAATATTAAAGTCTCCCGAAGAAATAATATCTACTTCTTCATAACCACTATTAATTTCATACTCTGAAGCAATAGCCTTAAGTAAAGTCGTTTTACCAGAACCATTTCTACCTACAATACCAATTTTCTCATTATCCTTAACACAAAAATTAATATCTTCAAGAACCGTATTATTACCAAGAGTAACACTACCATGACTAATTTTATAATACATCATAATCACCTGCTCTACTAATATTCTACCACATAAATAAAAAGAACTAAATACTTTTTTAGTATCAGTTCACACTTCATTGTTCACTGCTAGTTAAAGCCACAAGTCTTTAACTAGAATTTTTAAAGCCTTATAAATAAGTCTTTAAAAATATTATTTTCTTTTTCTCTTTAAAGACTTACACTTAATATTATCGTTATTAGCAGCATATATCTTTCTAACTCTTCTAATTTCTTCATATACAAAATTAGCAGGAATAACATCTAAACTATATTTAAAAGAAATAATATCGCAAAAATAACTATCATAAAGAATACCTTCTGATATATTAGTATATTCTTCTTCCCTATCTTTATCATCTAATATATATGCAGCCTTACAAACCACATCACCACATAAATTTACATTATTTTTAGATATCCTTATATTACTAAGACCAAAAAGAAAATCTTTTCCCATATCTTTCATATCAAAAGGTCTTCCCGTAACCCAATCAAGATATTCATTACCTTTTACCTTATCTATATAAAGCATAAATGGCTCATTTAAAGAACTCTTAACAAACACTTCAGTATTATCTTCATTAATTATTTTTCTCCAAAAAGTAATATCCTGTACATTAACTTCATAACTAGTTCTCTTTTTAAACATAATAACAAACCTCCCTATAAACATAGTATAACATAAAAAAAAGAAAGAGCAACCAAAATAGTTGTTCTTTAAATACATTATAATTATTCTAACTATACAATTAAAGTAAATAAACATAATACAAAGATATTTACAAGCATAATAGTAAGAACTACCTTAAATGCCCATCTAAACCAAGTAGAATATTCTACTTTAGCAAGAGCAAGTCCACCCATTATAGCACCACAAGTTGGAGATATTAAATTAACAAGTCCGTTAGCAGCAACTAAAGTCATAATAGTAACTTCTACACTATAACCAAGTTGAGCAGCAATAGGAGCAATAATTGGAGTAGATAAAGTTGCTAATCCAGATGATGATGGAACTAAAATAGATAATACAATATGTAAAATATAGTTAAGTGGTACGAATGCAAGTTCAGGTAATTTAGCAAGCATATCAGCAGCATTATAAATAATATAATTATCTAGATATGTTTCACTCATAAGTACACTAGCACCTCTTGCAATAGCAATAACTAATATAACACCAATCATATCGTCAGCACCATCTACAAAAGTATCAACAAAATTTTTCTCACCAAATCTATTAATAATTGCAATAATAATAGACATAATTAAGAACCATAAAGCAGCCTCATAGAACCACCAGTTACCAAGTGAAGCCCCAGTAAGCCAACCAGTAAAGCTATCAAAGAAAGTAATACCAAACTCACCCCATGGAACAAACCCAATAACCATAACTAGGAATGTAAGACCAAATAGAATAAGAGTAACTTTTTGTTTAGTACTTAATTTAACATCCTTTTTGTCCTTATCTTCAAATTGACCAAATCTCTTTTCAGCTTGTTTTTGTTCTCTAAGTGATAAGAATGTAGAACCTTTATCCTTTTGAACCTTCTTAGCATAGCTCATTACAAATAATATAGAAACAATTAAAGTAGTAAGCCAAATAAATACTGCTATTAAAATAACAAGTCCTTGATTACAAGCAATACCTTCTGGTAATGCACTAATAGCAACACCAGTAGCAAATGGATTAATAGTAGAACCTAAACATCCACTACCTGCACCAAGAAGAACTACCGCAGAACCAACAAGTGGATCCATACCAGCAGCCATCATAGTAGCAGCTAGTAAAACATAAAATCCAACTGTCTCTTCAAGCATACCATAAGTAGTTCCACATATAGAGAAAATAAGCATTAATATAGGAATTAATAAAATTTCTCTACCTTTTAGTTTATGAACTAAAACTTTGATACCAGTTTCTAATGCTCCAGTTTTATTAATAACAGCAAGCAATCCACCAAGCATCATAATGAAAATGCCAACATCAATAGCATTTTCAAATCCCTGTATAGGTGCCATCAAAACCTGTGATAAAGTAGCACCAACAGTTCCGCTTCCATTAACAATTTCTTCACCAACAAATTGTGCATTTGGAAGTACATGTGATAATATTCCAAGACCAAAAATTAGAATTAGAATAATCGAAAAAGACGATAACATTACCTTAGCCTTTTTCTTAGCCATTTCTTTCTACCTCCTCTTTATAATTGTACCAGTTTTTCCCTTAATGGCTAGATTAGCCTTTTCAAGAGAACTAATAATTGCTTTTCTGTCATCAGAATCTTCTACAAAAGACATAGAAGCTTCAACCTTAGGAAGCATACTACCTTTAGCAAATTGATTTTCACTAATATATTTATTAGCATCTTTAATAGTAATAACATCTAAATCGACTTGATTTTCAGTATTATAATTTAAAGAAACCTTTTCAACAGCAGTTAAAATCATTAAAGTATCTGCCATAGTAAGTTTAGCAAGTAAAGCAGCAGTTCTATCTTTATCAATAACAGCCTCTACTCCTTTATATGCTCCCTTATCTAAAATAACAGGAATACCTCCACCACCAGAAGCAATTACAATATTATTATTGTCAAAAAGCATCTTTATCGTATTCTTTTCAACAATATCAATAGGCATCGGAGATGGTACAACTCTCCTATAACCTCGCCCAGCATCTTCTATCATAGTATACCCTTTTTTCTTTTCAATATCCAAAGCCTCTTCTTTAGTATAAAACATACCAATAGGCTTACTAGGATTTTGAAAAGCACTATCCTTAGAATCTACTAGGACTTGTGTTATCAAAGTTACACAATTTTTACTAATATTCTGTTTTTTAAGTTCATTTTGAATACATTGTTGCAATTGGTAACCAATATAACCTTGACTCATACTTCCACACTCAGGAAAAGGCATCATAGGAGTACCAGCTTCCCCATTAGAAGCATACTCCATAGCAAGAGCAATCTGTCCCACCTGCGGACCATTTCCATGTGTCAAAATAATTTTATTTCTATCTTTAACCAAATCAACAATTATCTTAGCAACATCTTTAAGTAAAGATAACTGTTCACTCGGATTTTTACCTAAAGCATTTCCACCTAAAGCAATAACAATTTTACTCATTATTCATCCCTCATTGTAGCATATACAACTGCTTTAATAGTATGTAATCTATTTTCAGCCTCATCAAATACTTTAGACTTAGAACTATTAAATACCTCATCAGTAACTTCCATTTCCTTAAGACCAAACTTCTCATAAATATCTTTACCAATAGAAGTATTTAAATCATGAAATGATGGAAGGCAATGTAAGAATATAGCATTAGAATTAGCATTATTCATAACATTCATATCAACCTGATATGGACTAAGTAATTTAATTCTTTCAGCCCAAACCTCATCAGGTTCACCCATAGAAACCCAAACATCAGTATAAATAACATCTGCTCCTTTAGAAGCTTCCATAACATCCTCTGTCATTTCGATACTTCCGCCAGTTTCTTTGGCAATTTCTTTACATTTTTCAATTAATTTTTTATCAGGCCATAAATCTTTAGGACCACAAGATACAAAATGCATACCCATCTTAGCACATACAACCATTAAAGAATTAGCAACATTATTTCTAGCATCACCCATAAATACAAGTTTAATACCATCTAAATGACCAAAATTTTCTTCAACAGTCAGAACATCTGCTAACATTTGTGTAGGATGAAACTCAGTAGTAAGCCCATTCCATACTGGAACGCCTGCATTTTTAGCAAGTTCTTCTACTATTTTTTGATCGTATCCTCTATATTCAATACCATCATACATTCTACCAAGTACTTTAGCAGTATCAGCAATACTTTCTTTCTTACCCATTTGTGAACTACCTGGCTCTAAGTAAGTAACACCCATACCCAAATCAAGACCAGCAACCTCAAAAGCACATCTTGTTCTAGTTGAAGTCTTTTCAAATAAAAGTACAATATTCTTACCCTTTAAATATCTATGTTCAATACCTCTATGTTTTTTATCCTTCAAATCTTTAGATAAATCAAGTAAATATCTAATTTCTTCAGGCGTATAATCAAGTAAAGTTAAAAAGTTTCTACCCTTAAAATTAAACTTCTCATTATTCACTTTTTTAACTTCTTCATGTTTAACTGAAGAAATATTTTCTTTTTTAACAGCACCACTTTCAGTATAAATATCTTCTCTAATAAGAGGCATACTCATACATCTAGGACCTCCACGACCTCTAGAAAGTTCAGCACTAGGCATTTCAAATACTTTAATACCATGTTCTCTTAAAATATTATTGGTAATATTATTTCTATCATATACAACAACAACACCAGGAGCAATACATAAAGTATTAGTACCATCATTCCATTGTTCTCTTTCTGAAGAAATTTTCTCCCCTCCAGCACAAGGAATTAAAGTAATCTTTCTACCTAAATATTTTTCTAATATTTCTTCTAAAGAACCATTAACTTCAACAACATTTAAATCTTCATCACTATCAGGAATATCTCCTTCAGTAATTTCAAATACTTGAAGAGTATCCATAATACCAGGATGATAAGTAAACTTATCAAAATCAATTTGTGTAAATACCGTATCCAAGTGCATAAATGCCCTTGATACAGGAATATTAAACGCTAATATTGTATCAATTTCACAATCAGGATTTCTAAATAAATTCTTAGCAAGTTCATCAATAGCACCAGCCTCAGTTCTTTGTGAAATACCTACTGCTAATATATGATTATTAAGATTAAGAACATCTCCACCTTCAATATGGTATGGTAAATATCTATCATAATATTTATTAACTTGTCCTTTATAATCAGGGTGATAGTTAAATATATATTCAGCATAAATAGTTTCCCTATTTCTAGTAACAGAATACATTTTATTTAAAATAATACCATTACCAGCACTAGCAAAAGGATCTCTAGTAAAGTATAAGTTAGGCATAGGATCTGCTAGAAAATCAGACTCCTCACTTACTAAATCCACTAAAGATTGTTCATAATCTCTTTTTGCTCTATTAATTTCCTCTAATTTAATACCTTGCATAGTTTTGAGAACAAGTTCTTTCTTATTAACAAAACTCTTTAAATAGTCAAAAACTAAATTTCTATATTTAGGGGTTTTGATACCTGCTTCAAAAATAAACTGTCTAATAAATTTATTTTCAATATCATCGCTAAGTTCTAATACTTCAGCCATTAAATCCTCAAGATAAACAACCTCAATATTATTTTCTTTTAATATACGAGCAAATTCATCATGCTCTTTTTGAGCCTCGGGTAAAAAAGGAATATCATCAAATAGTAATCTACTTAAAGAATCTGGTGTTAAATTAAGAAGTTCACTACCAGGTCTATGTAACAATACCTTTTTTAATGGGCCAATTTCACTTTTAACATTAATTGCATTCATATTTTTTCTCCCTTCTATTCTAATTCATTGTAGTACTCTACTATTTAAGTATAGCAGATTTCCTTATTTTTTACAATTTATTTTTTTATTTTATCTAAAAATTCCTTTATTCTGATATTTTCACTTAAAAAGAAATCTTTAGTTTTTCCATCAAATATAACTTTGCCACCATCAATAAATAAAACCCTATTAGAAACTTTTTTAACAAAGTTCATCTCATGAGATACAATAACCATTGTTTTACCAGTATCTGCAACTTTTTTAATAAGATCTAAAACTTCTCCAATCATTTCAGGATCTAATGCACTTGTTGGCTCATCAAACAATATAATATCCGGTTCCATAATAAGTGTTCTAATTATAGCAACTCTTTGTTTCTGACCTCCAGAAAGTTCATTAGGATAATGTTGCGCCTTATCTTTTAAATTAATAGTATTAAGTAGTTCAAGTGCTTTTTTTCTAGCAGTTACTTCATTCATTAGTTTTAATTTAACAGGAGCTAACGTAATATTATCAATAACAGTAAGATGTGGAAATAAATTAAATTGTTGAAAAACCATTCCCATCTTTTGTCTAAGTAAAGATAAATCAGCTTTTTTGCTAACTAAAGATATACCTTCAAAAATAATATCCCCAGAACTAGGTTTCTCTATTAAATTAAGACATCTAAGTAATGTTGATTTACCACTACCTGAAGGGCCAACAATAGAAATAATATCTCCTTTTGAAACATTAAAACTAATATCATTAAGAACAACATTACTACCAAATTTCTTTTTTAATTTTTTAACTTCTAGCATTAGATAATCTCCTTTCCATAGTGTTAACCAACTTAGATAACCCTAACGTCATAATCAAATATATAAGAGCAGTTATAACAAGAGGAAAGAAATAATCATAAGTTCTAGATGCAATAATATCTGAAGCCTTAGTAAGTTCTAATATTCCAATATAAGCACCTGCCGAAGTCTCTTTAAGTAATGTAATAAATTCATTTCCTAATGCCGGTAAAACATTTTTAATAGCCTGTGGTAAAATAATATATCTCATTGTTTTACCATAGCTAAGACCTAAAGATAAACCAGCTTCCATTTGTCCTTTGTCAATAGAAATAAGACCCGATCTAATTATTTCCGAAACATAGGCAGCAGAATTTAAACCAAATGCCAATATACCGACTATAATTATATTAATATTGACAGATTTAAAAATAACATAATAAATAATCATTAATTGCAATAACACTGGTGTACCTCTAATAATATTGACATATAAAGTAGCAACCTTATTACCTAATCTCATTTTACCATTAATATCATGATTATGTCTAATAAGTGCTATAACTATTCCAAGTACAATACCAATAATAACAGCAAATAGAGCAATTAATATAGTATGAAATAATCCGTCTAATATATACTTATATCGATCATCATAAATAACACTATCATAAAAACTAATACCTATATTTTTAAAAAAGCCAAAAAAGTTATCAAAAAATCGCATATATCCATTCATATCAAATTTACTCCTCAGTATGTTTGATAATAAAATTATCAATAGATCCATCACTAGAAAGCCTATTAAGTACTTTATTAACAGCTTCTAATAATTCAGTATTTCCCTTTTTAACAATCATACCATAACTATCGCTAGTAAGTTCACCATCTAATATTTTAATACCACTATTTTTTTCAATAATTTCTTTAGCAGGTAATTCATCCATAACTACTAAATCAACTTTACCAACTTTTAAATCTTCAATAGCGGCCAAATATTTCTTTTGTCTAACAATCTCAGCATTTTTATAATTTTCCGTAACATAAGTATCTGCAACACTACCAAGTTGTACTGCTATCTTTTTATCATTTATATCGTTTATACTATTAATAAAACTATCATTTTTAACAATAACAACTTGCTTACTAACAGAATAATTAATAGAAAAATCTACTTTTTTTGCCCTTTCATCACTATAGCTTATACCAGCAGCACCAATATCAGCTTTTCCTGTTCTTACTTCATTAATAATAGAATCAAAAGCTATATCCTTAATAACAAGTTCTTTTCCCAATTCTTTTGCTATTTCTTTGGCTATATCTACATCAACACCAACAATTTCACCATTTTCATAATATTCATAAGGCGCAAAGCCTGCCTCAGTTACCATAACAAGTTTGTTATCATCTTTCTTTCCACATCCAACCATAACAATTAAACATATAAAAAGTAAAGATAATTTCAAAATATTTTTCATATATATCACTCTCCTATTAAATAAATTATAACATAATAATTAAAAAAAAAGACAATAAAATTACTCTATTATCTTTTAAATATTTAATGTGTCAACATTTCTATCATGTTTAATATGATCCCAATTACAATCTTTGATAAATAAGCATATAAAACTAATAGGAAACCAACTCAAAACAAATAAATCAAAAAGTAAAATTCCCCATATATTTTCTTTAATGCTTTTATTACATTTTTTTATCACAATCATTCTAAAAACAACCCCTATAAAATAATTAATCAGAAACATAATAAAATAAATAACAACATCCATACTATTAAAGTCATTTAGATAAAATACATTATAAAAGATTCCAATTAAAGAAACAATTGTAAACAAAACATGAAATATAATGCCAAAGTAAAATATAATTACATCAAAACATTCAAATCTTTTATTTTTAATTCCTTCTTTTATAAGAGAACCAGTATAATTTTTTAAGCACTGAATAGCACCAAAAGACCATCTCTTTCTTTGCTTAAGAGAACTTTTAAAGTCAGTAACTTGTTCATCATAAGTAATAGCATTTTCATTAAAGGCAATTTTAATACCATTAATAGCACATATAGCAGTATATTCAATATCCTCAGTAATAGTTTTAGGATCATATCCGTACCGATCAATAGTTTCTTTCTTTACCATAAAACCGGTACCATTTAAAAAAGAACTCATCCCAAAATTAAATCTTGATTTATTTATAAATAAACTTTGTAAATAATATAAAATAGCATAACTTGTACTAAGCCAATTATCGCATATATTTTTCGTATCTCTAAAGCCTTGAACAACTTCATAACCACAATTAATAGAATCATTCATTTTATTCAAGAATTCCCTATGAACCACATTATCGGCATCAAAAATGACATAAGCATCTATTTCATCATTACTTTTTAATTTATTAAAAGTATATTTAAGCACTTCTCCCTTTGATTTGACCTTTTGTTTACATTCTATAATTTTTGCTCCCGCATTTTTTGCCACTTCTAAAGTATTATCAGTACAATTATTAACAATAACATATACATCATACTTATTACTAGGATAATTTTGTTTTTTCAAACTATTAATTAAATTTTTAATAACAGTTTCCTCATTACGAGCCGCGATTAAAATAGCAAAATGATTTTTTTTATTATTATCAATTTCACATTTCTTTTTTCTAAAACCCCCAGAAGCCATAATCAAAAAATAAAATCCATAAATAAGAGAAAGTATTAACAATATATAAATAATTATTTCTAACATATTACACCTCATATTAATTGTACTATATCAAATAGTACAATTAAATAATACACCTATATAATGCTTTTGTCAATATAAATTTGTTAAATTTACATGTATTATAATGTTAAAAATTATCCTAATGATATTAGCATGATTAAAAACTGGAAAAACGACATTTAAATTTACCAATTTTCTACAATTTATTTTACCATTTACAAGAACATCATTTTTTACTTTTTTAAGCAATATATTAATAAATAATTGATTTTTGTAATATATAGAAAAACCACTGAATTAATCAATGGTTTAAAACTAATAGTTTTCCTTTTTAATTTCAAAATAACTTTGTGGATGAGCACAAACAGGACATACTTTAGGAGCTTCTTTTCCAATAACAATATGGCCACAATTTCTACATTGCCATATTTTATCTCCATCTCTAGAAAATACTAAACCTTCATTAATATTAGAAATAAGTTTTCTATATCTTTCTTCATGCTCTTTTTCGATTTTAGCCACTTCTTCAAATAGAAAAGCAATTCTAGTAAAACCTTCATTTCTAGCAGTTTCTGCAAAACCTTTATACATATCAGTCCATTCATAGTTTTCACCATTAGCAGCATCTATTAAATTATCAATAGTACTAGGAACAGCACCATCATGTAATTCTTTAAACCACATCTTAGCATGTTCTTTCTCATTATTTGCAGTTTCTTCAAAAATTGCAGCTATTTGCTCATAACCATCTTTTTTTGCTTTTGAAGCAAAATAAGTATACTTATTTCTAGCCTGTGACTCTCCTGCAAAAGCAGTCATCAAATTTTGTTCAGTCTTGCTTCCTTTTAATTCCATTTTTTTCCTTCCTCTCTAAACATTTTTTACAAATACCTACGTATTTAACATCGTAATCAATTACTAAATTACCATCGATATAATTATTAGAATTATCGTTCCTAGAAATATCAATAATATTTTTACATTCATTACATATGAAATGATCATGTACTACATTTCTGTCATATCTAACAATTCCATCAACAACAATAGTTCTAACTTTGTTATGCTCACTTAACCATGCCAAATTACGATAAACTGTTCCCAAACTAATATTATAAATTACTTTTTTGGCAATATCATATATTTGATAAGCATTTAAATGATTATAACTACTATTAACAATATCAAATATACAGTCTCTTTGTTTTGTATTCCGCATAGTGCATCTCCTTAATAGTAATGATTACTAATAATAGTATATACTATTTATTCATAAATGTAAAGAAAATTATTTATAAATGTAAAGAAAAATGAATGAAAATAAATCATTCATTTTTACTTACTAACAAATCAGCCACTTTAGTAACATTTCCAGCCCCTAAAGTAAGAATTAAATCGCCATCATGTACGTACTGACTCAAATATAATTTAATATCATCATAATTACTAATATAAAAAGCCTCTTTACCATATTTTTTAATAGCTTTTACAATATCATCTTCCGTAATACCATAAACATTTTCTTCTCTAGCCGCATATATATCAGTAACAATAATATGATCAAAATTTTTAAGTGCTTTGGCAAAATCATCTTTATGTTTGTAAGCTCTAGAATATGTATGAGCTTCGAATATAACCCAAGACTCATTATATTGTTTTTTATGTATAGCATTTGAAGTGGCCATTATTTCAGTAGGATGATGCCCATAATCATCATAAACACAGGCACCCTTAAATTTACCTTTATATTCAAGTCTTCTACTTGCACCTTTATATTTTTTTATACCCTTTTTAATATCTTCAAATGAAATATCATAACTAGAAGCAAGTGCAATAGCAGATAAAGCATTAAGTACATTATGTTCGCCTGGCACAGATAATTCTATTCTACCTAAATTATTACCATCATTAATAACATTAAATCTAGCACAGCCTTCATCATCATAATCAATATCAGTAGCCATATAATCACTATCATTATTAATGCCATATGTAACTACTATAGCACTAGTATTATCTTTTAATTCACTGCTATTTTTATCATCATTATTTATAACTAAATAGCCATCATTAGGTAAATGACTAACATATTTATTAAAAGATTTCTTTATATTTTCAAGATTTTTAAAATAGTCCAAATGATCATTATCAATATTAAGTATAATCGCAGATTTTTGTTTAAACGATAAGAAACTATCACAATACTCGCAGGCCTCAATAATCAAAGTATCACTTTTACCAACTCTATAATTACCATTAATATTACTAAGAATACTACCAACTTGAATAGTAGGATCCCTGCCAGCTTCAAGAAATATTAAACTAACCATTGAAGTAGTACTAGTTTTACCATGAGTTCCAGCAATTCCAATAGTATTAGAATACAGTTTCGTAATTTCGCCTAAAAATTCTCCTCTTTCCATCATAGGAATTTTTTTCTTTTTAGCTTCAATCATTTCAACATTATCTTCTTTAATAGCGGCAGTATAAACAAGAAAATCTATATCGTCAGTTATATTATTTTTGCTTTGAGGTACATAAACTTGTATACCATTTTCTTTAAGTTTATCAGTAATAACAGAGTTAACTCTATCACTACCACTTACTTTATATCCCATATTAATAAGTATATCAGCAATACCACTCATACTAACACCACCAATACCAATCATATAAATATGTTTACCTTTTTCAATAAATAAACCATTTTTATATTTTAATATTGTATTCTTAAATAATTTACCCCTAGTTTCAAAATCAGGAAATTGATCCCAACTAGCACAAGCAGGACTAAGTAAAATAACATCCCCAATTTTAGAATTATTATAAGCTAGTTCCGTGGCAGTAACCAAGTCATCGCAAACAATACATTTAACATTAATTTTATCACAAAATTCTTTAATTCTATTCTTAGTTTCACCATAAGTAATAACAAGTTTAGTATTCTTCATTGAGTCTTTTAATTCTTCAAAAGAATGACCTCTATCTAATCCGCCCATCAAAAGAATAATATCTTTATCAAAAGAATTAAGAGCAATAATAGTAGATTCAGTATTAGTACTTTTAGAATCATTATACACTTCTCTTCCATTAATGTTTCCAACATACTCTAGTCTGTGTTCAACACCACTAAATGTAGTTAAAACATCAATAATAATATCATCACTAATATTATACCTTTTTGCACAAAGAATAGCACACATAATATTTTGATAATTATGCATTCCTTTTAAAACTATTTTGCTAGTATCAAGATATTTCACATTATCAAAATATATAAAACCATCCTTATAATAGCAATTTGTTTGATCAATACAAGAAAAATATAATTTACTACTTTTAATATCTTTGGTCATATCCATAACCTCTTTATTATCCATATTTATAATAGCAGTATCATCCTTAGTATGATGATTAAATATTTTCTTTTTAGTCATAACATATCTTTCATGACTATCATGAAAATCAGTATGACATTCGTATATATTAGTTATAATAGAAGTATTAGTTTTAAAATCGTACATATCGCATAATTGATGATCACTAATTTCCATAACTAAATAATCACCACTTTTAATATTTTTAACATAATGACATAAAGGGGTACCTATGTTACCAGCTAATACAACCTTATCACCAAAAGCACGTTTCATTATTTCATAAATGATACTAGTAGTAGTAGTTTTTCCATTAGAACCAGTAACACCTATAATATTAATATCCTTATTTAAATAATGATAAGCAACTTCAACTTCATTAACAACAGGTATACCCATATTTTTAGCCTTAACAACACACTTATGATCATACTTAATACCAGGATTTTTGATCATAATATCATAAGAATCATCAAAAAAATCATCTGGTTTATCACTTAAAATGAATTCAACGCCTATTCCTTCTAGTTCTTTAACTTTATCATTATCTTGTGGTTTCACATCAGTAATTAATATTTTATTATCAGGAGCCAATAATTTAGCTACCTCATAACCACTTCTAGCCATACCTAATATAAATA
>OLQT01001185.1_pt1 | contig 16708 bp, 17 predicted proteins | sample 1672651 | NCBI WGS metagenome assembly OLQT01 (sample SAMEA3136709, study PRJEB25190) | human gut metagenome | biome: human gut; feature: human-associated habitat; material: faeces | place: Austria | collected 2013 | reverse complement strand
ACCTTACAGCTTAAAAAAAATTCTCTAAAGTTTTTTAAGCAGGATTTTCCGACCCTGAGTAATACGGAAGTTTTAGATTTATTAAATTTCTTATATCCGGAAAATCTTGATAAATATGAAAACATTTACTTTAATAAAGCTAAAATGTTCACAATAATGAAAAAGGTTATCCTTACAATCGTAGAAAAAATGAAGGTTGTTTTCATTGTTGATAATTTTGAAAATATTGATGGTATGTCATTTGATTTTCTAAAAGAATTACTACAGGAAGATTATATTCTTGAAAGATGTAAGTTTATACTGATTTCTTCAATAGAAAGACCCGGTATGGGCTGCATTACATCACCAAAGTTAGCAGAAGAAAATTATACTGACTTAACTATAGCCCCGTTTTCAAAAAATCAAATTGAAGTCTTGATAAATCAGTATCATGATGTTAGTGTCGGCGAGGATTTTGTTAATCTTGCACATAAAATTTCTGCAGGTAATCCATCTATAGTAGAACAAATGATTATGCTTCATAAAGATGTGGCAAGAAATGGATTTAAGCATATTGCATACACTTCTCTCGATAATATTATTGATACAAGATTAACTATTCTAAAAAGCGAAGATATGGCTGCTTTTAGAATGCTTGCAGCAATGTCTGTTCTAGGAAGTAAATTTTATCCTGCAATGCTTGAACATTTTGACAACAATTCGTCTCAGGAATTCGAAAGAATAATTGAAGCGCTGGTTCAACATGGTTTTATAACGCAAATTAATAACCTATCGTTTGAATTTAAGAGTTCAAATATATGGAAATCGATTGTTACTATTATGAAAAATGATGAATGTTTTGAAGAGGTATTAAATATCTTGTATGAAACATTAGGAATATATAAACAATCATCAATAGCGTTGTTAGGCTATATTGTACAAAAGTTAAAAAATGAAAATGAAGCTTTTGAAATATGGACTTTGCTAATGAAACAAGCTGCTTATATTGGTGACATAGGTTTATATATAATAGCTCAAAAACAATCATTAAAGCTGATTGAGAATAAAAACAGTCCGCATTATCTAAAAATAAAGAAGAATATATATACACGAGTTGGAAAGTTATTAGAACCAATTGATAACAAAGCAGCATTCGAATATATTCAGAATGCTGTAATGATGCTTGATGACAATGAAGAATATGAGCATATTGAACTTTTGGGGTATTTAGCATCTTCCTCAATGAAGAATGGAAACTACTGGGGTGTAATTGAATGTGCTGACAGCGTTTTAAATAAAATTCCAGATGAAATGGAGCTTGAGCAGGTATTAATAAAATCAAGACAGGTTCGCCCGTTATTAAGACTAGGGAATTACGGTCAGGTAGTAAATCTCGTTGATACTGAGATTATGCCTGTGATTGAAAAATACTTAACTAAAGGTAAAAATACTGCTGTCATAAGCATTACAGATTTGTATGAAACCTGGCTGGAAGTATATTTTGACTTTGCAGAAGCTTTAAGCTTTCAAGGCGATAGCAGAATGTTTGATGTGATAAAATTAATTTTTGACATTCTGGAAAAAAATCAGACCTCTGATCCAGCACTTCTCTGTCGTGCCCATCTAGCATTAGCATTAGCAAATACTATAAAGGGAGATACTAAAACTTCTGTAAAAATACTAGATGATATTCTCAAAGAATACTCACTTGACAGTATGGATTCATTTATTGTTTCCAGATGGAATTTTATTGATATACTGAATAAATTCATTACAAAGGATTACAATAGCTTATATACAGAATTGTTTAATGTTGTAGCGTATGCAAATAATGCTAATGATAATTTTACAAAAAATATTCTAAAAACTCTTTTAGCCAAAATGTTCAAGGATAAAAATGAAAATAAAAAAGCCCTGGAAATATTAGAAGAACAGGTAGCATATTTTGCAAAGGAAAAAATTGCAACCGGTGTATTACTTTCCTGGTACTTAATAGCTGAAATCCGGCTGATAACAAACGGTACTCAGTTTGCCCTGGACATTGCTACCAAAGCACTTGATATTGCACAAGGCCCGAGCATTAATAATTATTATTTTATAGCCCTTTACAATAAACTGATTGGTGAAATTTATATGGCAAAGCAGGATTTTGAATCTGCTAAAGTTTATATAGAAAAATCCATTTTTATAGCAAAACAATTCAATTTAGAAGCAGCTTTAGTAAAATGCTATATTCTATATGCAAAACTGTTTCAAGAACTCGCATTGCCAAAATCAACATTACGGCCTAATTACATTAAACAGGCTCTTAAAATGTTTCAGCTTGCTAAAAATATCAGCATAGTAAATGACCATGCATATCTTCAAAAATTAATAAAAGATGAACTATCCATCCTGACTTCTTTTTGCAAGCTTAATGGAATTATATTAAAGAAAAATGCTAAGTAGTGTAATCATTTGGATTGCCGGAATAATCAGCAATGACACCTTCTTCTGTGGCTTCTTCAGGCAATACTTCATAATTTTGTCTTGATTCTTTGTAAGCAAGAGCTCTTTTGTTCAGTTCATCCATTGCCATAGGGCCTGTCAAAACTTCTAGTACTTCTCCTTCTGTATCATAAATTTTTAATCGAGGAATTTCGACGCCAGATGGAGTTTTAAAGCCCATTAGAGATATTTTGCCATATTTTTTATCTGCGCTTTCAAAGCCATCTTTTATTTCATAATATATTTCTTTTAAGTTTTCATTATCAAGACAAGCCAATGCAACATTATTAGAAGTTTCTCTCTGCACCCAGTCTTGAACAGTTTGAGTTTCTTCCATTAATTCTAGAAGCTGTTCTTTGGTCGCACTTATACGCCTAAAAAGAGGATCTCCGCCTCTGCCGACAGCAGTCGGGCCCTTCTCGCGTGGCGCGTGTATTCTATAAGCAGCTTCATCTATAATCTTACCGCCATTATTTTGTGCCTCGTTAACCGGTTGATTTTCAGCACCCTTCTCAACTCTAAAATTATCTTCTGACATTGCATTACTCCTTATATTATGTTTTACGGCATATTTAGACAAAAACTTTAATAATTTCATGCAAAACTTTACAAAGCTTTACAAAAGCGGTATTATTTAATTATGCTACCAAAAGAATACAGGTTAAAAAAAAGAAGCGCATTCACAGCAACATATAAGACAGGAACATCTTTTCACATAGATGGTATTACTCTGTTTTGCGGCAAGAAAAAAGAGAACAGCTATCCGACAAAAGTTGGCTTTGTAGTAAGCAAAAAAATACACAAACGTGCTGTTAAAAGAAATAGAATTAAACGTTTAATGCGCGAGAGTTATCGTCTTGCGATTAAAAAGCGTGAACTTTCAACTAAATACATGTCTATAATTTTTGTAGCATCAGCGAAACTTTTAGAAAAAGATTTCAACTATGTTAACTCGGCTGTAAATAAACTGGCAGATAAATTGTTATGATTGATGGTATAATTACTCCTGCACTGCGTGATATAGATTATCTTGCGCCTTCTGCGCCGTATCCGGCTACGCCTTCTGGAATAACTGTGCACCAAAAGACGATATATCGTTATTCTGTACCAACAGATGAGCAGCCAACTTTAACAATTTTAAATTATATTCCGGATTATAATGGTAATTTTATAAAACCCGGGCATTATGAGCTGGCTTTATCAGGTGATAAAGAGTTTTTATATTTAATTGAATCAAAGGATTTGATTGCAGTTATACCTGTATTTAAAATAGCTGAAAATAAAAAAGAGCTTAGACGCTATTATGAAAAGACTAAAAATCTTGATAAAGAAGATAAAAAAATTATTGCCAAGAAAAAACGAAAAGAAAAGTTTCAAAAAATTATAGATGCAAAATACGCAAAAACAGGTGCAACACCCCCAAAAGAATACGAGCACATGGAAGCCGCTATTGAATATGTAAAAGACGGCGGCTACTACTTAATTATGTATGAAAAAGGTTTTATAAGAGCCTGGGGTGCAATAAAAATTAAAACAGATTAACCTTGTATTAATTGCCAAATTTTTATATAATAGTTCTAATATGACGGGGATAAAAAAAGAACGTAACACATTTTATATAACACACAGCGGCGAACTTCTAATATGGCTTATAGTCATTCTAGTCATTGTTTCTATTTCAACAGTTATATATTCAAAAAATATACAGACTGACAATGATTATACTATATTTATGAACGATGTAGACGGCTTAATTGTTGGCTCACCTGTAAGAATGATGGGGATAGAAGTCGGACATATAACAAAAATAAAGCCAACAAATGAAGAAATATATGTAAAATTTATTATAACAGATAAAACAGTACTAATTCCTCAAGGTACAGTTGCTACGGTTGAATTTAACGGTATGGCTGGTTCCAAATCACTTGAACTTTATTTACCGGATAAAAATACTTACATAGATAAAAATATTCCTATACTTACAGTTAATCCGCCAAAACGTCTGCATGATGCTGCAGGACTTTTAAACGATATGTTTGAAAAATTAGGGTCAATTATTTATACATCTTCATCATTTAGCAAAAAACTAAAATATATTGATATACCATATGAAGGAGAACAGGATATTAATAAGTTTTTGAAATATGCTGATGATATGTTAGAAGATTCTACAAGAAAAGCAAATAACTTAAATGAAAAGCTGCAAAAGTATAAAAGAGGAAAGAGTAATGATGGAGCAAAATAATTTAAAAATAATCACTAACCCTATAGTAAACCAGAGCTTATGCACAATGCGAAATAAAAATACGGATACCGAAGGAGTTCGACTGGCTGCAAGAAAGCTCACAAGAATATTACTATATGAGGCGACAAAAAATCTTCCTCAAAAAGATATTGAAATAGAAACTCCTCTTACAAAGTTTAAAACAAAAACTATAAACCCTGATATAACAATAATCATATCACCAATTTTAAGAGCAGGGCTTATTTTTACAGATGAGGCGGTTGATATTCTGCCTCAGGCAACTATTAGACACATTGGAATGTACAGGGATGAAAAGACATTAAAACCGGTATGGTATTACAATAAAGTTCCAATGCCTGTTGATAATCCTGAAAACTATTATGTATATATAACAGACCCAATGCTTGCAACAGGAAATTCATTAATTGAAGCTATACGCTTATATGTTGATAAAGGTATTCCCGAAACAAATATATGCTGTGTCTGTATGATTTCTGCTCCGGCTGGAATTGAAGCTGTTTTTAATCAGTTTCCGGCCATAACTCTTATAGTTGCAGCTGTTGACTCACATCTGAATGAACGTGGTTACATTGTTCCTGGTATGGGTGATGCAGGAGATAGAATTTTTAATACATAAATTATTGTAAATTTTTGTTAAATTTTAGAAATTGGAAAATACATTAAAGCATTTTTTCAAAATAGTATTATGATATTTATATGGAAGATATAAATATTCTTACAACAAGAGAAAAAGAAATTCTGGCACTAATAGTTGAAGGAAAAAGTAATCCGGAAATTGCAAGAGCTTTAATAATCTCAACTCATACGGTAAAGGCTCATATTGAAAGCATCGAAAATTGGGAGTACATAATAAAGTACAAGCAGCAGTGCACGCCGTTTTGAACAATAAATTATAAATACTTAGAGCACTAAAATTTCCCGGAATAACAGATTTCTGAAGCCTTATAATTCATCAAATAATTTACGGCTTCAGCAGGAGAATTTGCAACATAATACAAGTTCTCTGTTTCTTTTTTAGCGAAATTATTGTCAATAATATCCTGAAAGAAATTAATAAGATTGCCGTAAAAATTGTTAGTATTGAGCAAAACTATAGGTTTAATATTATACCCCAGCTGCTTCTGCACAATCATTTCAGAAATTTCTTCTAAAGTACCAAAACCTCCTGCAAGAGCAATAACGGCATCAGATAATTCATCCATCTTTGCTTTTCTCTCTCTCATTCCCTCGGTTAAATAAAATTCGCTGCAATCCTCAGGATTTCCTACTCCTAAATCATATAGTCTTTGAGGCATCACTCCAATAATATTTCCACCTGCATTACCAACAGATGAGGCACACGCATACATTGCTCCTAAACGACTTCCTCCATATACAATGTTCATCCCGTGAGCTCCTAGAAGCTGCCCGAGCTCAGAAGCATCCGAATAAAATTCTTCATCAAGTTTATTTGAGGAAGACGCAAATACGCAGACATTTTTTATCATTAGTCAAAACTCCCGCCAATTAGATAATAATTTGAACAGCAGAGGCCTGTGCCATTTTTGGAACAATCTTGTTTCTGAATACTGAGAGCCTGCTCTTTACAAAAAGGTTCAAAGCGATCAGCATATATATTAAAGCCAAAGACATCTTTACCCCATATATTGGGGCCTGCAGAACCGTTAACATCATACATTAAGAGTCCCTGCATACCATTTTGCGGTTTATCAAACATCTTTACAGATAGAACAGAATTCATCTGGGTTAATTTAAAATCCTTGAATCTGTACGTTATATTCGGATATGTTCCGTTTAAAAAAACAATTTTATATGGCTCAGCATCACCTTTAATTTCATTAGCCAGTACAGCGTTAAATGAGGATTTAAAATCAGAATTACTCAGCTCGCCTTCTGTATTTATAGAATAAAAAATATTCATAAAATCAGATTGCACACTTCTCCAGCGGGAAGTATTCTTTGCCTGCAAAGTATCATCCAATGATAGCGGAGCTACAAGGAATGCTACTATTAAAAATATTACAAATAATATGGATACTTCTACTAGAGTAAATCCTTTTTTCATCCGCATTTATAACTACCCCCTTGCCATATCTAAATGTTTTTTCTCATTTATCAAAGAGTCGTAAATCCACTCCGGCACAAAATTCTTACCAAGTATAATCTGGCCATTCATAATGTTAGGCGCATGGAAATCAGAACCTCCTGTTACAATAAGACCTAGATTTTCTGCCATTGAAGAAAAATACTCAACTATAGCTGGTGAATGTTTTCTATGGTAAGCTTCAATACCTCTAAGACCGCAATTCATCAAATCTTTAATCAATTTTTCTGCGATATCAATATCATAAGGATGGGCAATGACTGGAATACCGCCTGAATCATAAATAACTTCTACAGCATCAAACGGAGTAACAGTTTTCCTTTCAACATAAACAGGAGATGCTCTGTGAATATATTTACTATAAGCTTCCATTACACTGCTTGTTCCACCTGCATTAGTAATTGCCTTTGCTATATGAGGGCGCCCTATACTGCCGCCTTCTGCAACCATATTTTTTACATCATCAAAGGCAATTTTAATACCTTCTTTTTTAGCAAGAAGATGTAATATTTCTTTTGTTTGTTTTATACGTGCATGCTGCTGGATTTTTAATAAGTTTTTAAAATCGCTTTTTGTAACATCAGGGAAATATCCCAGAATATGTACTTCATAATCTTTGTAAAGTGTATTTACTTCTATTCCTCTGATGACCGTAAAATCAACATTTTTTGTTTTTAAATATTCCGTTGCAACGTCATAAGAAAGGACATTATCATGATCTGTCAGGGCAATAACTTGCAGTCCCGCTTCAAGAGATAAGTCAACAATCTTTTCCGGAGAAAAGACGCCGTCAGAATAGTAGGTGTGTATGTGAAAATCGCCCTTTACACCACCTTTACCCCCCGTCGTATTCAACGCTGGCCTCGCTTTCATTTTTACTATTATCTACTATTAAATTAATTCTTTTTATCTGTGTTGCTTTAAATTCATCAATTAGAATTTCAACACCATTTATTTGTGCAACAGGAGTTTCAGCAATCTCATATCTCTCTGGAAGACTTGTTGAAAGGCGTTTGAAAGAAGTTGAGAACTCCATTCCTATAACACTTTCTTCTGCTCCGCAAAAACCGGCATCAGTAATACACGCCATTCCTTCGTATATTTTTTCATCTGCCGTCTGAACATGAGTATGAGTTCCAATAACACCTTTGACCAAAGCTTGCTCTGCATTATTATATTTTTTGGCCAGATATTTAGAAAAACATATTTTTTCAGCTGTTGCCTCAGCATGAAAATCTATAATAACACTTGTAACATTGTTTTGTTTTAAACGGTCAATTTCTTTAGTAACAACTTCCCATGGAGAATCAATCGGTGGCATAAATACTCTGCCCAGAGCATTTATTACAGCAATCTTATGTCCTTTTATATCAAAAATTCTAGCACCGGCACCTCTTGTACCATCCGGATAGTTAATCGGCCGTACCAGTTTCTCAGCGTCGTCAATGTAATCATAAATATCTTTCTTATCCCAGATGTGATTACCTGAAGTAAAACAATCAATACCTGAAGCTGATAAATCTTCATAATTCTTTTTTGTAAGCCCAAAACCGTGAGAAGCGTTTTCTATATTGGCAATTACAAAATCAGGCTTTTCTTTGAGATTAGCAATAAAAGATTTGACAGCAGTTCTTCCCTGTCTGCCTGTTATATCACCAAAAAATAAAATTCTTAAATTCTTTGCATTAGCACTCATTATTAAATCCAAAGCATAGAGGAGAAATAATTCTCCTCTATTTACTCCTATTTTGCTATTTCAGTTGTTCGAAACTCTCTGACAACTGTAACTTTAATTTGTCCCGGATAATCAAGTTCATCCTCTATTTTCTTTGCAATATCCCTTGCAAGCTTTTGAGAGGCTAAATCATCAAACATTTCTGACTGTACAATTACACGGACTTCACGCCCTGCCTGTACAGCAAATGACTGTTTAATACCTTCATATCCGTTAACAATTTCCTCAATTTTTTGAAGTCTTTTTATATAAATTTCAAGAGTATCACGTCTAGCTCCAGGACGACCTGCAGAAATAGCATCAGCTAATTTTACCAGAACAGCTTCAATTGTATTTGCGGTAACATCGTCATGGTGTGCTTCAATTGCGTGTATAACTTCCGGTTTCTCACCATAGCGAGAAGCAAGCTCAACACCTAATTGAATATGCGTCCCTTCTTGAGTTTGGTCAACAGCTTTACCAATATCATGAAGAAGTCCGGCACGTTTAGCCACATAAACATTAGCACCCAACTCTGCAGCAAGCATTCCTGCAATGTGGCCAACCTCTAAAGAATGTTTCAAAACATTTTGGCCGTAACTTGTTCTATAATACAGGCGTCCTAAATTTTTGATTAATTCTTTATTTAATCCCATTATACCCATATCAAGAGCAGCATTTTCACCCTCTTTCATAATCTTCTTTTCGACTTCTTCGCGGGATTTTTCAACGGTTTCTTCAATTCTTACAGGGTGGATACGACCGTCTTGAATAAGTTTTTCAAGGGCAATCTTTGCAATTTCTCTCCTTACAGGATCAAAAGCAGAAAGAACAACTGCCTCAGGAGTATCGTCAATGATTAAATCTACACCTGTAAGCGTTTCTAATGTTCTTATATTACGGCCTTCACGCCCGATTATTCTTCCCTTCATTTCATCGTTAGGCAAGGATACAACAGAAACCGTTGATTCAACAACCTGCTCCATCATGCAGCGCTGCATTGTTGTAGTTAAGATTTCTTTAGATTTTTCTAATGCATCTTCGCGAATTTTAGCTTCATTTTCTCTTATCAATTGCATTTGCTCTTGAGCTAAATCACTTTTTAATTGTTCAAGAAGCATTCTTTTGGCTTCTTCTGTAGACATACCGGCAATTCTTTCCAGTTCTACGGTCTGTTTCTGCACTATTTCTGCAAGAAAATCTTCTTTTTCTATCAACTGATCTTTTAATTTATCAAGCTCTAATTCTTTATCAGAAACTTCTTGAATTTTATCTTCAAGAATATCTTCTCTTTTAGAGAGCTTATTTTCAATAGCTGCAAATTCTCTTCTGCGTTCTCTTTCGTCTTCGTTTAATTGTTCTCTTTCAATATGCAAAGCTTCTTTTGCCTTTATCATAGCTTCTTTTTGCAAAATAGCTTCTTTTTCAATCAAGTCTTTTTTTGACTGTTCTGTTTGTAATACAAGATTTTTATACTTAACTCTTTGTACAACAATGACAGCAGCAAGTATAACCAATACAACTACTGCAACGGTCAATAATGCATCCATCTAGCACCTATTCCTTTTCTATTTTTTATATATACACGATGTCCGGGTACATATAACCTACCCGGCAACTATTAAATATTCTCAATAATCTTTTCTATCGCATATATTTTCAAAAATTTTTATACTACTACTGATTTAATCATACCATATAAAGAGAAATTTGTACATAAAATAAAACCGGAGAATTCACTCCGGTTTATCTTTTTTATTTAACAACTATATTAACAAGTTTTTTAGGAACAACAATGACTTTGACGATATTTTTTCCGGCTGTTAGTTCTTTTACTTTGTCACTAGATAGAGCCAGATTCTTCAACTCATCGTCACTAAGTCCCTCATCCGCTTCAAGTTTATCCTTAACCTTACCGTTTACTTGAACTACAAGTGTAATCTTGCTTGCTTTTGCTAAATTTTCATCCCATACGCACCATTTTTCATCATGGATTGAACCAGCACCGCCAACATCATGCCAAATTTCTTCCGACATATGAACTGTTACAGGTGCCATTAGCTTAATCAAAGTTAATACGGCAAAACTAAAGACATTTTTATCTTCATCAGTAAAGTCTGATTTTTTACCTCTCCAGTCGTAGATTGCATTTGTAAGTTCTCTGTACTTGGAAATTACAGTATTAAACTGAAAATCATTAGCAATATCATTAGTAATTCCTTTAATTGCCATATGAACAGTTCTTACTAAATCATCGTTTTCACATTTGAGAGGAAATTCAATCTTATAATCTTTTGTAATATAATTCTGATTTTCGCTTACTAATCTCCATACACGGTTCAGGAACTTATAGCATCCTTCAACGCCTGCATCTGACCAGTCAAAATCTCTTGCCGGAGGTGAATCAGAAAGAATAAATAATCTTGCTGTATCTGCCCCAAAGTTTTCAAAGATTTCGTCAGGGTCAACAGTATTCCCTTTAGATTTTGACATTTTTGATCCGTCTTTGAGAACCATTCCCTGTGTTAACAAGTTTTTAAACGGTTCATCAAAGCTCAGCAAGCCTAAGTCTTTCAGTGCCTTTGTAAAAAATCTGGAATATAACAAGTGCAAAATTGCATGTTCAATACCGCCTACATACTGATCTACAGGCAGCCATTTATCGACCAATTCTTTTGAGAATGGTAAATTCGTATTCTTTGGATCTGAATATCTTAAATAATACCAGCTTGAACATACAAATGTATCCATTGTATCCAATTCTCTTCTTGCCTTACCACCGCATATTGGACAGGTCGTTTCTGCAAATGTTTTAGAAGTTGTTATAGGAGATTTTCCTACAACAGAAAAATCAACATCAGAAGGAAGCATAACAGGAAGATTTTCTTCTTTTTCCGGCACAATTCCGCACTTATCACAATAAATCATCGGAATTGGCGCTCCCCAGTATCTTTGCCGAGAGATTAACCAGTCACGGAGTCTGTATTGTGTTTTAAATTCACCGAACCCTTCGTCTACAGCTTTTTGTGTAATTGCTTTTTTGGCATCTGTATTTTTCATACCGTTAAATTCGTTGGAATTAACAAGAACACCTTCTTCCGTGTATGCTGCCTCTTTGCAGTCAGATGGATTTTCTTTATTCTGAATAACAACTTTCATTGGAAGATTATATTTTTTTGCAAAATCAAAGTCCCTTGTATCATGTGTTGGAACAGCCATTACAGCACCGGTTCCGTATTCAACAAGAGCATAGTCTGCTGTCCATAGAGGAAATTCTTCTCCGTTAAACGGATTTATACAATGAGTTCCAAGTGGGACACCAGTCTTAACTCTTTCTGTTGAGAGTCTTTCGATCTCAGTCATCTTTCTTGCATTTGCACGGTATTCTTCAACAGCTTGTTTATTTTCAGGAGTTGTCAGCTTTTCAATATCTTTGTATTCAGGCGCAACTACAAGATAAGTAATACCATAAACTGTGTCAGGTCTTGTTGTATATACAGGAACTTCAAGCCCTTCAACTTCTTTCACTTTAAACTTAATAATTGCTCCCTGAGATTTTCCAATCCAGTTTGCCTGCATCGTTTTTACATTATCGCCCCAACCCGGAAGTTTATCCAAGTCTTCAAGAAGTCTTTCTGCATAGTCAGTTATTTTAAAGAACCATTGAGAAAGATATTTTTTCTCTACAACGCTGTCGCATCTCCAGCACTTGCCGTCAATAACCTGTTCATTAGCAAGAACAGTACCGCAATTATCACACCAGTTAACCGCAGCTTCTTTTTTATAAGCAAGCCCTTTTTTATATAGTTGAATAAACAGCCATTGTGTCCATTTGTAATAATCAGGTTTACAGGTTGTAACTTCTCTCTGCCAATCATAAGATAAACCAAGCATTTTAAGCTGTTTAGTCATATAAGCAATATTTTCATCAGTCCATTTTGCAGGATCAGCACCGTGTTTCATAGCCGCATTCTCTGCTGGGAGTCCGAAACTATCCCATCCCATAGGATGAAGAACATTATAACCCTGCATTTTCTTAAATCTAGCAATTACATCAGTAATTGTGTAATTTCTCACATGTCCCATATGCAGTTTGCCTGACGGATATGGAAACATTGATAAAGCATAATATTTAGGTTTTTCGCTATCATCAGGTGTATGGAAAACATTACCCTTTTCCCAAATTTCCTGCCATCTTTTTTCTATTTCCTGTGGAAAATATGCTTCTTTCATTTACCCCTCCAACTAATACCAGATTAATTTTACCATAAACAAAGAATTAAACATCAATATCATCTTCCGGAGGTTCCGGCAAATCAGGTTCTGCAACCTGCTTGGTAAGTTTCTCATTCAATTCTTGAAGCGTTATTGATTTATCCATTTTTTTGAGGGCATTAAGAACTGCAATTTTATAATCTGCATCAGCTCTATTTTTAGGATTATCGACAATTTCACCTATTTTTTGTCCCAAATACCCCATAACCACAATTGCAGGAACAAGTATAGCAGCCGTTGTTAGGATTGCATGTAAATCAATAGCACCGACACGAACAATGCTTACTGTACCAATAACAATCATTGTTATAACAATAAAAAGTAACCTTATATTCTCTGCATACCCCATTATTTATATTATTCATCCTTTCCGGATTTATTTAAATTTTCCATATCTTTTTTCATACAGAATTGCACCAGAGTCATCTTATCAATATTGCTTAAGCTTGTGAAGCGTCCTGAAATTGTATATAATCCGCCCTCGCCTTTTTCCACTCTTATAAGCTGATACTTGCAGTTTATAACCTGTTCATCGCTAAGTTTGATAGATACATTGTAATCTTTTTCAATATCGATATTTTCAGTAGTTCTAACCTTCATGCCGCCCGCTGACAGGTCAAGGGTTCTAATTTTATGAACAACATCCCCATTTGTTAATTCAAGGTCTTCAATAAATTTGATACGCGTAAATTTACGTCTTTGCAAGAAACGGTGTTTTACAGGATTGGCAATTGTTATTACATTATTTTCAAGATTTTGAATGTAAGATTCGAAATATAAATACCCGTTATCAGTAAAAGAATAAAAATCACATATATGGTTTACAATCAGTCCATCCGGCTTGTATTTTAATTCCATCCGGAAGCCTTCCGGCGAAACTTCAAGAACACGACCTTTATTAGTTTTTTTAAAATCCTGCGGAACAATTGTAACTAACTGATTATCTTTTATAAGTTCTCTCATATTTTAAACCTTCCTATTTTATTACTATGCTTTTACCATCCCCACCGACTTAACTTTCACATTAGGGCTTATTTCATTATATGACATAATTGCAATTTGCGGATATGTTCTTTCAACAAGTTTTCTAAATAATAGTCTTATAGGTGAAGAACAGAGTATTACCGGCTGATTACCCGTAGCAGTAATCGCTTTTTCCAGCTCCAAATTCATCTTATCAAACATATTCTTTGTAAAGCTTGGATCAAGCGTTACGCTTTGTCCATCCGGACTTGCACCTCTGGCTATTGTATTTTCAACATCAGGAGCAAGCGTAATTACATATAATTCACCTGTATCAGCAAGATTTTGCTTGCAAATATTTCTGGAAAGAGCCTGACGAACATGCTCTGTTAAGAAATTAGGATTCTTATTAATTTTTGCCTGAAGACTGATTGTTTCAAGTATTGTTTTCAAGTCTCTCACTGCAACGCCTTCTTTAAGCAGATTTTGCATCACAATCTGGACATCACCTACAGTGATATCCTTCATCATATCGTTAACATAATCTTCAGAAACTTCCTTTTTAAGATTATCAATAAGCTGCTGAACATCATATCTTGAAAGAATTTCAGAAGCACATTTTTTAATCACCTCTGTAATATGTGTTGAAATAACTGCAGATGCAGAAACAACCGTATAACCGGACATTTCTGCCATGTCTTTATCTTTACCTTCAATCCATAAAGCCGGCAGTCCGAAGGCTGGTTCAATAGCGTGTATACCATTAATTGCAAGATTTCCTACTGGATCCCCCGCACACATTGCCAGAAATCTTTCTGGATAGACTTCACCGGCTTCCAGAGCAACACCTTTAAGCTTAATTTGATATGAATTTGGAGACAGCTGCAAATTGTCCCTTACACGTATTGAAGGAAGTACAATCCCCAAATCAAGAGCTGTTTGGCGTCTAATCTGTGCAATACGTTCTAGCAAATCTCCGCCCATTTCAACATTTAAAAGCTGTACTAGCCTGTAGCCGACTTCTATTTCTATTGTATCTACATTCAAAAGTTCCATAACACTTTCTCTTGTCGCTTTTGCTCTTTTTTCTTTTTTGCCGAGCTTTTCCTGCTGTTCTTGCTGAACTTTTTCTGCTTCCTGAGTTTGTTTAATTTCTTTCTGGGTTTTAGATTTAAAATATGCCATACCACCGGCAATTGCGGCAATAGTAAGGAACGGCACAGTAGGCATGCCAGGAACTATCCCCATAAAACCAATTAGTCCGGCAACAACACCAAGCACTCTCGGATCAGAAAACATTTCCTTTTTAATATCCTGAGATAGCGACTCGTCTTTACCGGTTGCTCTTGAAACAATCAAACCCGTAGCTGTAGATATCAAAAGAGCCGGTATTTGAGATACAAGACCATCACCAACGGTTAAGATTGTATATGTAGAAAGTGCCTGCTGAATGTTCATGTGGAGTTGTATAACACCAATAATCAACCCGCCTACAATATTAATAACAGTGATAACAATACCAGCGGTTGCATCCCCTTTTACGAATTTTGAAGCACCGTCCATTGTACCATAGAAATCGGTTTCTCTTTCTAATTTGCGGCGTCTTTCTTTTGCCTGATCCTCATTAATTAAACCTGAGTTTAAATCCGCGTCAATACTTAATTGCTTACCAGGCATTTTGTCCAATGTAAACCTTGCAGAAACTTCAGCAACACGTGTTGCACCGCCTGTGATTACCATAAAGTTAATCAGAACCAGTATACAAAATATTACGGCACCGACCACATAATTACCGCCGACAACAAACTCACCAAACGAGTTAATTACATTCCCTGCTTCGCCGTTAAGAAGAATAAGACGGGTAGAGCTTACGTTTAAACCGAGTCTGAACAGGGTTGCAATAAGCAATACTGTCGGGAAAGATGAATAGTCAAGAGGTTCTTGAGTATACAAACATACAAGAAGAATAACTACTGCAAGCGATATATTAATAGTAAGCAATAAATCCAGCAATGGTGCAGGAAGCGGAATTACCATCATGCAAACAATTACGACCAGGCCGATAGCAAGGACGATATCATTATTGCTTAAAATTTTTGATAATTTACCTAATTCCATTAATCCTTTGCCCGTATAACTTTAGGCATACCTCTCCACCAATACTATTTTATCATTATTAAAACAAATAGCACAATGTAAATATTTCTTAATATTAATTAGAGTCATGCTTAGATCTATAGACATAAGCAAGAATTTCTGCAACTGCCACATACAAATCAGAAGGGATCATACCGTCTATTGGAACTGTATTATATAACGCCCTTGCAACCGGTCTGTTTTCAACTATAGGTACATTATTTTCCTTTGCAATTTCTCTTATCTGAAATGCAAGATAATCAACACCTTTTGCAACAACAATAGGAGCTGGAGCTTTTGTTTCCGAGATTTTCGGAGAAGAGGCTGACGAGCTTAGAAGACGCGGTGGTGATGGCGGAGAATACGGTGCTACCACTGGACGTCCGAGACGTATGGGATGGTATGACTGTGTTGCATCTAAATACGGCTGCCGTCTTCAGGGTGCTACAGATGTGGCATTTACAGTACTTGACGTACTTGGCTATCTGGATGAGATCCCGGTTTGTGTTGCTTACGATATCGACGGAGAGATTACCACAGACTTCCCGACCACAGCCAGACTTGAGAAAGCAAAACCGGTGATCGAGAAGCTTCCAGGATGGAAATGTGATATCCGTGGAATAAAGAACTATGAGGATCTTCCGGAGAATTGCAGAAAATATATCGAATTCATCGAGGAGAAGATCGGATACCCGATCACCATGGTTTCCAACGGACCAGGAAGAAACGATATTATTTACAGAAATAAATAATTGGGAAAAAAGCGGCTGCGTATCAGACGCTT
>OLQT01001177.1_pt1 | contig 16752 bp, 14 predicted proteins | sample 1672651 | NCBI WGS metagenome assembly OLQT01 (sample SAMEA3136709, study PRJEB25190) | human gut metagenome | biome: human gut; feature: human-associated habitat; material: faeces | place: Austria | collected 2013 | reverse complement strand
CCCGCCGCCGCCCTGACGGGACAGGCTGGCGCCAAGGCCCGCCAGACGGGGCAGACGGTACTGCAGCGTGGCAAGCTCCGTTTGCAGTTTGCCTTCATTCGTCACGGCCCGGCTTGCGAATATCTCCAAAATCAGCATGGTGCGGTCTATGACCTGCACCTCCAGCAGCTCCTCCAGATTCCGGATCTGGCTGCCGGACAGCTCGGCGTCGAACACGGCGCACTCCGCGCCCAGGTTGATGCACAGCATACGGCCCTCGGCCAGGCGGCCTTCGCCCAAAAATGTGGCCGCCTCCGGCGTTTCACGCTTCTGCACCACCTCCGCCACGGCTTCCATGCCGTTTGCCTGTGCCAGGGCGGCCAGCTCTTCCATGCTGCGCTCAATGTCATATCCGCCGCAGTCCGCGGCAAACAATACTACTTTGATTGGTTCTTCCGTCATAATTCTCCTTCATGGGGCGTGCCGCCGTACAGCGGCGCATCCCGCTCTTTGTCCGTTCATAAAACCGGCGGCGCCAATGCGCGCCGCTCCTGCCGTGTTCATGCTCATCCGGCGCATGGCGGACACTTCTTTCTACATTACTTTTATAATGCATAAGCTGCCTTGCTGCCGCTTACAGCTCATTATAATAAGTATTCCGCCCTCCGTCAAAGGATTTTTTGCTTTCCGGGTTTTTTTATGCTATAATAACCCCAAAACCGCCGCTGCCGCGGCTGGGCGCACTCTGTGCGCTTACGCGCTCCCGCGCGTGGTTTTGGGAACATTGCAGCATGCAAAACCGCAGCACGTGCGGTTTTGTTGGGGCCGCTTCGCGGCGTCATGCTATAATAACCCCAAAACCGCCGCTGCCGCGGCTGGGCGCACCCTGTGCGCTTACGCGGCAGCACGGCTGTGCGCGCGGGTAGATTCGGCCCGTGCTGGGGAAAGTATGAATGGGTTGGGGGCTTTTTTGATGCGAGTCGTCGTAAAGGTGGGCACTTCCACGCTTGCCCACAAAACCGGATGTCTGAACATCCGCCTGGTGGAAACACTGTGCAAAACATTGGCGGACCTGCAGAATGCCGGGCACCAGATCGTGCTGGTTTCCTCGGGCGCCATCGGCATGGGCGTGGGCAAGCTGCAGCTCGGGGCGCGCCCCTCGGACATGGCCACCAAGCAGGCCGCCGCGGCCGTGGGCCAATGCGAGCTGATGTACACCTACGACAAGCTGTTTACCGAATACAACCACACCGTGGCGCAGGTGCTGCTCACGGCGGCGGACATCGAGGACAAAATGCGCCGCCACAACGTGGAAACGACGCTCCAGCGCCTGCTGCAGCTGGGCGCCATTCCTGTCATCAACGAAAACGACACGGTTTCCACAGCTGAGATCGCAGAGGTCTCCACCCTGGGCGACAACGATACGCTGGCCTCCATTGTGGCCGTCAGCGTTGAAGCGGACCTGTTGGTGCTGCTCAGCGACATCGAGGGCCTGTACACCGCCGACCCGCACAAAGACCCGGACGCGGTGCTCATCCGTGAGGTCGCCGCCATCACGCCGGACATTGAGGCGTTGGCGGGGGGCGCGGGCTCCGGCCAGGGCACGGGCGGCATGGTGACGAAGCTGCGCGCCGCGCGCCGTGTGACACAGCAGGGCATCCCCATGGTCATTGCCAACGGCGCGGATCCGCTTTGCCTGTACGACATCGTTGAGGGAAAGCCGGTGGGCACACGCTTTCTGGGGAATGCCCAGGCCTGACGCGCCGCGCCCATTGAACGTCCCGTTTTAAAGGAGGAAACCGACATGACCACCGCCGATCTGCTTTGCGCCGCCCGCGCCGTAAAACCGGCCGCGGCCGCACTTTCCACCGCTGAGAAAAACCGTCTGCTGGAGGCCATGGCCCAGGCTTTGCTGGACCACGCCGATAATATCCTCGCGGCCAACGCCGCGGATGTGGAGGCCGCGCGCGGCGTGATCGCCCCTGTCATGATCGACCGTCTCTCTCTCTCGCCCGCGCGCGTGGAAAGCATGGCCGAGGGCATGCGCGCCGTCGCCGCCCTGCCGGACCCGGTGGGCGAGCTCCTCAGCGAGACAGCCCGGTCCAACGGGCTCGTCATCCGCAAGGTTCGCGTGCCCATGGGCGTGATTGCCATTATCTACGAGAGCCGCCCCAATGTGACGGCGGACGCCGCCGCGCTCTGCCTGAAGAGCGGCAACGTATGCGTCCTGCGCGGCGGCAAGGAGGCCATCCGCTCCAATACAGCCGTTGTCGCCGCGCTGCGCGCAGGGCTGGAGCACTGCGGAGCGCCCGGCACGCTGGTGAATCTGGTGGAGGATACCTCCCGCGCCAGTGCCGCCCACCTGATGGAGGCCCGCGGCTTTGTGGACCTGCTGATCCCCCGGGGCGGCAAGGGCCTCATCCGCGCCTGCGTGGACAGCGCCAAGGTGCCCTGCATCGAAACAGGCACGGGTATCTGCCATATTTATGTGGATGCCGCGGCCGACCTGCAAAAAGCCCTGGACATCGTATACAACGCGAAAACGAGCCGTCCGTCCGTGTGCAACGCCGCCGAGGTTTGCCTGGTTCACCGGGACGTTGCAGAAGCGTTCCTGCCCGCGTTGGCCGCGCGTCTGGCCGGTAAACAGGTGGAGCTTCGGCTCTGCCCCCGCGCCGCGGCCGTCATTCCCGGCACGCCCGCCGGGCCGGAGGATTTCGACACCGAATTTCTGGATTACATCCTGGCCGTAAAGGTCGTGGACAGCGTGCAGGACGCGGCGGCGCACATCGCGGCCCACTCCACGGGCCACAGCGAGGCCATCGTCACCGAAGACGCCGCCGCGGCGGACGCATTCTGCGCAGCCGTGGATTCGGCCGCCGTATATGTGAACGCCTCCACGCGCTTTACGGACGGCGGCGAATTTGGACTGGGCTGTGAAATGGGCATTTCCACGCAGAAGCTGGGCGCGCGCGGGCCGATGGGCCTGGCCGAGCTGACCAGCTACAAATATATCATCCGGGGCAACGGACAAGTGCGCTGAACGCCCCGCTTTCAACAAGGAGAGTACCGATATGGCAACTTCAAACGAAGCCGAAAAGGCGCGCCACGCGCTGCGCCGCCGCCGCAGGCTGCGGCAGGTGCTGGGCGCGGTGGTGTGTGTCCTGGTCGTCATTGGGCTGGCAAGCGTCATTTCCGGCGGCGTGCGCCTGACAGCCAGCCTGTTCGACGACACCGAGGAAAAAGAGGAATTCGAACTGCGGCTGCAAACGCTTGTCTCGCTGGACCCGGAGCCTTTTGATTCACTGGAAAGCGCAAACCGCGCGCGCCTGCTGGACGCGGCCATCTGGTCCGTTATCCAGCAAAACAGCGACAGTCTGGACACCTACGAGCGCGACGAGGTGGGCGCGATGTACCTGCCCACACTGGATATCGACCGCGCCGTGGCCTCGCTGTACGGGCCGGATTTTCATTTCAATTACGAGACCTTCACCGACAACGGGCTGACGTTCCAGTATGTGCCGGAAAAGAACGCCTACCTGCTGCCCATCACCAGCGTGAACGGCAACTATTCGCCGCGCGTGATGCAGATCCGGCGCGAAGGCAGCACCAAGCGCGTGACCGTCGGCTATCTGGACCTGTACGGCAGCGGCGAGATCGTGTTCGACCCCACCAAGCTGGAACCGGCGAAATATATGGATTATATCTTTACGAGAAGCGGCGACGCGTATTACCTGACAGCCATTACCGAAAGCGAGATGAAAGCAGAGAGCCAGACGGGTTCCGTCTCTTCCGGTGGAGCGCAGGCGCCTGTTGCCCCGCAGGACCAGGTGATGGACAATGTGGCCTCGGCTCTGCCCGAGAGCGTGGCGCCCGCACAGAGCGGTTCCGCCTCGGAAAGCACAACCACGGACCCGGCTTCCGCGCCGGCAGAATAACTGCGAAAACACCGCCTATCCTGCGATGGGCGGTGTTTTTGTGACAAGACGTATTTTTAAGGAAATCGTAAGGGTTTCCCCCTGCCGGAATTTATAATCGGGCGGTATCATACAAGCAACGGGAGGATGCGGATATGGAACAGACAAAAATTCTTGTCGTGGACGACGACCGTGAGATCGTAGGAGCCATTGCGGCGCTGCTGGAGCTGGAGGGCTACACCGTGCTGCGCGCCTACGACGGACTGGAGGCATTGGACGCGCTGCACACCCACGATGTGCAGCTGATGATTTTGGACGTGATGATGCCGCGCATGGACGGCCTTTCCGCCACCATGCAGATCCGCAAGGAAAAGAACGTGCCCATCCTGCTGCTGAGCGCCAAGACCGAGGACGCCGATAAGATCGCGGGGCTGGCCATCGGCGCGGACGATTACATCACCAAGCCCTACAATCCCATGGAGCTGGTGGCCCGCGTGAAAGCAATGCTGCGCCGCTATCTGGCGCTGGGCACGCTGGCGGGCGCGCCCGCCCGGGAAAATGTGGTGACGCTGGGCGGCCTTTCGCTGGACCTGGACGAAAAGCAGCTGACCGTGGACGGCGCGCCCGTGCGTCTGACGGCCACGGAATACCGCATCGTAGCGCTGCTGATGCAGAACCCCGGCCGCGTTTACAACGCGGAGGAGATCTACGAACGGGTGTGGAACGAGCCTGGCTTCAGCGTGGAAAACACCGTGATGGTACACATCCGCCGCATCCGCGAAAAAATCGAGATCAACCCGAAAAATCCCAAATATCTGAAGGTGGTGTGGGGACTTGGATACAAGATGGAAAAGGCGCAATAAAGCGTCGTTTGGGCAGATGGCGGCGTTTGCGCTGGTATTGGCGACGAACCCTGTGCTGGCATTTGTGATATGCCCGAATTTTTCCGGCGCAATGGGGATACTGCTTTTGCTGCTGAGCTGTGCGGTGTGCATTGGCTGCACGGTGTTCCTGTTCGTGCGCACCGGGCGCGTACAGGGCTCGGATGACATTTTTTTAGGAGAATCCGGCGCGCTGCCCACCGAGGTGCTGGCTGCGGTGATCCTGTTCACGCCTCTGCTGGGAATGGCGCTCGGGCTGTCTCTGGGCGCTGTGGATGTGGTCATCGCGGGCATCGGCACCGCGGGCGGCGGCGTGATGCTGCTGTGCCTTTTGGCGCTGGCGCGCAAATGGAAGGCCGGGCGTCTCATCGCCGACAGCCTGCTGGCCCGCGTCTGGCCAACGCTTTGCCGGGCGGCGCGCTTTGCCGGGCGCGCGCTGCGGAGCATCCTCACGGGCGAGAACCATCTCAACGTCCATTATCCCGCCGGGCGTGCGTGGGTCTATCGTATTTTGTGGGTGTGCGGAGTCATGGCCGGGCTTGTGGTGCTTTCCTATCTCATTCTCAGCAATCAGCTTCTGGGCGTAGGCAATGCGCGTTGGTTCGGCTCAGGGCGCTATACCGCCTTCGCCATGTTCGCCATTTTTGTGGTGACGGCAGGCGCCGGATATCTTGTATGGCGCTCTTATCGGGACGCACAGAGCTTCGACGCACTTCTGCGCCAGCTTGATATTGCCGCAAAGGGCGACCCCGCGCCTGTCTGCGTTCCCGAGGACAGCAGCCTGTACGCTGCTTCCAAGGCCGTATCGGACATCGGCGCCCATCTGCAGGAAAGCGTGGCTGCCCAGATGAAAAGCGAACGCATGAAGCTGGACCTCATCACAAATGTCTCCCACGACCTGAAAACGCCCCTCACAAGCATCATCGGCTATCTGGACCTTCTGGAAAAGCAGGACGACCTGCCCGCCGGGACACGGGACTATGTGCTCATCCTGCGGCAGAAGTCCGAACGGCTGGCCACCACTGTGGCGGACCTGTTCACGCTGGCCAAGGCCACCAGCGGCAGCGAGGCGCTGGCCATCGAACCGCTGGACCTTGTAATGGCCGTGCGCCAGACATTGGGTGATATGAACGACTCCATCCGGCATACAGGCGTTCCGGTAAAGGCGACAATGCCGGAGAGCGCCATCGTGCAGGCGGACAGCGGCAAGCTGTACCGCGTGCTGCAAAACATCCTGGACAATGCGCTGCGCTATTCGCTGGTGGGCACGCGCATTTATCTGGAGGTCTCCCGGGGCGACATCGCCACCCGCCTGACGCTGACGAACACCGCGTCCTACGAAATGAACTTCGCCCCGGACGACGTGCTCCAGCGCTTTGTGCGGGGAGACGCCAGCCGCACCACCGAGGGCAGCGGCCTGGGGCTTTCCATCGCGCAGTCCTTCATGCAGAATTTCGGCGGGGGGCTGGAGGTCGGCGTACAGGGCGACACGTTCACCGTGACGCTCACCTTTCCGGGCAGCGCGGCCGCGGGAAATGGCGCCGCGCCTGCCGCCAGGATGGAGGTGTTCGGAACAGCGGAGACCTGCGGCGAAAACGACGGCGGAGATACGGAGCATGCGGCGGAGCCGGATGCACTGCCCTGTACGCCCGCAGACGTATCCGGTGCGGATGCGAACAAGGCCTGCGGGGCGTGCGCCGCAGCGCCGGAAACACCGGAACCGTGCGGCGTCTCCACCGGCATCCCGGACACCGCGCCTGTGCCAAAAGCACCCGCAGGCACGTCCGGCGCAGTGGAAAACGCACACGCCTCCGGCAGGCCGGACGGTACGGACGGCTGTTCCCCGTACGGCGAAGCTGCGGCCTTTTCCGATAAAGCAGCCGCAGCCGCTGGTTCTCCTTCCGAAACAGCCGCACAGACGGAACCAAAAGAGCCGGCGCCTGCGGAAAGCGTGCCGCCTTCTAAAACAGAGAAAAACAGCGGTGCCCCCACCTCGGTTTCCCCTGACGGTCGGCGTAAAAAGCATTGAGCCGCCGACTACGAAGCACAAGACGCAAAAGCGGAGCCGCATATCCTGACAGGATATGCGGCTCCGCTTGGTCTATCCGGTTTCGGAATTTTGCTTCCCGCAGGGCCCTTACGCTACGCCCGCTTTTGCCAGACGGCCCGCCAGCAGGCGGCCCAGAACACACGCAAGCACGCCCTTGCACACGTCCGGCACAATGAACGGCAGCACGCACCAGCCCAGCGCCGAAACAAGATCCGCCCCGGTGACGGCCATGAACCACGCAGTGCCGAACCCGTAACAGATGAGCAGCCCCGCCAGCATTGCGGCCCCGATCACAGGCAGCTTGCCCGAACGTTTGACGGCCAGCGCTGTGGCCAGAGCAATGAAAATATATCCGATCACATAACCGCCCGTCTTGCCCAAAAGCACCGCAGGGCCGCCCATAAAACCCGCGAACACGGGGATTCCCACCGCGCCCAGAAGCATGTATACCCCCATGGAGGCCGCGGCCCATGCAGGCGCAAGCAGCATGCCCGCCAAAAACGCGCCGAACACCGCAAGGTTGAACGGCACCGGGCCGATGGGAAGCTGGATCTGCGCCAGCACAGCGGTAAGCGCCGCAAACAGCGCGGTCAAAACAAGGTCCTTTGTCGCAATTTTCCGTTTCATGTCATTCCCTCTTTTTCCGCAATACCGCGCGGCGGGCACAAGGCATGTGCCGGCCGCGGAACGGCAGTTTCATTTTTCACCGTGCCGCTACGGCCCGGCTTTATTGAAACCGGATGCTGACTTCCCCGAACGAAAGCTCCTCCTGCCCGCCGCCGGGCAGACGCACCAGCAGATGCCCGTCGTCGGTGATGGCAAGGGCATGGGCCGGCCGGCGTTCGCCGTTTTGAATGACGTCCACGTCCCGGCCGGGCACCAGGTTGCGCGCGCGGTATTCCGCCATGAAAGACGTATCCGGCAGCGCGGTGCAAAGGGCCAGAAGCTCATCCGCAATGGCCGCAGCAATGCGGCAGCGCCCCACGTGCTCACCGGGGGTGAAAATGGACGCAGCGATCTCTGCCAGTTCCTCCGGCCAGCCGCCCTCCGGCGGAAGCAGATTCAGCCCGATGCCCACCACCAGATAGTCTACGCCGCCGGTTTCCACGTCCGCCGCCGCCTCCGTCAGGATGCCGCAGCACTTTTTGCCCCGGTAAAACAGGTCGTTCACCCACTTGATGTCCAGCCGCTTGCCCGCCGCGCGCTCCACGGCACGGCACACCGCCACCGCCGCGGCGCTGGTGACAAGCACCGCGCTCTGCATGGGCAGCGCACTGCGCAGCACCATTGAGAGGTAGAGCCCCGTGCCCGGCGGCGACGCAAAGCTGCGCCCCCTCCGCCCGCGGCCCGCGGTCTGGGAATCCGCCACCACCAGCGTGCCGTGCGGCGCGCCCGCGGCAGCCATCTGCTTTGCCGTGAGATTGGTGGATTCCAGCTCCTGTGCCACCACGAGGTTGAGCGATTTGTTCCGCAAAAACAGCCGCACGCCCTGCTCGGACAGCACCTCGCTGTCCGTATCCAGCGTATAGCCTCTGTTCTGCGCGGCGGCGATGGCATGCCCGGCCTTTTGCAGATCCTTGATGGCTTTCCATACCGCCGTACGGGAAACGCCCAGCTCTTCCGCCAGCACCTCGCCGGAGAGCGGCGTGCCGCGGTTCTCCTCCAGCAGCGCCAAAATTCGTTCTTTGGTTGTCATTGTCCGGTACACTTCTTTCTGCAGAAAAGGTGTCTGGATTTATTATAAACGAAAAAAACGCATTGTCAACTCATTTTTAATTCTAAGTTGACAATGCATCTGATTCCTTATTCTCCTGCTTCTCCCCGTCCACAGGCCGCAGCGCACCATATGCAAGCCACAGCAAAAAAACCGCTCCTGCAAACAGCAGGGTCACTTGTAGCTGAAACGCGCCCATTGAAACCCAAACGCGCCGCAGCAGCGCCAGCGGATGCAATATATCCCAGCTGTTCAGCCGCAAAAAACGCCCGATGTACATTCCGAAGCCGCACAGCAACAGCACCGTCCCGCCACAGGCCCATACCGCGGGCCGCGGCCAATGGGCGCAGCAATATACACCGAATACGCGCATGGCCTCCAGGCCCAGCAGCACCGCCAGCACGGCGCCCGTGCCCAGCAGAAGCGTCAGCAGCCAGTCGGACACGTTTTCGCTGTGGCGCACCGTCCAATCCGCCGGGTTTACCCATTCCATATTTTGCGGTGTATGGATCAGATCCGTGAGCATGTAAAATGTGTTGGGCAAAAACAGCAGCCACAGCACAGCGAGCGCCGCACGTCCCGCCCAAAGGCGGCACCGCCCGGCAGCGCAGGCAAAACACAGCGGCAGCAGCGCCAACAGCATATTCCATGCCAGTCCCAGCGCCAAAAGACCGCCTGTTCGCCAAACGTGGGCCGCACAGGCGGCCCAGTACAGTCCCACGGCGGCGCCCCATCGAAGTACGCATCTTTTCCGCGCCATGCGTGTCCCTCCCCGTTCCTGCTTTTGCAGCTTTGTACCGCAAAGCCATAAAACGTCTATGCGGACCGCCCGGCCCACACACCCTAAAGGCTGTTTCTATTTTATCATACGCCTGTGCACCGGACAAGCAGAACGTTTTTCAATTCGAGGCCGTACACGCGGCCGTCCCCTTTAATCCACCTCCCAGGTTTTGCCTATGGCTGTCAGTTCTGTGCGTTCAAAGCATGCGCGTGCCTCCCGCAGGACAGTCTGTGCCTGCGGTGTATGGTAGTGCGTCAACAGCAGGCGCTTTGCTCCGTTTTCCGCAGCCAGACGTCCCGCCGTGGCGGCGCGCAGGTGATGTCCCTCTTCCGCACACGGCCCTTCCGTCAGCGTCGCCTCGCACAAAAACAGGTCCGCGCCCGCGGCGACGCGCGCAAGCTGCGGACACGCGCCCGCATCGCCCGAATAGGCCAGCGTCCTTCCCTCCGCCTTCAACCGAACGCCATAGGATTCAACCAGATGGACCGTGCCGATAAACCCCAGCGCCGCGTCTCCCATCCGGAACCGCAGCCCGTCCTCAATAACATGCGGCTCAAACACATCGTTGGTGCACAGCTCGGCCCGTGCCCACGCCGGAAGGCGCGGCGTGAGCAGAGGTATCCTGGGGATGGCCTCGCCGCAGGCCCGCCGGGACTCGAGCTGATATTTCGCGCAGAACAGGTCTCCGAAATGATCAAAATGCAGATGGCTGATGGCGATCAGGTCAAGCGCGGCGAGATCGACGTCTTTCTGCAGCTTGGCAAGGCTCCCGTTCCCCATATCGAGCAATATCCTTCTGCCTTCCGCCTCGATCAAAAAACAGGAGCAAGCGCCGTCCGCCTCCGGGCAGGTGGCGTTATTTCCATATACGGTCATACGCATGCGCAGCCTCTCCTTTCATATATCCACGTAGGTAACTTCTTCCAGTGCCGCCAATTGCGCGCCCAGGCGCTCCTGCGCAAGGCCGGGCGGCAGCCGCACAAAAAGCTCGTAATGCACGCCGCTGCGCTTGTGGCTCGCCTCCAGGTTTATCACCTGCACCTGCATCTCATCCAGAGCCGCCAGCGCCTGCCGCAGGCCGGACGGGCCCGGCTGCGTGCGCAGGCACACAGCCGTACATCCGGGCGCGCGCGTCCAGCGGTAATCCCGGTGCAGCATCAGCTGCGTAAGAACGACGAGCGCCGTGGAAAAAAGAGACACCGCGTAAAGCCCGCAGCCCACCGCCATCCCGATGCCTGCCGTCGTCCAGATGCCCGCAGCCGTTGTAAGGCCGGTAAGCGTCCTGTGCCGCATGAATATCATTCCCGCGCCCAGAAAGCCGACCCCGCTCACGATCTGGGCCGCAATACGCGTGGGATCTGCCTTGATGCCCTCGGCAAACAGTGCAAGGTCAAAAAAACCGTATTTGGAAACGATGGTGATAAGCGCCGCGCCCAACGCTACGATCAGATGCGTGCGTACGCCCGCTTCCTTCAGGCGGGCTTTGCGCTCAAAGCCGATCACAAGCCCGCACAGCGCGGCCAGAAAAATACGCAGCAGGCATTCCCAAAAAAGTGTCGCAGGCATATTTCCGGTAAAAGACAATCCATTCAGCTCCTCTCACAGACGAAAAGGCTCCCGTTGCCCGGCACATGCCGGAAATGGGAGCCTTGTATATCTTCCCGCCGCCGGAACGAGTACAGATGAACCATTCTCACCGGTCGAACAGGACGCCGCATATCTGTCCCGGCTGCAAAGCCAGCAGCAGAGCATCCCCGTCCCGCCGCACACCGGGCGCATCCCCGTCCGGGGCTTTCACTGTACAGGCTCCGTCCGCAGCCGTGCCGTGCACCGTCAGCATGCAGGGCGCGCCGGTGTCATTGGCCGCCAGCACCATTCCGCGCCCGTCCGCAAGCTGCCAGCAGGCCGCATAGCAGAAGTCCGGCACAGGCGCCAGCCAGGCGTCGTCCAAAAAGCGCGCTTCCTTGAGCAGCGGCTGCAGTTCCCTGCGGAACCGCGCCATCTTCCTGCCATAGATATGATATTCGCCGTCCTGCGGACGCATGCGGGTGGTAATGCCCATCCACAGCACGCTGCCCAATGTAACGGCACGGTGCATATCGCGGTAGAACCACAGGCGCTGGTCGCGATCTTCCGTCTCCCAGCCGCGGGGGTTCACCATATTCACCTGCACGAATTCCGGGAACGTATATTTGAACACATTGTAATATTCATCATATTCCGCGCCGTTCCAGGTCAGGTTGCCCCAGGTATAGCTGCCATAGATATCGCCGCAGTTCTCTGTCATGATATACGCATTGGGGTTGTGCTTTCGCAGACGGCGCAGCAGCTCGCGCAGCACATACACATAGCCGTTGTTGAATTCACCGATATTTTCGTGGCTGTGTTCCGCACAGTAGCATGCGAAAGGCTCTGCAGAAGCCAGCTGGTCCAGGTAAATGCCGTCACAGCCGTAGGCTTTGACGCAGAATTCCGCAGTGTCCAGCAGGTAATCCCGCCAGAGTGTGTCGGACGGGCAGTTCACCGTGAAATGCTCCGGCCCGTAGGTCTCGCGGTACGGCTCGCCCTTTTCGTTGCGGACGGCCATTTTTTCGCCCACGGTCTTGTGGAAATCCGACTTCACGTCAAAAATCCGCGCGTTGATGTACAGCGTGGAAAACCCGCCGTGCTCCCGCACGTATTCCAGCCCGCGCCGGAATTCCATCGCGCTTCCCAGCTCCATGTCCGGATAATATTCCGGGTAGAACGAGTCGAAGCCCGTACGGTTCCAGCTTGCCAGAAACATGTGGCGCACGCCCCAGGCCGCGCCTTCTTCGTACATCTGCGGGATATCACGGAACGTATGCTCGATATTGCCTGTGCGCTTGAAATTGTAGCATTGGTTGAGCGCGCATTCGTCCGCCAAAAACGCCGGATTGTGGTCGAAATCCAAATAGGGCGCGATATACGCGCGGTAAAGCTGCGCGCCGTAATGCCAGTCCTTCGTGGTGACGGCCAGAATATATTCCCCTGTTTCATAGCTTTCCCCGGGACGGACGCGGTAATGCTTGCGGAAGCCAAAGGCCATCCACGGATCTTCGGCGCTTCCGCTTGTTTCGGCTATGACGCCCGTCACGGGGAAGCGCGCGTCATGGCTGCCGATGTACAGGCCGTTTTCGGCGTCGTAATAGTACATCCAGCTCATGGACGCAAGGCCGCAGTAGTTGATCTCGCGGCGGTAGATGTCCCCGAACGCAACGCTGCTGGCGCGCCAGAAATCTTTTTTATTCACACCGTAGCCCATTACCGGGTTGCGCGTGCGCTCGCCCGCGTGATGCGGGTAGATGATGGCGTCATCGGCGTAGTCCTCGCCCAGATAGACGCCGCCGATGTGCGGCATCAGTACCTCCACAACATCCGCCGCACTGTGGTTCTCCATCCGGGCACGGATGCACAGACGGTCGTTTTCCGCCGTACAGCGCACAGTCATACCAATGGGCAGACCGCCGAACTCCGTATAGGATATCTCCAGAAAGCCTGCTCCTGCACTCATCCCCGGTACGCCGGGCAGCAGCTTTTTCTTTTCTCCGTCCGCCAGCGCGTACAGCTCCACCAGAGGGCCGCGGGGCGCGGCTTTGATATAATCGTCCCCTGTCGCAAGGTTTACAAGGCTGACGAAATTGTTTGCCTCCGGCGCAAATCGGGCGCGGAAAGCGTTTGTTTTCAGTTCCATGACAGGCCCCTCAAAAACCGTATTTTTCATAATTCTCCAACGCCTCGCCGTTGATGCGCGCCGCGTCCGGCATATGGTTCGAGATATACACACTGGGCTTAAGGCCCTTTTCCAGCAGTTTCTCCACCACCGTGCTCTGCACCGCCCACATCAGGTAGCTGGCGCTGATGCCGCTGGCCGGGCAGATGCGCTGGCCCAGCGCCGGCACATCCACCAGCGTGTCGCCGTAATTGGTGCAGTTGTCCAGACAGTAGGTGCATGCCTCAAACAGGCGCTTGCCGCTGGGGTGCTTGCCGGTAAGACGCCCCGAATATTCCACCGATGTGACAGCCACGGTCGCGCAGCCCATTTCATTCGCCTTCAGCGCCAGATCCACGGGAAAATACTGGTAACCGGAAACGGAGCCGATCATAATGACGTCGTCCGGCAGCACGTTAGCACGGCCCAGCACGTAATCGGCAAAGCCGGGAATGGTGTCGTAGCCCACGATGCCCCGCGCAGGCGCGGGCCGGTGCCGCACCGGGTTCTGTATCTCGCAGGTGATGCGGATGGGCTTTACCGCCATCATACCGCCTGTTCGGCCCACGCCCTCAAACATCAGCATATGGCCGGTGTCCATAATATGCCACGCGCCGCCGCGGGCAAGGCGCTCCGCGATCTCTGCCGAAGCCTCCAGCACGGCCTCCCGCTGGGTCTGCTCCACCTTTTCCAGAACGCCCTTCATTGCACCGAAATATTCATCCATCAACATGTGCTTCACCCATCTTTTCTTTCATCAGATTTTCCGCGACGCCGGGTGCCGTGATATCCACGCCCGCGCTCTCGCTCAACACACAAAGCGCCGCGCCCACCACCGGGCTGTACTTTGCCGGCTGGTATACGCACTGGGGCACCAGATGTTCCAGCGCCCGGCGGAAGCGTCCGGTGAACAGCTCTCCCATGCGCGCCACGCCGCCCGTGAGCGCCACAGGCAGGCCGTCCGCGTCCAGCTGCCCGGCCACCGTCGCAGCCAGGCGCGCCAGCGCACAGGCCGCTTCATCCAGCACCGCGCATGCATTTGCATCCCCCTCCCTGGCCGACCGTTCCACAGCATAGCTCAGCCGCGCCACATGCCTGCGCGTAAAATCGGGCCGGTATGCCGCGTCGCGAATGGACAGAACATCCGGCAGGCCCAGCATTTCCAGCACGTTTTTTTCCAGAAGCGTGCCGGTCACATGCGTGTCGTGCAGCAGCGCCAGACGCGACAGGCACAAAACGCCTATATGATATCCGCTGCCTTCGTCGCTGAACAGCGGGCCCCAGCCGCCCGCTGTGGCCGTGCGTCCCGCTTTGTCCCGCCCGGTGGCAAAAGAGCCTGTACCGCTGAGCACGGCGATGCCGCAGGGCGCGCCCAGCGCCGCATAAAAAGCGTTCTTTTCATCGCCCAGCTGCCGGACGTTCCCGCTCCCCAAAAGAGTCTCCAGTTCCGGCAGCGCGGGCCGGAAGCCGGGGATGAACAACACGAATTCCCGCACCTGCGCGGGCGCGGCCCCCGCCTGCGCCAGACATTCCATAACGCCCGCATAGACGGTATGCGCCGCTTCGGCCGGAGGCACAAAATTTGCGTTCGCGCCTGCGCCCTGCGCGCGGCCCCGCACACGTCCTGTTTTTTCAAACAGCAGGAAATCCGTCTTTGTTCCCCCGCCGTCGCACACCAGATACAAACCGTTCACCTCATCCTCAGCACAGCGCTTTGATACGGCCCTGATACGCCGCCACCGCGCTGGTATTGTATTCGTCGCCGCCGGGCAGATTGGCGCTGCACAGGACCGGCGGCATCCGCCCCTGCGCAAGATACAGGTTTTCGATCTTCAGTACGATGCGCTGCGCGATGAACAGGCTTCCGAAGGTGGACGCGCCGCCTGTGATCTGCTGGGTGCCGGGGATCGTGAGCAAACCGTCGCCTCTGGGCGCATGGTTGTCAATGACGATATCGCTCACTTCATACAGGCGCTTTCCCTCCGGCGCGCGGGAGGCAAGCGTGCGGGATATTTTCTTCGAGGTAACGCACACCACCGTCAGCCCCCGTTCCTTTGCGTACAAAGCCGCTTCCACCGGCACCGTGTTGATGCCCGTATTGGAGGAAATGAGGATCGTGTCGCCCGCGCGCAGCCCCGCCTTGCCCAGCACCTCGGCCGCTTTGCCGGGCATGCGCTCCATATGTGTGCTGGTGATCGCACCGGTATGAAGCATCAGCTCGTCCGAGAGGATGGGATTCACCGGTACGAGCCCTCCGCTGCGGTAGAACATCTCCTCCACGATCATGTGGGAATGGCCCGTGGAAAACACGTGCAGCAGGCCGCCGCCGTCTATGGACGCATACGCCGCGCGGGCGGCTGCGTCCATGGCCGCGCCTTCCTCCTGCTCGATCTGTGCCAGCATCGTATATATTTTATCCAAATATGTATCGTCCGGCAATTGTTTTGCGGTCATCCTTGACCTTCCTTCCTGAAAAAGGGCGGCGGAAACCGCCGCCCTTTCCCCCATTGCTTTATTTGCTCAAAATCGGAGCCGCCTGTTCATCCACGCGCTGTGCAAACTCCTCCGGCGAGACGGCGCCGGCCCACAGGGACTCGCATTCTTTCTCAAACATGTTCTGGAACTCCGAGCCGTTCAGGTTCGTGGGATACGGCACGGCCGTCTCCAGGGCCTGTACGAAATACTTGTTGTACGGCGTTTTCGCCTCGAATTCCGTGGTATCCACCATCGTGGAGGCAGGCAGGCCGTAGTTCATATCCAAAGCGATCTGCTGGCCCTCCTTGCCGGAGAGGAACTCCACCACGCGCCAGGAAAGCTCGGGATTCTTGGCGGTCTTGGGAATGACCCAGGTGTTCACAAACGAGGACGTTTTGCTGACGCCGTCCATATAGGGCATGGGCAGCACGGTATACCCGGTGCCGTTTGCGTCAAACGTAGAGGCGGTGGAGAGCGCGCCGAGCTGCATGGCCACCTTATTGGCCATAAAGGGGGCGAACTCGCTGTCGCCGAACTGCGCGGCCTGCGTGGCCGACGGACACACCTTGTAGGTATTGTACAGGTCATACATGAACTGAACGGCCTTCTGGGTGTTTTCGTCGGTGGAAAGCACGCTCGCCTTGCCGTCCTCACTGTACAGCTCACCGCCGAACGCCGCAATCATGGCGAAGGTTTGGTCAGTCCAGTTTGCCCAGTAATAACCCCACTGGGCATCCGCGCCGCTGCCCTTGGTGAGCTGCTTGGCGATCTCGACGAACTCGTCCATCGTCCAGGTATCGGCCGGGATCTCGATGCCGGCGTCTTCAAACATCTTGGTATTGAGATACATGACCTTCGGGGTAACGTCGCGGGCCGCGGCATACATGGTGCCGTTCACGGTCAGGGCGTCCTTCACCACGGGGTACAGAGCGTCCTTATACTCCTGGCTGGCCAAATCGTCCAGCGGAAGCAGCATACCGTTCAGCGCATAGCGGGGCACCTGGTCCATGGCCAGCATCATCACGTCGGGGATCTCGCCGCCGGCCAGCTTTGTGACCATGGTATCGGCATATTGGCTGGGAATGGTGACGAATTCCAGCTTGATATCCGGATTCGCCGCTTCAAAATCCTGCTGCATCTTCTGCAAATGTTCAAACTTCGTCACGTCCCACCAGGTGTAGACCTTCAGCGTGGTGGGGTCGGCCGGGGCCGCGGGTTCGGAGCCGGA
>OLQT01001166.1_pt1 | contig 16875 bp, 13 predicted proteins | sample 1672651 | NCBI WGS metagenome assembly OLQT01 (sample SAMEA3136709, study PRJEB25190) | human gut metagenome | biome: human gut; feature: human-associated habitat; material: faeces | place: Austria | collected 2013 | reverse complement strand
TATATTTTTTGTTTCATTTAAATCTAAATGTAAATCTAAACAGATGCCGACGAATTGCTCCGCACTGTACATCTTAATATCTTATTATATCATCCTAAATCGCAAATTAAAAGATTGCTTTACACCAGAGCGGCATTTTTGCGAATTGTCTCCCGGATAATATCACTCACATAGGTATCCAGATGCTTGCGTGTCTCCCGGTCCAGATCTTTCGGATAGATTGGAGCGCCGTATTCAATGATTACGTGTGTCTTCCTGATCCGCGGGAGATGTGCTTCAAAGATTTCGATGGTATTATTCAGGGAAAGCGGAATAATGGCACAGCCGGATTTCTCGGCAATCTTCAGCGCACCGCCTTTGAATGGCAGCAGACTTAATTCTTCGCCTGTATTCCGGGTTCCTTCTGGGAAAATGCAGATGGATATGCCTTCTTTGACATAGTCGATAGCCTGCAGAATCGTCTTTAGCCCTTCACGTACATTGTCGCGGTCCAGAAACAGGCAGTAGAGTGCCTTCATCCAGTCGCGGAGCAGAGGATACTTTAACATCTCTTTTTTTGCTACGTATCCGGTCAGATGCTTGCAGCGAGAATAGGTCAGCAGAATGTCAAAGTAGCTTCTGTGATTACCTACAAAGAGAACCGCTTCGTCAGGTACATTTTCCTCTCCGATCACAGTGATCTCGGTGCCGCTGATCTTCAGGATTACGCGGAATGCCCACTGCACCAATCGCAGGGAAGCATAGTCCCCGGCTTTTTTGTTGATCTTACATATGAGACGCAGGACCAGATAGACCGGGATGCCCAGGATCAGATATAAAAACAAAAATAATGCAACAAATATAAATCGAATCATAACTGCCCTCCTTAATATCTGCCGTAGAGCTGTGACATATCGCGCAGTTCTCTGGCCAGATCTTCGGTGAGGACGCCAGCTCCAGTTACCGGCAGCACGGCCAGGCATGTTCATGCGTCCTTCTTTGCCGATGTCCAGTACATCCTGCAATGGAAAGATCGCATAGGCAGCGGTACTTGACAGACACAGACGGATCAGCTGGAGGCTGATGGTATCGGTGTCGGCTGCGTGCAGATAACGGCGGAGCTTGTGCTTGCAGTCATCGCGGAGCGTCTCATACCATCCGCGTGTGGTGTCATTATCGTGAGTTCCGGTGTAGCAGACACAGTTCGGAGTTGTGAACTGATGTGGCAGGAAGCTGCTTTCTCCTGTGTCTTCAAAGGCGAACTGCAGCACTTTCATGCCCGGAAATGCGAAGCTGTCACGGAGTGCTTCTACTTCAGGTGTGATCACACCGAGATCCTCTGCGATGATCGGAAGATTTTCCCCCAGTGCATTCTGGATAGCTGAGAATAATTTTCCTTCCGGACCTTTCTGCCATTGACCGTTTACTGCAGTCGGCTCACCATATGGGACAGCCCAGTATGCTTCAAATCCCCGGAAATGATCGATCCGGAGAATGTCCAGGATCTGTAATTGATTCCTTACACGAGAGATCCACCACTGATAGCCTTCGCAGTCATGAGCATCCCAGTCGTAAAGTGGATTGCCCCAGAGCTGACCGGTAGCAGAGAAATAGTCCGGCGGTACTCCTGCAACTGCAGTTGGGAACCCCTTGGTGTCTAGCTGGAACAGATGCTGGTTGCCCCACACATCGGCACTGTCCATGGATACAAAGATCGGAATGTCTCCGATGATACGTACGCCCTTTTCATTAGCATAACGTTTCAGATCCATCCATTCACGGAAGAACAGGAACTGGACGAATGCATAGAAACGTGATTCATTCGTAAGTTCTGCTCTGAGGGCTGCCTTTTTGTCTGGGTCCGGTCTCCGGCAGTCCGCTGGCCAGTCCAGCCAGCAGCGTCCCTCGTGACAATCTTTCATGGCCATAAATAACGAATAATCTGAGAGCCATGCATCCTGCTCCCGGCAGAAATTCTCAAAATCCCAGTTCAGGTGAGAAGCACGTCCCTCCTGAAAAGACTGAAAGGCCTTGCGGAGAAGACCATTTTTCCAAGGGATCACTGCACCGTAATCTACCTGTGTCGGATCGCCTTGTGGACAGGAATTCAGGTCATCCTGGCTGACTAGTTGAAGTTCCTGCAAATAAGCCGGACTGATCAACAGAGGCTGTCCTGCAAAAGCGGAGAAACTCTGATATGGGGAATCTCCGAATCCTGTGTGTGTCAGAGGAAGCACCTGCCAGAGATGCTGACCTGCCTGTGCCAGAAAATCTATGAATTCATAAGCACTGTGGCCCAGATCACCGATCCCATATGGGGAAGGAAGTGAAGTGGGATGTAATAGAATGCCGGATGTACGCGGCAAAGATGTTCCATTCATGTGTTACTTGTCTCCTTAGTTTGTTATAGAATGATAAAATTCTGATGATGCCTGCGGATTGTCCCAAGGTCTTTCATCCACTTATGAGCAAGCTCATGTGGATTTAGACTTTTGGACTCTGGCATCATGTTATTTTATCATAAATTACGCATTTTTCCTAGTGATTCCGCGTAGATATGTATATCAGCTGGGAGGCATTCTTGAACAGTCGAGAGCAGGTCTGGGGGATTGTGTAATGAGGGAGGGAAAAGGACGAACATATAAAAATATAAGGAAAATATTCTTTGTGGGTGCAATCTGTGCAGCACTGTTGTGCGGATGCAGCGTAATACGTATAGATATCCGAAAAGTAAGAGATCTGCCATATACTATTGTAGATGAATATGATGTGCCGGAAGAAATGCGGCAGGCGATTGCAGATCAGGAGCAGGAACCATTTCTATATACCTGGGCAAATGAAGGCAGGCTTTATATTGCACGGGGGTATGGGAAGCAGGATACGGCAGGTTATCAGATTCAGGTGGATGCATTTTACGAGAGCAGTAATGTACTGGTGTTTGCAACTACGCTTCTGGGGCCGGAACCAGATACCGATACAGGGCAAGGAACGACTTGCCCATATCTGGTGATCCAGACAGATTATAATCCCAAACATGTCATAACAAAGTAGAAATATCAGAAAAATATAATAAGCAGAATAGCAAAACAGGAGGATTCGGATGGAACAGCTAAAAAAAGCAGTCAGAAAAAGTGTAACAGGGCGGAAGATGTCGGATCAGTTCTATGTGGACGGTGATGTAAATGTGCCGGATGACAAAGGTGACGTGGGACGAATCGTGTACAGTCAGGGGATGCTACGGGTGGAAGATATGAAACAGTCCGGCAGTTATGTGCGGGTGTCCGGGCGCATTCAATACCAGATCCTTTATCTTGCCGGTGGGGATGATGGTAGCGTCAGTGTGCTCCAGGGGAAACTCCCATTTGAGGAAATGGTGTATGCAGAGGAAGAAGTGCTCGGAATGCTGTGGATGAAAGAGAGCAGTGCAGAATTAACAGTAACGATCGTACACGCAAGAAAACTCAGGCTTCGTGCTATGGCAGAACTTGAGATTATTTCCCAGGGAGAGGAAGAACAGTATCTGACACTGGATGTAGAAGAAGAGGAAGGGTTGTACAGACGCTGGGAGAATGTAGAAATCCTGACGCTTCATAAGAGCTGCCGTGAATCATTCCGGATTAAAGAAAAGTGTGCTCTTCCGAAACAATCGGATCCTGTGGGAAAGGTGCTGTTTACCGATATTACACAGAAACGGACTGAGATTCGACTGATATCCGATGCATTGCAGATGCGTGGAGAATTGTCAATCTTTGTACTGTATGAATCGACGGAGGGAAAGCTTGGCTGGACAGAACAGGCGGTGCCTTATGAAGGAAAAATCGACTGTTATGGTGCGGATGAGACAATGTATTATCAGGCAGAGCCAAAAATCGTGGATGCGATGGCGGATGTGAAACTGGATGAGGATGGAGAACTGCGGATCTTTGAAATAGAAGCAGTCATGGAAGTATGTGCGGTTGTGTATGGCGAGGAACAGGCGGATGTGCTGGAAGATATGTATTCGTTAAAAGAGCAGGTCACACTGGAAAAAGAAGAGATAGAACTGTCAGAGCTTGTGATGCAGAAAGCATGTGAGTATTCAATGACAGAACAGATCCAGATCCCGGAGCTTGATGACCAGGTGCTGCAGATCTGTCATACATCAGGAAAAGTCAGAATTGAGCACACGGAGATCGTGGCAGATGGGATTATGTGCGAAGGGATTTTGCAGATCGGTTTCCTGTACATTCGGGCAGATGATGCAGAGCCATTTGAAATCTGGCAGGGTATGGTGCCATTTACCTATGTGGCAGAATGCAGAAGTGCAGAGGCGGGAATGGAATATGAGCTCCAGAGCACTTGCGGACAGCCGGTGGTCAGTCTGCTGGGAAATGGTGAGGCTGAGATCAAAGCCGTGCTGGAGTTTCAGATTTTTTTGAAGCGTAGAGAAATGGTGTCGAACATCTGTAAGATCCACACAGAACCGTTGGATAAAAAAGCACTTTCGGAGGCGCCTGGGATTGTTGGTTATGTAATGAAAAATGGGGATAAATTGTGGGATCTTGCCAGAAAATATCATACGACGGAGAAGCGTATCCGAGAGGTAAATGAAATTGGCGAGGGAGAGCCGAAAACAGGCGAAAAAATATTGATTTTCAAGGAAAATCTGGGTATACTGTAGAAAGGAATTTTGTATACAAGATACAAGGAGAATACAATGGATAAATTAGAGTTGAAAGCACTGGGGAAGCTAAATCTCGGCCTTGATATTCTGGGACAGATGGAGAATGGCTATCACGAGGTGCGGATGGTGATGCAGACCGTGTATCTCTATGATCGGGTGCTCTTGGAAAAGACGGAGGGGGATGAGATTCAGATTCGGAGTAATCTGGCTTATCTTCCGAATAATGAGAATAACATTGCATATAAGGCAGCAGCAATTTTAAAGGAAGAATTTCATATCAAAGGAGGCATCCGCATTACGCTGGAGAAGCATATTCCGGTGGCAGCAGGTATGGCCGGCGGAAGTGCTGATGCGGCAGCGGTGCTCTTTGGTATGAATCGGATGTATCACTTACGCCTGTCGGAAGAAGCGTTAAAGGAGCGGGGCGTGAAGCTGGGAGCCGATGTGCCATATTGCATTATGCGTGGAAGCGTACTGGCAGAGGGGATCGGAGAAGTGCTGACACCACTTCCGCCATGCCCGAGATGCTATATCCTGATTGCAAAGCCACCGCTGTCTGCGTCCACAGAAAAAGTATATGCCAGATATGATGCACTGGAGCATGCCGATCATCCGGATCTTGACCGTGTGATCCGCGGACTGGAGCAGAGCGATATCAGAGAAGTGGCAGCAGGCATGGGCAATGTATTGGAGCAGGTTATGATACCGGAATATCCGGTGATCGGAGAGATTAAGGAAATGATGCTGGAGACGGGAGCGCTTGGAGCTATGATGAGCGGCAGTGGTCCGACGGTATTTGGCATTTATAAGACAAGAGGTGCAGCTAAGGAAGGTGCCCGCAAGATAAAGAGCAGAGGTCTGGCAAGACAGGTGTATGTGACCAATGTTCACAATGTAAGGAGGAAGCCATGAAAGAACCCAATTTTGAAGTGACTATGAATGAATATCTGCCACTTCGCGACGTAGTGTTTAATACACTGCGGCAGGCGATTTTAAGAGGCGAACTGAAGCCCGGTGAGAGGCTGATGGAGATCCAGCTTGCTAATAAGCTTGGAGTCAGCCGGACACCGATCCGGGAAGCAATCCGTAAGCTTGAGCTGGAAGGTCTGGTGCTGATGATCCCGAGAAGGGGAGCTGAGGTGGCAGAGATCACAGAACAGAATCTGCGGGATGTGCTGGAAGTGAGAGAGGCATTGGAAAAACTGTCTGTGAAGCTTGCATGTGAACATGCCACGCAGGCGCAGATCGAGGAAATGAAACGGGCGGCAAAGGTATTTGAAGAGAGTCTGAACGGAGATGATGTAACAAGAATTGCAGAGGCAGATGTGGCATTTCATGATGCGATTAATATGGCGGCAGATAATCAGAAACTGATCCAGATTCTGAATAATCTGCGGGAACAGATGTACCGTTACCGGGTAGAATATCTGAAGAATAACGAAGTGTACGAGCAGCTTCTTGAAGAGCATGAGTTCCTGATCCAGGCAGTAACAAAACATGACAAGGCACAGGCAAAGGACATTATTTGCAGGCACATTGACAATCAGGAAAAGGCGATTGCAGAATTTATCCGCAATAAAAAGAGCGGGCGCGATTAAAGACGGAACAATATGTATATACTCCTGACAGAAGGGAGTGTGTACATAATGGAACATTATTATAACAATTATAGAAAACAACAGAAAGAGCGAGAAAGAATCATGCAGAGAGGTTGTCTGATCTTTGCAGTTTTCATGGCTATGATGCTGACTGCATGGCTTGTGTGGCAGCGCGGTATGCTGGTGGAAGCGAGGACAGAAGCCGCCACAGAAAGCCTGGCGGGACAGGTTCTGAGACTTCATGTACTGGCAGACAGCGACAGTCTGCGAGACCAGCAGATCAAGATGCAGGTAAAGGAAGAAGTTGTGGCATGGCTGCATGAGAACCGGCCGGAGGATGCAGACAGGAAAGAAATGGAAGTATTTATCAGGGAGCATCTTACGGAGATTAAGAAGCTGGCACAGGAGACAGTACGACGGGCAGGAAGTTCAGATACGGTTACGGCAGAGCTTACGAGAGATGAATTCCCGGAGAAAACCTACGGAACACTTACATTTCCGGAAGGTGAATACGAAGCACTGCGCATACGGATTGGTAGCGGGAAAGGTCACAACTGGTGGTGTTGCCTGTATCCGGGGCTCTGCTTTACGGATGCGGTGCATGTGGAAGCGGATAAGAAGGACATGCAGGAACTCAGGACACTGGTTGATGAGGATGCCTATGAGATGGTAACCTGTACATCCGACTTTCGGATCAAATGGTTCTTTTTCGGAGGATACGAAGGAGACAGATAACGTGTATTATACATTTGACAGCAGGATCAGATACAGCGAGATCGATCATCACCGGACGATCACACTGCCGGGAATTATCAATTATTTTCAGGATTGCAGTACCTTTCAGTCAGAAGACATCGGTTATGGAGTAGAACGTTTTCAGACAGAAGGAAAGGCATGGGTACTGTCTTACTGGCAGGTCGTAGTCGAGCGTTACCCAAAGATCGGAGAACGGGTAAAGGTGAGCACATGGGCTACCAGTTTCAAAGGAATTCTGGCAGAGCGTAATTTCCAGATGGTGGATGAGTCTGGTCAGGCTGTGGCCTATGCCAATTCCGTATGGACATTTATGGATATGCAGAAAGGTCGCCCGGTTAAGCCGGGACAGAATGAGATTGATGCATATGGGATGGAAGCGCCGCTTGAGATGCATTATGAGCCACGCAAGATTCGTCTGCCGGAAAAGATGACAGACGGAGAGACATTCAAAGTGCGCAAGTATCACATTGATACGAATGAACATGTGAATAACTGCCAGTATGTACAGATGGCGCTGGAAGCTGTAGAGAAAGAACTGAACGTTCATCAGGTTCGTGTGGAGTATAAGCACTCAGCAGTGTATAATGACAGTATCCTGCCGAGGGTGGCAGAAGAAGATAACCGTACGGTAGTAGAACTGTGTGATCCGGAAGGACACATCTATGCCGTAGTAGAATTTACAGGAGAATAAAGAATGACGATAGAACAGAATCTTGGAAAACGAGTTACCTTAATGGTAGTAAAAAAAGTAGAATTTGGTGTATATTTGGGAACCGATGATGATAAGGTGCTGCTTCCGGGCAAGCAGGTGCCGGAAGGCATCGAGATCGGTGATCCGATAGAAGTATTTATCTATAAGGATTCACAGGACAGACTGATCGCGACGACAGCAGAGCCGAAGATCACATTAGGTGAAGTAAAAGCACTTACGGTAGCGGATACCGGACGCATCGGTGCGTTCTTAGACTGGGGACTGGAGAAGGATCTGCTGCTCCCATTCCGCGAGCAGACGACAAAGCTGAAAAAGGGAGAGGAGTGTCTGGTCGGACTCTATGTGGACAAGTCTGGTAGGCTCTGTGCAACTATGAAGGTATATGAGATGCTGCGCAAGGACTCTCCTTATAAGAAAGATGACAAGGTGCAGGGCATCATTTACGAACACAGTGATAATTTCGGATGGTTTGTAGCAGTAGATGACCAGTATTGCGCACTGATCCCGAAGCGTGAAGCCTATGGTAAATTCCATGTGGGTGAGCGTGTAGAAGCGAGAGTGGCAGGTGTGAAGGCAGACGGCAAGCTGGATCTCAGTGTCCGTGAGAAAGCATTTATCCAGATGGATGTCGATGCGGAGAAGATCCTGAAGGATATGAACAGCCGTGGAGGTAGATATCCATTTACGGATAAGGCAGATGCGGAGACGATCAAGCGTGAGACCGGACTCAGCAGAAATGCGTTTAAGCGCGCAGTAGGAAGACTGCTGAAGGCAGGTAAGATTGAGATTACACCAGATGGTATCCAGGCAAAATAAGGCACAGGCCGACACAGAAGAAAGCAGGAAAATGGAATGGCATTTGCACATTTACATGTCCATACAGAGTACAGTCTGCTGGACGGTTCCAATAAAATTAAAGAATGTGTAGCGCGAGTAAAAGAACTTGGCATGAACAGTGTGGCGATCACAGACCATGGGGTGATGTATGGTGTGATTGATTTCTACCGTGCAGCGAAGGCAGCAGGGATTCATCCGGTTCTTGGAAGCGAGGTCTATGTGGCACCGGGCTCCAGATTCAGCAAAGAGCCGGGACAGGGCAATGAAGATCGCTATTATCACCTGGTGCTGCTGGCAGAGAATGACACAGGCTATCACAATCTGATGAAGATCGTGTCCCGGGGATTTACCGAGGGCTATTATTACAAGCCAAGAGTAGACCTGGAGGTGCTGGAAGAGTTTCACGAGGGCATTATTGCGCTGAGTGCGTGTCTGGCAGGAGAAGTGCAGAGATACGTGGCGCGCGGACTCTACGAAGAGGGTAAAGAAGCAGCACTGAGATACGAGCACATTTTCGGAAAGGGGAATTTCTTTCTGGAGCTTCAGGATCATGGGATTTCGGAGCAGCAGCTGGTGAATCAGGGTTTGCTGCGCATGAGCAGGGAGACGGGAATTCCGCTGGTTGCAACGAATGACGTGCATTATACGTATGCGGATGATGTGAAGCCGCACGACATTCTGCTGTGTCTGCAGACCGGTAAGAAACTGGCGGACGAAGACCGTATGCGTTACGAGGGCGGGCAGTATTACATTAAGTCCGAAGAAGAGATGAAGGCGTTGTTTCCGTATGCATTGGAGGCGCTGGAGAATACCCAGAAGATCGCAGACCGTTGTCAGGTGGAGATTGAATTCGGTGTGACAAAGCTTCCGAAGTATGACGTGCCGGACGGCTGGACATCCTGGGAGTACCTGAATATGCTTTGCCATGAAGGACTGGCAGAGCGCTATCAGCCGGTGTCAGAAGAACTGACGACAAGGCTGGATTATGAATTATCGGTTATTAAGACCATGGGATATGTGGATTATTTCCTGATCGTGTGGGATTTTATCAAATATGCAAAGGATCATGGCATCATGGTAGGACCGGGGCGTGGCTCCGCTGCCGGAAGTCTTGTCTCTTACTGTCTGGGGATCACGACCATCGATCCGATCCGGTATCAGCTGCTCTTTGAGCGTTTCCTGAATCCGGAGCGTGTATCCATGCCTGATATTGACGTGGACTTTGAACCGGAGGGCAGACAGGCAATGATCGAGTATGTCAGCCGCAAATACGGTGCCGATTGTGTGGTGCAGATCGTAACCTTTGGTACGCTGGCAGCACGTGGCGTGATCCGTGATGTGGGACGTGTGATGGATCTTCCGTATGCGTTCGTGGACAGTATTGCGAAAATGGTGCCACAGGAGTTAAATATCACACTGGATAAGGCACTTGCGGCCAACGGTGAGTTCCGCAAGCTATATCAGGAAGACGAGCAGGTGCAGGAACTTGTGGATATGTCCAAACGTCTGGAAGGTCTTCCGAGGCATACGTCCATGCATGCGGCGGGCGTCGTGATCAGTCAGAAGTCGGTGGATGAATACGTGCCGTTGTCTTTGGGATCAGACGGTGCAGTGGTAACGCAGTTTACCATGACGACACTGGAGGAACTGGGACTTCTGAAAATGGACTTTCTGGGACTCCGCAACCTGACGGTGATCCGTGATGCAGTGGAGATGATCGGGAAGGATACAGGAAAGGCACTGGATCTGAACCAGATCGATTATGATGATAAAAAGGTACTGGATTATATCGGAACAGGTAAGACAGACGGTATCTTCCAGCTTGAAAGTGCGGGCATGAAGAGTTTCATGAAGGAACTGAAGCCTTACAGCCTGGAAGATATTATCGCGGGTATCGCGTTGTATCGTCCGGGACCGATGGACTTTATCCCGCAGTATATTAAAGGTAAGAATAACAGAGATGATATCATCTACGATTGTCCGCAGCTGGAACCGATCCTGGAACCGACTTACGGATGTATCGTCTACCAGGAACAGGTTATGCAGATCGTGCGTGATCTGGCGGGCTATACACTGGGACGAAGCGATCTGCTGCGCCGTGCTATGTCCAAGAAAAAGGGCGAGGTTATGCAGCGGGAGCGTCAGAACTTTGTATACGGCAATGAGGAAGAAGGCGTACCGGGCTGCATTAAGAATGGTATCGATGAAGCAACAGCGAATAAAATCTATGATGAGATGATCGACTTTGCAAAGTACGCATTTAACAAGTCACATGCAGCGGCGTATGCAGTGGTATCTTATCAGACTGCATATTTGAAATACTACTATCCGGTAGAATTTATGGCAGCACTGCTGACTTCAGTCATTGATAATTCCGGTAAGGTGGCTGAGTATATTTACAGCTGCCGCCAGATGGGCATCCAGATCCTGCCGCCGGATATTAATAAAAGTGTGGGAACATTTTCGGTAGAGAACGGCAATATCCGTTTTGGTCTGACTGCAATTAAGAGCGTGGGACGACCGGTGATCCAGGCAATCATTGAAGAGCGGAAAGAGCGCGGTGAGTTTAAGCACCTGAAGGACTTTATCGAGCGCATGGGTGGCAGGGAAGTCAATAAGCGTACGATTGAGAACTTTATCAAGGCGGGCGTATTTGACAGCCTGGGCGGCACCCGTAAGCAGTTCATGATGATCTACATTCAGATCATGGATCAGGTCAATCAGGAGCGGAAATATTCCATGACCGGGCAGATGTCACTGTTTGATCTGGTGGATGATGAGCAGAAGAAAGAATTCGAGATTCCGCTTCCGAAAGTGGGAGAGTACGAGAAAGAGAATAAGCTTGCGTTCGAGAAAGAAGTACTTGGAGTTTATCTGACCGGACATCCGTTAGAGGATTACGAAGAGAAGTGGAAAAAGAGCATTTCCAGAACAACGCTGGACTTCCAGATTGATGACGAGACCGGAAGGTCAAGGGTTCGTGACGGAGCGAAGGAAATCGTTGGTGGTATGATTACCAATAAGACGATCAAATATACAAGGAATAACAAGACCATGGCGTTCCTGACCATCGAAGATCTGATGGGAACGGTAGAAGTTGTGGTATTTCCGAGAGACTATGAGCGCAATCAGAATTATCTGAACGAGGACAGCAAGGTCTTTGTAAAAGGTCGTGTGTCAGAAGAAGATGATGCGCCGAGCAAATTGATCTGCGAGACGATCATTCCGTTTGAACAGACAAAGAGAGAGTTGTGGATCCAGTACGGAGACAAGCTGGAATATGGGGAAGATGAACCACACCTCTTTGATATGCTTGGAGAGAGTGAGGGCAATGATACAGTGGTTATTTACTGTAAGAAAGAGCGAGCGATCAAGCGGCTTTCGGCAGGACGTAATGTGTGCGCGGAACCGGCACTGATCGTGAAGCTGAAGAACTATTATGGAGAAGACCGGATCAGAGTTGTGGAAAAGTCTATTGAAAGGTAGGGGGTACTGTGAATACAGAAGAATTAAGAAAAGCACCGATCGGAGTCTTTGATTCCGGCGTCGGAGGACTGACGGTAGCGAGGGAGATCATGCGTCAGCTTCCGGATGAGAATATCGTGTATTTTGGAGATACGGCAAGGCTGCCTTATGGAAGTAAGTCAAAGGAGTCGATCATCCGTTTTGCAAAGCAGATCATTCGTTTCCTGCAGACGAAAAAAGTTAAAGCAATCGTCATCGCATGTAATACGGCGACAGCACAGGCATTGGAAGCCGTGCAGAAGGAATTCGATACCCCGATCATTGGCGTGATCGAGCCGGGAGCACGGGCAGCGGTCAAAGAGACGAGAAATAAAAAGATCGGTGTAATCGGAACAGAGGGCACGATCCGCAGTAATATGTACACAAGAATCATTAAGGAAATGGATCCGGAGGCAGAAGTAGTCGGTAAAGCATGTCCGCTATTCGTGCCATTAGTAGAAGAAGGATTTGCCAAGCATCATGTTACCGAAGAAGTAATTGATATTTATCTGCGTGAGATCCGCGATTCGGAAGTGGATACCATGATTCTTGGATGTACCCATTACCCGTTACTGCGGTCAGCGATCATGCGTTATATGGGGGATCGGGTACATATTGTGAATCCGGCGTATGAGACAGCTATGGATCTGAAGAAGGTTCTGGAAGAACGCGGTATCAGCCGCGGCGTAAACGAATTTAACAAGTACGAGTTCTATGTCAGTGATGCGGCAGAGAAATTCAAGCAATTTGCCAATTCCGTATTACCATATGATGTGGGAACGATCCGGCAGATTAATATCGAGGACTATTAGAGAAAGTATCAGGTGAACAGGTATGAAAAAGGATGTACTGATCAGTATTACAGGTCTGCACTATGGAGACTGGAATGCCGATGGAGAAGAAGCAGAACCGATCGAAGTCATCACTCCGGCTACGTATTATCTGAAGAATAAAGCATTAGAGCCTTACGGAAAACATTATGTGATTTATGATGAGGTAGCAGAGGGGATGCCGGGGTCTGTCCGTAATACGGTAAAGATTACCGGTGACAGCATGTTTGAGGTTACAAAAAGCGGCCGCGGCGGAAGCAGGATGGTATTCGAGAAGGACAAGATGAATATGACGAATTACCAGACGCCATACGGTGAGGTGCTGGTAGGTGTCCATACGAGAGATATTCAGGTTCATGTGGAAGAAGAGAACATAGATGTCGAGATTTCCTATGGACTGGATGTAAATGAAGAAGCAGTATCGGAATGTCAGTTAAAGGTGAATATCCGAAGTGTGGGCTAGAAAGCAGGTGAAGCTATGTTTTGTACGAAATGTGGGGAGCGGATTCTGGATGACGGAAAGTTCTGCCCGAAATGCGGTACACCGGTGGTGGAGGATGAGATTCCGGTGACACCACCATCAGGAAAAGAAAAGAAGCCATCGGATGTGAACCATCCACCGAAGAAGAAAAAGAAAAAATGGCCATGGATTGTGTTGGTTATTCTGATCTTATTTATCATTGCTGTTGTGGCGATTGTAGTGGTGAAAAAACAGTCTGATAAGAAAGAGTACGAAGGTAAGCTCGTTAAGGCTGAAAAAAGCATGAAGGATCTTGATTATTCCAAGGCAAAAAAGGAATATCTGGATGCGATCAAGCTGAAACCGGAGAAGAGTAAGCCGTATCTGGGACTTGCTGATCTGTATATTATACAGGATAAGCCGGAAGAGGCACAGAAGGTACTGGAAAAAGCGGTCAAATATGTGGAGAAAAGTGAGATTAAGGCGGTAGAGACCCGTTATCAGATCTATACATATCCGGAAAAGACATTGAAGAAAGAGGAAGGCAGCTGCGATGCTTCGGATGATCTTACCTGTGAGTATAAGAAGAATGCAGCTGGTGTGATCTGGGTAGAATCACTGCATGATCTGAAGGGTGTACTGAACTGGTATATAGCAGACTATGATAATGACGGTGAGGAAGAATTGCTAGTATTGACGCTGGATAATGCAAAGGAGTTCTCTCAGGACTATGATGACAGTATCATGCGTAATGAAGTTGATCTGCAGATGTATGAGATGGAAGATGGGGAACTGAAGCTTCAGGCAACCTATGAAGGACTTATTCCGGTGCTTGGGTATGGAGACAAGGAGGATGATGGCATTTTCCTGAAGAAGAGTGACGACACGATCTATATCTGTGGCAGTTGTGTCAATGATGTCTATATGTATGCAAATGGAACGCTGATCAAGTCGTTTGTACTTACCTATACAGATGGAGCGTTCCAGGTACAGGCCGGACAGGAGAATCCGATTGCAGGATCAGAGTGGTCCGGTGAAGCGGATGTGGCAAATCAGATGGCAGATCTGTTGGAACAGATTGGGCTTCCTAAGGATGCAGATTGGATACGAAGCGATAATATGCCGGTGTTCCGCTTTATGGATCAGGCAGACCATACATTACTCCGTATTCACGGAGAAAATGAAGGTGGAGATCCTTATGCATATTTTGACACCGGAGATGTATCAGTTCTTGGCAAGGTAAAGCTGGAGATTAAATACGGTGATATGCAGCCGCAGTACATATCTGATGACACGTTGGAAGATGATTCATCTACAGCGCAGACACCGTCACAGAACAGTGCGCCGGATTACTATACGTTGTATGGCGGACTGCTGGATGAGGTGAATGCCGCATATGGAGAATACAATTATTATTATATCTATGATATTGACAATGACGGTGTAAAAGAACTCCTGCTGCAGGAAGGAACCTGTGAGGCAGATTATCAGTATTATATCTATACAATCGAGAACGGAGCTGCAGTGTATCTGGATACGATACCAGGTGGACACACCATGTTCTATGAAGATGCGAAAGGAGGAAGTGGCAATTCCATTCTGCAGCTTCAGGGTCATATGGGATATGAGATGATCAGCCGTATCACATTAAATAATGGCAAGGTATCTACGGAACTGTTATCTGAGAGAGAACTGGGCGAAAATGATGAGTATTTCGACAATGGGTTTCCGCTTCCGGGATCCAGTGTGACGGATAAGTCATATCTGAATTAAAATATAAAAGAGAAGGTTCGCAAAAACCTTCTCTTTTTTAATGTCATTATGAAATTATTTGTTACGAAGTCTTGCGAAGAAGCCTTTTTTCTTCTGTGGTGTCTCAAGTGAACCACGGATACCTCTTACGCCTGTGATATAGATACCGCTTACGGTAGCTTTGACTTCCTTCTTAACCGGGATCAGATCATAGATCTGTGTGTCGCACATCATGGTCATGATTCTCGGACCGATCTTAGCCTTAACAACCGGCACCTTGGAACGTCTCAGGTACTTTGGTGTGTTGTCAACGATGATCTGTGGGAAACCGGCATCTTTCAGCTTCATCTTCTTCTTATCAATGACCAGAAGACTGACCTGCTGTGCTGCTGCGGCTAACTGCTCCTGTTGTGCTGCCTGCTTTTTCTGCATACGATTGCCGAAGTAGTACAGAAGACCCAATGCAACGAGAACGATTGCTAATATGATTAATAAAATGATTGTACCTTTACTCACGGGAACCCTCCTAAATATGTATTCTGATCTGTGGTGAAACAGAATATACCTGTCTCGACTGAATCAATACATATTCTAACATCGTTTTTCTCTTAACGCAAGCAATTTACATGATTAGGGGGTTACTTTTATAAAAGAACCATTGTATAATGAAGCATTATCAGAGGAATAAGTTCTGAGAGTACAGAGGTGAGGATATGATAGAGCTTTTGATGGATGGAATCCACCTGTCATTCTGGTGGATTATGGATCATCTGCTGATTATTAATATTATACTGTCTATATTGATTATTTTCTTCCAGAGGCGCAATCCGACGACTGTATGGACGTGGCTTCTGGTGCTTTATTTTATTCCGGGTCTCGGATTTATCCTGTACCTGGTGTTGGGACAGAATTTTCATAAAGATCGAATGTTTCGAATGAAGGAGATTGAAGGTCAGGTTAAATATGCCGTCCGCAAGCAGGGAGAATCCATCTATCGGAGGGAACTCAGGTTCAGAGATCCTGAGCTTGACAGGTACAGGCAGTTGATGTTATACAACCTGAATGCCTGTGAGGCAGTGCTTACAGATAATAATGACATTCGTATTTACACAGATGGTAAGGAGAAGTTCAAAGCACTTCTCTGGGAAATGGAACACGCCAGAAGTTATATTCATCTGCAGTATTATATTATCAAGAGGGATGAATTATGGAAGCAGATTGAGGAAGTGCTGATCCGTAAGGCGAGACAAGGCGTAGAGGTACGTGTGCTGTTTGACAGTATGGGCTGTCGCACCATGCATAATAAGGACTGGGAACGGCTGGAAGCAGAAGGCATCCATGTGGCAGAGTTCTTTCCGGCAGTACTTGGTAAACTGCAGCTCCGTGTAAATTACCGTAATCATCGTAAAATTGCAGTGATTGATGGGCGGATTGGATTCGTTGGAGGGTTCAATATCGGCAGGGAATATCTGGGCCGAGAACCGAAATTCGGTTATTGGAGAGATACACATATCTGCCTGGAAGGCTCCGCAGTACTGTCGCTTGCCATTCGTTTTATTCTGGACTGGAACTATGCGGCATCAGAGAATCTTTTCCTGGATGACCGCCTGTTTGAGACACCGCACTTTGAACGCAACGGCAGGGAGCCGGTGCAGATCATATCCAGTGGACCGGACTCTCACAGCCAGGAGATCCGCGATAATTACCTGCATCTGATTCATCTGGCAAAGAAAAGTATCTGTATTCAGACGCCGTATTTTATACCGGATACCGATATTCTGGAC
>OLQT01001155.1_pt1 | contig 16957 bp, 9 predicted proteins | sample 1672651 | NCBI WGS metagenome assembly OLQT01 (sample SAMEA3136709, study PRJEB25190) | human gut metagenome | biome: human gut; feature: human-associated habitat; material: faeces | place: Austria | collected 2013 | reverse complement strand
CAGGCCCGATTTTGCCTCTTGACAATGTCCTGCTCATATTAAAAGGAACGTCCCCGAAGGCCGGCATATTGGGACAGTCCTTGTCAGCCCGGCCGGCGGGCCGGCGAATCGGCAAAGACTGTCCCCGATGACTAGTCGTTTAATTCTGTCCCCAATGACCACTCTTGGTCGTTTAAGTCTGTCCCCAATGAGTACCGCGAACTATTTTGGGGCGAGGCCTGGGATTTATTTCAGACTAGGCGCGGGATTTGGTGCGCGAGAGGGCCAGGCCTACGGCGGCAATGGCGGCGGCGAAGAGCACGGTGACGCCCAGGTCGCAGGCGATGTCGCCCAACACGGTGGACGTCAGACCCGAAGCGAGCGCCTTGCCGATCGCGTCGTTCACCCAATATGTCGGCACAAAGTGCGCCACGGTCTGCACGACCGGGCCCATCAGCGACAGCGGCATCCAAGCGCCGCCCAAAAACGTCATGAGCATGCCGAGCAGGTTGCCCACGCCATTGAGCAGCTCCTCGCGCGCACCCAGGCTCGAAAGGGCAAAGCCAACGGCCAGCGGCGTGCACGCCAGGGCAAACGTCGCCGCCAGTGCCAGGCACACACGGCCCACGCCGACCTCGGCAACCGCACCGGCAAAGCCCACGACGCCCATCATGCTCGACACAAACCAGATGCAGACGGTGAGCACCGCGGCAGCCGCAAACACGGCAAGCGAGCGCCGGCGCTCGGAGATTGGGCCGGCATCCATACGACGCACGCGCTCGGGCTCGTTCATGCCCGAGAACACCAACCCCACCGATACGATGACCGACGAGATAATCGCGTACGCGCCAAAGTTGAAGTACGACTCGAGCGTGGCGGCAGCAGCCGAGTCGACCTTGACCCGCTCGATCTGGACCTCCGCGCGCTTTGCAGCGGCATGTTCGGCGGCCTTGGCAACGTCGCCGTTGGAGGCAGTGGGCTCAAGTGCGGCTGCAGCGCCCGCGAGCGAGATCCAGCGCGAAGCCTCGGCAGACGAAAGCGCCGCCGCCATGGTGCCGGCACCGTAGGTCACATCGAGCTTGGGCAGGGACTCCCCCGCGCGGGCAGCCGCGACCAGGTCGTCCTCGAACCCCTCCGGGATAAAGAACACGCAGTCGGCGCTGCCCTTGGCGCTGTTGCTCTTGGAGAGCGCGTCCGCAAGGTCGTACGTGTCATCGCCGACGCCCGTGACCAGGTCAAACCGCGAACCTAGGTGCTTGGTGAGCGCACGTGAAAGATCACTGCCATCGCGGTCGACCACGATCACGTTGGCATCGTAGGGCTTGTACTCGGTGAGCTGCGACGAGTTCCAGCTCACCGAGGCCGCGATGAATACGCCCATGAGCGAAATGAACACCGTGTAGATGAGCAGGTAGAACGGGTGCGCGAGCGCCATGCGAAGCGCAGTCTTAAAGGTGCTCATAGCGGCTCCTTCCAAAGATCAGCGTAGCGGCGGCGACAAACACCAGCGTCATGAGGACCAGCACGCCGGCGCGAACGGCAAAAGGTCCCAAGTCTTCAAAGAAATACAGGCGGTTGAACATGTCGCAGATAAGCTTGACGGGGTTGAGCCAGCACTCAGCCGGGCAGGCGCGGGCGACGTCGTCGGCAAGCGCCATCGCTGGCTCGCCGTAGAGGCCGGCGAACAGGGCGCACGTAGTGGCAAAGCCCGTGAGGATGCCAGACTTGGACGCCTTGCCGCCCTTAACGGGAAGCGTGCCCACAAAGAGTCCCAAGCCCGTGGCGGCAAGCGCGGAAGCGGCGCCGCCCACCAAACACAGCCCCTCGCGCCCGCCAAAGTCGACGCCCACGACCAGACGCACGTAGCCGATCGCGATCGCCATCGAGGCAAAGGAGACCAGCCACGAGCCCACAAAGATACCGGCCAGCGACGCCGTTTTGGAAAGACCGCCCACGCAGCGACGCGCGCCAAGACCCGACAGATTGGGCTGCAGGTCGATGACGCTCAAGGCGGCAAACTCGGCAGACATCATCGCGACCAGGCCAAAGAGCGCGTAATAGTAGATGACCGTGCCGTCGGGTGTGGTGCGTGTCAGGCTTACGCGGCGGGTGCCGCCCTCGAGCGACAGGGCGCGCGCAACCGCCTCGGGGTCGGCGAGCGCCGCCGGGTTGTCCTGGGCAATCTGGGACATGAGCTCGGCATTTTGTGTATACGAGCTTGCCACCGTCTCCAGGATGCTGCGATCGGTGAGCACCGATGATGCGCGCGAGCTGTCGTAGCTCGATAGCAGTGTGAGCTTGGGCGTGCCCGCAGCGTCGACCGTATAGAGACCCGCGACCTCACCGGCCTTGAGCGCACGGTTCGCATCGGCTGCGTCGTCGAGCTCGTGGATCTCGAGCAGCTGGTCGTCGCCTTCCTTGGCAAGCGACGTCGCCACATCCTTAAAGGTCGAAGCGTCCCAGACCTTGTCCGCCACGACGGCAACCGGCACCGGGTCGACCGTGCCGTCGGAGCTCAGGTTCGCAAACATAAACATGAACATCGTGGAAAGCGCGATGGGAAAGAGGGCGCCCCAGACCCACGTGCTCGGCCGGCGCAGCAGCGTTTTGACCGTGATGATAATGGTGTTGAACATGGCTGCCCCCTAGTCGCGCAGCTCGCGGCCGGTGATCTCGAGGAACACGTCGTTGAGGGTCGGCGGCTCGCTCCACACGCGGCCGAGCGCCACATCGGCGGCGCGCAGCGTGTCGAGGATGTCGACCAAATTGTGCGGGCTCGCTTCGCAGGTGCAGACGAGCTCGCCGCCGGACAACTCAACCGAAAGCACGTGCTCGAGGGCGCGCAGCCGCTCGACCGTGGCGGTCTCTACGGCGCTGACCTCGACAGTCACGCGCTCGCCCATTTGAATCATGCGTTTGAGCTCGTCATTGGTGCCCTGCGCCAGCACACGTCCGCCGTCCATGATCATGATGCGGCTGCAAATCTGCTCGACTTCCTCCATGTAATGGCTGGTATACACCACCGTGGCGCCCTCGTCGCGCAGGCGGCAGATGCCCTCCAGGATGGCGTTGCGGCTCTGCGGGTCGACCGCCACCGTGGGCTCGTCAAAGAAGATGAGCTCGGGCTTGTGCGCGATACCGCAGGCGATGTTGAGGCGACGCGCCAGGCCGCCCGAGAGCTTGCCGGGGCGAAACTTGGTAAAGTCGCCCAGCCCGACAAAGTCGATCGCCTCGTCCACCAGCGCGCGGCGGCGCTTGCGGTCGTTGACGTAAAGGCTGCAGAAATAGTCGATGTTCTCGCGCACCGTAAGCTCGTCAAACACCGCCACCTGCTGCGGCACCACACCGATGCGGCGCTTGAGGTCGTAGCGGGCGGGCGTCATGGGCTCGCCGAACAGCTCGATGGTGCCTTTGTCGTAGGCGAGCAGCTGCAGAATGCAGTTGATGGACGTGGTCTTGCCCGAGCCGTTGGGGCCCAGCAGGCCAAAGATCTCGCCGGGGGCGATGCTCAGGCTAAAGTGGTCGAGCGCGATAAGGTCGTCGTAGCGCTTGACGAGGTTTTCGACGTGGACGATGTCTGTCATGAGGCGGCCCTTCTGTTGATTGCGGCCCGGTACGATTGCATCATCGCAGGAGCGAGCGGCGCGCACCAGTGAGCTTTGTCACGAGTGCGGAGCTTGGCCGTGCGGCCTGCCGACGTCCCCGCTTTGCCGCGTGGGAGGAATGTCACAGTTGCGCAGGCGGTCCCTCCACCACGCGCGGCTTCGCGTACAATACCCGTATGAACAGGCTTTTCGACAAATCGATCGTGCTGGCGTGCTGCATTGCGGCCGCAATGGGTCTTGCCGTGGACGCTCGCTTGGTCACGGCGTTTTGCCTTGGCGTTATTGCCACCTCGCTGGCCGAGGTCGCGCAGGGAGAACGCACCCGTCGCGCCAGCGAGGCCGGCAGCTACGCTTACGTCATCATGGCCGTCTTTGTGCCGTCGTTTATGCCGTTTGCACCCCTCGCCTTTTATGACATCGCGCGACGCGTGCACCGTGAGCGTGTCTGGCCTGCGCTGGGTGTGGCCACCATTTTTGCCTTCGTACTCGCTGCGGATTTCCGCGCCGGCATGCTTCCCGCCCGCGCGCTGCTACTGACCGCCATCCTTTCGGTTGCCGCCACCCTACTGTCGCTGCGCACCGCACAGCTGGAACACGAGCAGGAGCGCATGCGCCGTACCCGCGACGAGCTGCAGGAACGAGCCCTCGCACTCGAGGCACGCAACCGTGATCTTGCCGACCGCCAAGACTACGAAGTCGAGCTCGCGACGCTCGCCGAACGCGCCCGCATCGCGCGCGAGATCCACGATAACGTGGGCCACCAGCTCACGCGCGCCTCGCTGCAAGCCGAAGCCTTGCGCGTGGTCCATGCCGACGAGCCCAGGGTTGCCGCCGATTTCGCCGACGTCAAACGCACGGTTGACGAGGCGCTCCAGCTTGTGCGCACCAGCGTCCACGCGCTCAACGACAACGCCGTCGACCTTTCCGTGCAGCTCGAACGCATTGTTGAAGGCGCGCGCTCGGACGGCGGCCCGCAGATTGAGCTTGAAGTTATGGCCGAGCATGCGCCCGCAAATGTCGCCAACTGCTTTGCGGCGGTCCTGCGCGAGGCGCTCTCCAACACCATGCGCCACGCTTGCGCCCATGCTGTCACCGTACGGTGCATGGAACATCCATCGTTTTACCAGCTCATCGTTACCGACGATGGCGCGGGCGGGGTCCAAGCAAGCGGCCACGGCGCCGCGGAGGGCATGGGGTTGAGTTCCATGCGCGAGCGCGTCGAGGCGCTTGGCGGCACCTTCACCACCGGCCCGCGCGCCGGCGCCGACGGCTGGCGTGTGTTTGCCACCGTTCCCAAACAGCAAGGAGATGAGAGCCGATGAGGCTCATCGTTGTCGACGACGACCGTTTGGTAGTCGATTCGCTCAAGATTATCCTGGGCGCCCAACCGCAGATCGAGGTGGTGGGCACCGGTGCCAACGGCAACGATGCGGTGGCGCTCTACGCTGAGTACGCACCCGATATCGCGCTGCTCGACATCCAGATGCCGGGACGCGACGGCCTTTCGGCCGCGCGCGAAATCCTAGAGCGCGATCCCGCGGCACGCGTGGTGTTTCTGACGACATTCTCGGATGACGAGTACATTGTGTCGGCGCTCAAGCTGGGTGCCCGCGGTTATCTGATCAAGACCGACGTCGCCGCCATTCCACCGGCGTTGGCGCAGGTTATGGACGGTAAGCGCGTACTCGAGGGCAAGGCAATCGAGGATATCAACTTTGATGGGGCGGGCGTCGAGGGCGGCACGACCCACCGGCCCGCAGCCTTTGTCAGTCTGACCGACCGCGAGTTCGAAGTCGCCGAGCTCATCGCCCGCGGTCTCGACAACAAGGAGATTGCCGCCACCGCCTATATGGGCGAAGGCACCGTACGCAACCACATCAGCTCGATCCTTGCCAAAATGGGCCTACGCAACCGCACGCAGATCGCCATCGCCTACCTGCGAGGGTAATTACCCAACGGCCAACCGCTCCGGCAGAGCAAAATAGCTGTTATCAATTTAATGCCATTTCAAAACTATGCCGGTTTACGGGGCTAAACTCAGGGCCCCCATCCATGCCCGTGTTTTCCGCAAAATGACGGCTCGTCTACCTGCGGTTTTATTTTCACGCTTTTCGGTATGGTTGGGGACTCGTAACTCAGCCCCGTAATCCGGCATAGTTTTGTTCGGGCGGCCCTGTACGAGTGCCTCCGCGAGCCCCACGGAGCCAAAAATGATCCGTTTTCCTCCGTCCCCGGGGGATCAGCCGGAACCGCTTGCCACGAAATCGGCCCATTTACTACCTTTGACTCGATACCCCTGACTATACCTTCGTTTTGAACAAAACCGTAGGCGTTCTACCTGCGGTTTTGTTTTCGCGTTTTTTAGCATGGTTGGGGGTAAGGGGTTAAACGTAGTAAATGGGCCGGTTTCGTGGCGAACCCTTCTCGCCTACGTACAAAAGCGCCGCCACGGAGGAGGGAGATACCTCCGTGGCGGCTGGGGGTGGGGGTGGGGGCTGTGTTCTGGCTCCCCGCCGGCCGCCCGGGGCCTTTTGACCCCGGGCGCTGCCAGCGTGCCTAGCGCTTACGGATACCCCAGACCAGGGCTCCGACGCCGGCCATGGCGATGACGAACGCCATGAGCAGTGCGGCGGCCTGCTGGTCACCCGTGGTGGGCAGGAAACCCTTGACCGTCTTGACGATGTTCGTCACGGTCTTGGGCGTGCCGGGATCGGGCGTCGGCACGGGCGTCTCGGGCTTCTTGTACGTGTTGTTGAACACGATACCCTCAACACTCTTGTCGCCCTTGGTAAAGGCGACGTTCGCCTTGAGGTTTCCCTCGCCGTCATCGGCCACGTTGACGGTCGCGGTAAAGACGGACTTGTCGTAGGTCATACCGGCCTCGTCGCCCTTGACCTCGCTGATGGTGTAGACGTACGTACCGGGCTCGTCGTACTCGAACTTGTCGAAGTTGATCTTGCCGTCGGCATCGTTGGTAACCGTAGACTCGATGTCCTCGCCAACGAGCTTAAAGCTAAACTCGTCCTTCTTGAGCTCGCGTCCCTCGAGCACCTTGATGGCGCCGATGGAAACCTGCGTGGGCATGGCGTGATACTTGTTGGTAAAGCCAGCCGACTCGGTGGTTCCCTCGAGCTTGTGCGTCGCGGTCAGCGTGCCGTCGCCGTTGTCGGAGACGGTGGTCACGACGGTGTAGGTCGTGCCGTCATAGGTGACGCCCTTGTACAGGCCGAGCGCGTTGGGGCAAGCCTCGCGCAGCGTGTACGTGTGCGTACCGGGCGCCTCGTAGCGGATCGGGCTCAGCGTAACGTTACCGTCGGCGTCGTTGGTGCCACTAGCGACAGTCACGCCGTCCTCGAGCAGCTCAAACGTGAACTCGCCAGCTGCAAGGTCGCGGCCGGTCAGACGCTTAACCGTCTTGACCTGATCGGTCACGGAAGAATCGGTAGGTGCCACGCCGTACGTGTTGGTGAACGTAAAGGCCGCACCGTCGCCGCCGTCGCGCTTGACGATCAGATGTCCAGCACCGTCATCGGTCACGGTGTAGGAAACCTTGCGCGTGGCGTTGGTGTCGTTGGTCACGCCAGGGGCGCTACCGGACTCGGCCACCGTGTAGGTAAAGGTGTGCGAGCGCGGGGCAGCGGGATCTGCGGGCTCGGACTCGTCGCTGGGCTCGTCGGCGTTGGCATCAGCGTCGGCGTCGGCCTCTTCAGCCTCTGCCTCGTCGGCCTCAGCCTCGTCAGCTTCGTCTGCCTCGGCCTTATCGGTCGCATCGTCCGTCACGCCCAGGGCGCGGTTGAGGTCCTCGAGCGTAAAGTGGATCTTGCCAAAGTCCACGTTGCCGGCAGCGTCGTTGGTTGCGGTCGTGCGCTCGGGCATCGGGGCACCCGCCTCGTCAGCGGTCACGGTAAAGGTGAACTTACCCGCGATGTCGGCCGGGGTCAGGCCCTCGGTCGCCTGGAGCTTCTTGGTGCCAGCGAGCGCGGCATCAGCGGCATCGGTGCCGTAGACGTTCTCGAACACGGGCTCGACGCCACCGTAGTCAGGCTTTGCCGTCAGGATACCGTCGCCGTTGTCGACGACGATGACCTTAAAGCTAAAGCTCGACTTCGCGGCAGTAATACCCTTTGCTGCGAGCGGGGACGTGTACTCAAACGCCGTGTAGTTGATAGTCCACGCAAGATTCGCATCCGTGTCGGTACGGATGGCGCGCTTGGCGTTTACCAGATCGGCGAGCATCTCGGTCGTGTAATGCAGAGCGCCAAAGCTCACCTGGCCGTTAACGTTGGTAACGCACGTACCCTCGATGGCTTCCTTCTCGCCCGCATAGGCGATGCCAAAGTAGAACTCGCCGTCGGCCAGCGGACGACCGGTCAGGGTCTTGGTGGCAACGACCTGAGCAACGGCACCACCAGGTGCATCGGTCGTGGCGCTATAGCTGTTGCGGAACGGAACCACGGCGCTCTCGACCGTAGCGGCACCAGTCTTGTACTCGGTTACCAGCGTTCCCTTGTCGGGGTTGCCAGTAACGGTCGTGGTGGCAGTGAGCGTACCAGCGCCATCGTCGGCGATAGCGATCGTCACGGTGCGCACGGCCTCGTCGTAGGTGTAACCGGGCTGGCCGTCATTCTTCTCGGCCACGGTGTACGTAAAGGTCTTACCTACGTCAGCCTGCGTAAACTTGACCTCATGACCCGCCAGGATGTCAATCAGGCCGACCGTTGCCTCTGCCGTCGCAGGGGACTTGTACACGTTGGCGCCCTCGTGCAGGCCGAGCGCTTTGGCCGAAGCCTCGTCGGCAGGCGTCACGGTAAAGGTAAACTGGCCCTCGGTCATGGGACGTCCGGAGAGGGTCTTGCTGAGCTTAAGACCGCCGGCCGCGGCGTAATCGAGCTCAGAGCGGTACGTGTTGGTGAAGCGGCCGTTTTCCTTCTTGGTAACGTTGGCGGTCAGGACGCCCTTGCCGTTATCAGTCACGGTCACTTCGGCGGTCGCGACATGTCCGTCATACGTCATGCCTACCGCGTTGCCTGCATTCTCGCGAATCTCGTACTTGTAGGTTCCGGCAGCCGTGTAGTGGATCTTGCCGAACTTGATGGCTGCGATGCCGTCCTTCGCGTCATTCTTGCTCACGGTCACGGTTGCGGGGTCGGGCAGCGGGGTGCCCTCGGGGGCGGTGATGGTAAAGCTGAACTTGTCCCCCTCAGTCCACTCTCGGCCTTCAATGGCCTTGCTCAGGCCAAAGTCGAGCTCTGTGTCGATCGGGGTCACGCTGTAGGTGTTCTTGAACTCGGCGGGCTCGGTGCCCTTCAGGACATGCTCGGCCTTGAGAGTGCCGTCGCCGTTATCGGTGATGGTGGTCTCGATGGTGAACTTGGCATCGCTGTAGGTGATACCACCGGCGTTGCCCTTGGCCTCGCGCAGCGTGTAGGTGTGCTTGCCGGGCTTGTCGTACTTCACGGCGTTCATCGTGATCTTGCCTTCGGCATTGTTGGTGCCGGTGGCGACGACCTTGGCGTCCTTGCCCTCGCCCTCGACGAGCTCGAAGGAGAACTCGCCCTCAGCCATGTCGCGTCCGGTCAGAACCTTGGTCGCGGTGATCTGGTCGGTGACGCTGAACTCGTCAGGATTCGGCTTGTAGCTGTTGTTGAACTTCGCCTCGTCGTCGCCCTTCAGGACATGCTTCGCCTCGAGCGTGCCGTCGCCCTTGTCGGTGATGGTCGTCTCAATGGTGTAGGTCTTGCCATCGTAGGTGATGCCGTTGTTGGCGTCGCCCGGGACCTCGCACAGCGTGTAGGTATGCTTGCCGGCAGCGGTGTACTCGATGGGGCTCATCTTGATCTTGCCGCGGGCGTCATTCTTGCCGGTGGCGACAACATCGTTGCCCTCGACGAGCTCGAAGGAGAACTCGCCTTCCTTGAGATCGCGCCCGGTCAGGACCTTGGTCGCCGTGATCTGATCAGTAACACTGAAGCTCTTGGGGGTTACGGTGTAGGCGTTCTCGAAGGTCGCCTTGTCAACATTCTGCAGCTTGTGCTCCACGCTGAGGGTGCCATCGTTGTTATCCTTGACGGTGGTCACAATAGTGTACTCAGCGGTGCTGTAAGTAATGCCGTTTTCGGTGGTGCCGGCCTTGGTCTCGCGCAGTATGTAGGTGTGCTCGCCAGCCGCAGTGTAGGTGACGGGATCCATTACGATCTTGCCGTCGGCATTGTTGGTACCGGTGGCGACCACGTTATTGCCCTCGACGAGCTCGAAACGGAACTCGCCAGCCTTGAGGTCGCGCCCGGTCAGTGACTTGGTCGCCTTGATCAGGTCGGTGACGCTGGAGTCCTTGGAGCCAGGCCTGTAGGAGTTGGTGAACTTCGCCTCGTCGGCGCCCTTCAGCTTGTGCTCTACGCCGAGCGTGCCGTCGCCGTTGTCCTTGACGACGGTCTCGACGGTGTAGGTCTTGCCGTCGTAAGTGATCCCGTTGCTGGCGCCGCCCGGGACCTCGCGCAGCGTGTAGGTGTGCGTTCCGGCCTTGGTGTACTCGATGGCGCTCATCGTGATCTTGCCGTCGGCGGCATTCTTGCCGGTGGCGACGACCTCGGCGCCCTCGCCCTCGACGAGCTCGAAGGAGAACTCGCCCTCAGCCATGTCGCGGCCGGTCAGAACCTTGGTCGCAGTGATCTGGTCGGTGACGCTCGTCTCGACAGGCGTCACGCTATAGGTATTGGTGAACGTAAAGGCTGCGTTGCCATCCGGCTTGCGGGACACCCTCAGATTACCCTCGCCATCATCGGTCACGGTGAAAGAAACCGTACGCGAAGGCTTGGCGTCGTTGGTCACGCCAGCGACCTCGCCGAACTCGGTCACGGTGTAGGTAAAGGTATGCTCGCGCTTCTCGGGCTTCTCGCCCAGAGCCTTGTTAAGTTCGTCGAGCGTAAAGGTAATCTTGCCAAAGTCGACCTTGCCCTCGGCATCATTGGTCACGCTCGCGTTCGCGGGCATGGGTGCGCCCTCTTCACCGGTCACGGTAAAGGTGAACTTGCCGGCAATGTCAGCCGGGGTCAGGCCATCAGGAACCTGCAGATTCTTCTTGCCCACAAGCGATGCCTCGACAGGTGCGGCAGTGTAGGCGTTCACAAACTCGTTGCCGGCATCGCCGTAGACAGCCGTCGCCGTCAGGGTACCATCGCCGTTGTCGACAACGGTTACACATGCGTCAATTGCCGACACGGTGGCGCTCACGCCCGCAGGCAGCTTGCCGGTCTGCTCGGCAGCAATGTAGCGAATGGTCCACGTGGGTTTGTCTGAGCTAGCGTCAAACGACGCCTTGTCTTCCTCGACCAGCTTGGCAAGCGACTCGGTCGTATACGTCAGCGGACCGAACTCAACCTTGCCGCCCTTGTTGGTTGCATCCAGCAGAACCTCGTCATGCCCCGCATAGCTCAGCGCAAACTTAAATTCGTCATCGGCCATCGAGCGCCCCGTGAGCTTCTTGGTTGCCTCAAGAGTCAGCGGGGTTTCCGTCTTGGCGCTATAGGTGTTCTTGAACTCGGCCTCGCCCGAGATCTTTTCAACGTCAGCCTTAAGCCCACCCGTGGCCTTAACCGTCACGGTCACTTTGAACGTGGCAACGTTATCGCTGTAGGTGATGCCACCGGCGTCGCCCTTGACCTCGCGGACCTCATAGGTGTACTCGCCCGGCTTGTTGTAGGTGATCTCGCCGAAGTCAATAGCTGCCCTGCCATTGTCGTCCAGGTCGGCATTGGTCACGGTCGCGGTCGCGGGTGCGGGCATCGGGGCGTCATTCTCGGACGTCGCTGAGAGTTCAAACTTAAACTTGTCCTCATTCGTCCACTCGCGACCCTCGAGCACCTTGGTCAGGCCAAACTTCGCCTTGGTATTCACCGTTACCGGCGTCACGTTAAAGCTGATCTTGCCGTTGTTGCCCAGGTAGGAATTGACATGCGTCGCGGTCGCCGTGACGGACACGTTGTTCCACTTGGGGTTGAGAACGTCGGTCGCGGTAACAGTCTGGTTTCCGCCCACGCTGTCCTTGGTGGTGTGGAGCTCGTCGATAAAGGCCAGGCGCGCGGTTCCCACGCTAAACACTAAGTTGCCGTTCTCATCAGGAACTATGGCACCGGCAAACTTTGCGGCATCTCCGCCGATAAACTCGATGACGGCAGTGGCGGGCTTGGCCTCGCCGTTCTCGCCCCGCTCCTCAAACTCATCCTTGTAGTAATAGGTGCCTTTCTCTGCCAGTGAATTCTTTGCAGGCTGTGTGCAGTCCTTGTCCGTGTAAATGGGGGTCTGCTTCTGGAAGTAGTAGTAGCGGTTGGTATCGGCCGGCTCAAAGTTCGCAACCGTATCACCCAACGCACCGGTCTTCCACTTGTTTGCGTAGAAGCTCACGGTCTTGCTGCCATCGTCGGCAACGGTCGTATTCTTTTCGATGTAAGCCTTGAGCCCCGTGACCTCCTCAGGCGTAAATAGGTTGTCGAGCGCAACACTCTTCACGCTCGAAGCATACTTCACCTGGATGGGCTTAACGTTGTCGACCGAAAGCTTGCCGTCTACGGTCTTAAAGTGGCTCAGCGGAATCAACGACGCAGGAATGTTAACCGTTACGATATCGCCCTTCTGGGGATTGTCATCGCCGGCACGCTGCACGGTAATGAGCAGGTCTTTTGCCTTGCCGGTGAACTCGTAGGTGTCGGTATTGGTTTCTTTATTGACCGTTTTGTCCGTCTTGGTAAACGGTGTGCCGTTGATGACGACTTCGGTAAATCCATCAACCTGCATAAAGTCGCCCAGCTCGTCGGTAAACGTGATGTAGCCGGACTTGGTCTCGTCGTAGCCCTTATGGATTTCGGTCGGATAAGGCGCCTCCGATGTGATGGCCTGAGAGATGTCGTCGAAGACCTTCTTGAGCTCTTCGGCATTGGTCGCCGACTTATAGTAGTCGGAGTTTTCCGCACGCGTTCCGTGAATATTCCATGCCGTGGCATTGGGGTAGTTGCTCGAAACGGCCTGCATGAACTTGTTCTCTTTTTGGCTTTTTCCCGAATCCTGGATACCAGCGCTGGGGTCCGCGCCGTCAAAGATGCCGATAGTATAAACGGTGGCCTTGCCGTCCTTCATATTCTTAGCAGCTGTCACGGCAGCGTTAGCGACACCCGCATCGAATTTATTTTGCTTTGTTGGCGTACCGTCGGTAAAGAACACAATAATCTTCTTGGCGTCTTTGCGACCATAAGTGGTAGTGATTTTCTCGGCCAGCTCTAGGCCATAGTCGGCGCGCGTGGCGCCGGCAGGCTGAATTTTATTAATTGTATTCTTCTTGAGATCATCCGCATTGCTGCCGGAACAGTAGGTCAATTCTTTCATAACCTGGGTGTAATTGTAGGAGTACCCTCCGTCGCGATACATATTGTTGCCGATATCGTTGGACTTCTTGCCCGCAAACTTAACAATGGCAACCCTATGCTGCCTATCGACGCCCTCGATGCTCTCATTTTGTTTTGCGATGGTATCGATAAAGCTGTTCGCAGCGTTCTTCAGTGCATCGATACGCTTGGTGCGATCTCCGCCACCCATAGGATCATCCATCGAGCCAGATGCATCCAGCACCATCACGATGTCGAGCGGCGTAGTAACCGTCACGGTTGAATTAGACGTCGAGGACATGGCCGAAAGCGTGGTCAGAAAATCCGACTCTTCGTTTTCCTCAGTTGCCTCGACCGTCTTGTCGGTCCAGATTCGGCCGACGTTTTGAGTCGTTACTTTATTACCGTTGTGACCGGCCGCCCAGATTTCCCAGCGTCCGCTGGTGTCGAGATCGACGACGACCTTTCCGCTCATTGTCGGTCCGTCCATTCCGGTACTGGACCTGGCGTTGGCCTCGGGCAGCATGGCAAATGCTGCAGCCGGCAATACCAGCACTACGGCCAGTATCACCGCCAAGAGACCCCTCGTGTACTTACTCATCGCGTCTCCCTTCTCGCGGTCTCAGACCTTGCATCAGCCTAAAGTTACGAAATGAGACACAATTAGGGCAGGTGACACATGTTCCAGATTCGGTTTTGAGCGTGAGACAAATGTCTCACCAAAGTTGAGACACGGCGTTTTCGCAGGAAAACGGGTGCGACTCAAGATGGACGGGGCAAAAGAACCCGTTTTCCTCCGTCCCCGGGGGATCTATTGGTGGTGCTCGCCACGAAACTGGCCTATCTACTATGTTTAGTCCGGTACCTCCGACCATAACCGCGTTTCATGAAAAACCGCAGGCGTTCTACCTGCGGCTTTCATTTCGCATTACTTGCCGTGGTCGAGGACTGCCGCCTAAACGTAGTAGATAGACCCATTTCGTGGCAGACGGGTCACGCGGCGGCCCTCGCGAGGCCAAAATGATCCGTTTCCCTCTGTCCACGGGAGATCAAGGGCTGTTACGGATATGGTGTCATTTCAAAACTATGCCGGATTACGGGGCTAATGTCGGGACCCTTATCCATACCTCCATTTTTTGAAAAACGGCAGGCTATCTACCTGTGGTTTTATTTTTGCGATTTTCCGTATGGTCGAAGGTTCGCTATCCAGCCCCGTAATCCGGCATAGTTTTGTTCGCGACGGCACAACCGCGCGTTTAAGCGCGGGGCCGGTGGGGCATTCTTGCCCCACCGGCCCCTATTCCAGCTCTGTTCCAGCGCTATTCCGGCTTGGTTTCTACCGTGGGAGTCTTGTCCGCTGCGACTGGGGTGCGAGCGGTGTCCATAGTCAGGCAGTGTTTAGGACAGCTTTCGATGCACTCGCCGCACACCACGCAGGCATACGGGTCGATCGACCACGTTCCACCCTTGCGATCGACCGCGAGTGCGCCCGCCGGGCAGCGACGCGCGCACATGCCGCAGCAGATACACACGTCCATGTCGTTGACGATATGCCCGCGCAAGCGCTCGGGTGCCGCGAGCTTCTCCTGTGGATAGCACACCGTTACCGGCTGCTTGACCATAGAGCCCAAGGCCGTCTTGGCAAATGTCAGTAAACTCATGCCGCGCCTACCTTTCCGTGCAGCTAATGCAGGGGTCGATGGTCAGGATAATCATGGGCACGTTGGCAAGGAGCACGCCCTGCAGTGCATGCGTCAGACCCGCCAGGTTCTGCGACGTCGGCGTGCGCACGCGAAAACGGTCCAGGTTCTTGGTGCCATTGCCGCGCACATAGTAATACGCCTCGCCGCGCGGCTGCTCAATCACAACCTCGCCACGCGCGCCGTCGGCCGGCGTAAGCTTGGTGCGCCCGCCGATTCCGTCGTGCGGAATCTTGCCCACAAGCTCCTTGATGATGTCCATGGCCTGCGTGACCTCGGCACAACGCACCTGGCAGCGGGCATAGCAGTCGCCATCGCTAGCAACGATGGGCTCAAACGCAGCCAAGTCCGCATAGGCACCGTCGCCAAACATGCGCACGTCATAATCCACGCCCGAGGCGCGACCGAACGGGCCGACCATCGAAAGCTCCAGCGCATCTTTCTTGCTGATCACGCCCACGCCATGCAAGCGCTCGCCGCAGCTATTGTCGTCCAAAAACGTATGCACCAGGGCCTCGTAGTCGGGACGCATGGCATCGAGCGTCTGGACAATACCCGCCAGCTCGGAGTCCTCGATATCGTGCTTAAGGCCGCCGATCTCGTTAATCGACAGAATCACGCGGCCACCGCACGTGCTCTCAAAGATCTTGAGAATCTGCTCGCGCAGGGTCCACGACCGATAGAACAGCGCCTCGAAGCCAAAGGCATCGGCGAGCAGGCCCAGCCACAGCAGATGCGAGTGAATGCGCGAAAGCTCGTGCAAAATGGTGCGGATATACTGCACGCGGCCGGGCACCTCGATGCCGAGCATGCGCTCACAGGCGCTGGCATAGCCGCAGCTGTGACCCACGGCGCAGATGCCGCAGATGCGCTCGGCGATGTAGCCAAACTGATGCATGTCGCGCTTTTCGGTGAGCTTCTCGAGCCCGCGGTGCACAAAGCCGATCTGCGGAATCGCCTCGATGACGCGGTCGTCCTCGATTACCAGGTCCAGATGAAGCGGCTCGGGCAGCACCGGGTGCTGCGGGCCAAACGGAATAACGGAGCGATGTGCCATGGACCTTACGCCTCCTTTTTATGCTTGTCGCGGGCGGCCTTTGCGGCAAGCGCCGCACGGACCTTGGCCGCTTTCTCGGGATCCATGGCGGCGAGCTTTGCCTCCATCTCGGCAGCCTTGAGCGCCGCCTTGGCAGCAGCCTCATCGTGCTGAGTATCGGAGCCGGCAGCCGCAGCGGGCTGAACAGCGGCGCCCGTGGCAGCCTCCCCCGCAACGCCCGCGGCAGCGGCGGCCTTTTCGGCCGCGGCCTTGCGCGCCTTGGCCTCGGCGGCGGCACGGACCTTCATGGCTTTCTCGCGCGCGGCCTTCACCTCGGGCGTGATAACGCTCATGGGCTCGGCGGTCGAAACCTGGTAGAAAAAGCCCTTAAAGTCGACCTGCATGTCGGTGATGGCAAGACCAAACAGGTCGTGGACCTCATTTTCAAACGGGAATACCGCCGGATAGTACGAGCTGATGGACGGAATCTCCTGGTACTGGTCGATGCCCTCAACCACCAAGTTCTCAATCGCATAGTTTCCGTCCCGCGCGATCTGCTCTTGCGCAGCGCGGACGTTGATAAACGTATAGACCAGGCGATACGTGCCGTCGTCGACGTTGCGTTCGGCGTGCATTTGCACAAAGCGCGCGCCGACGCCCTTGAGCGCCTGCACATGCGACAGGAGCTCGTCGATCCCGACGGTGGTATAGATAGCCTTTTGCATTACTCGGCCTCCTTTGCAGCGGCGGGTGCGGCGGGCTTCTCAGCAGGCGCGTCGCCGGCCTCAGCCGCAGCCACAAACCCGTCCTCGCCCAGCTCAACGCCACCGTCCCAGGTAGCGGCACCGCCTACGGTGAGCGGATCGCCACCGGCGCGCATCACGGCCTCCTTCTGGTCCAGGATGCCGCACGCCTCCACGATGGCATCGATCACGGTCTCGGGGCGAATGGCGCACCCGGGCGCGTACACATCCACGGGAATCGCGCGGTCCACGCCGCCGATCACGTTGTAGGCATCGCGGAACACGCCGCCCGAACACGCGCAGATGCCGCACGCCACCACGCACTTGGGCTCGAGCATCTGGTTGTAAATCTGACGCACAACGGGCAGGTTCTGAGCATTGACCGAGCCTGTCACCAAAAAGATATCCGCATGCTTGGGGTTGCCGGTGTTGACCACGCCAAAGCGCTCCGCATCGAACAATGGCGTGAGCGAGGCCAGCACCTCGATATCGCATCCGTTGCAGCTCGAGCCGTCGTAAT
>OLQT01001149.1_pt1 | contig 16981 bp, 21 predicted proteins | sample 1672651 | NCBI WGS metagenome assembly OLQT01 (sample SAMEA3136709, study PRJEB25190) | human gut metagenome | biome: human gut; feature: human-associated habitat; material: faeces | place: Austria | collected 2013 | reverse complement strand
TGACAACATATGGCTGATCCGGATGCTGAAATTCCTTGCCGAAACGAACCGTCACCTGATGCCGGATGAAAAGCTGATCAGCGTAATACTCCGGCACGTCAATGATTGCGTAATGATCATACAGCAGGGAGAAGCGATTGAGTGATAAATAGTTTTTCATTCAGCCCTCCGCACAAAAACCGCTTGCCAGAAGGTGTTTGGAAGCATATAATATCCTTGCACGACTTTGAGAAGGAGGCGAAAGCCATGTATCAGAAGCCTTTTCCGGTTATCGACATGATCGAAACCGGCAAGAACATCGTGCGTCTGCGCGAAGAGCGCGGCATGACTGTTCGGGATCTTCAAGCCTACTTTGGCTTTGAGGAACCCCAAGCCATCTACAAGTGGCAGCGAGGAAAGAGCCTGCCTACCGTTGACAACCTGTATGCTCTGGGCGCTTTGCTGGGAGTACCGATGGAGGAAATTCTGGTACCGGCGAACGCAAAATCGAAAATAATCATGCTTGAGCAGCAGGAAGAGCCCTGCTGCTCGAATCATTTTTGGCCCGGCTGCTTTGGACGCGGCAGGAATCGGAGAACACTTCAACCATTTTTGCTGATGCGCTGCGCTTGAGGCTTCTTCCTGAGAAGATTCCCGCAGCACACCGCATCAGCCGTATGCCCGAAGGCATATTCATTCATTACATGTAGCGGTAATTAGCCGCGATCAAATGATGGAGATGTATGGTTGGACGATTGAATGCTCGTATTGGCAAGACGGCGGATAGGCTGTTTGACGTGTAGTGATGAATGAGGTGTTTTCTGCCGAATGATCAGAATGGAGCTCTGGCAGGAGCACTGTTTCATCAATACTTGGATTGTGCAGCTTTATAGTTCATCTGCACCTGAACCGATATCCATGCTGCACCTATCCTGCCGCTTCCAAAGCAGCCGGGGACTCAGAGCAAAGCCTTAATCTTTGCCCTGAGCGTCCGCAAAAGCGTCGAAAATCTCAGAAAAGCTGTCGTTCACATCGAAAGGAGCTTCATAGGCTACTTCAGAGTTCACCATGCAGCGATCCAGCTCCGCAGAAATGAGATCCGCGCGCCGGTTCATTTCTGCAGCCAGATTTCTGACCACCTTCCGGTCGAAGTTGATCGTGGTGACGCGCTTTACATCGCAGCGGTAGGTCACCTGATTGCCTTCCTGGTTAAAGCGATATCCAGTACCACCGCCGTTGATGACCACCTCAGCGTTTCGCACGTCCGTCATGTGCTTGAACACCCGGACAATCTCCTGACGCTTCGCATTCAGGCCGACTTCGCTGTCCATGTCGATGGGCAAAGCGTTCTTGGCGACGCGAATTGCCTTGCTCAGCGCCTCACGCTGTTCCATCAGGAACACCAGGAATCTGACGATATCCGTGATCCTGTCGGCAAATTCGGTGGGCGGCGTATCGACCACGGTTTCGTTTTCCGCGCCGTCAAAGACCTTCTTGCGGAGATAGGTGTTTTCAACCCTGGTGATGTTGGCATCACGGCTGAGAATGCCCTGAGCTTCTTCCATCAGGCTTCCCAGCTTATTCTGGAAACGGAATGCTTCTTTCAGGTTCATAGCGTTCACTCCTTTGCGTTTCTTTTGAGATATATCATAGTACCGGTTTACTGGTTTGTCATTGAACCGCTGGTTTAGAGGAGATTGTGATCTGTCAGCCCGGATATGGTATCCCGTAGATGATGGATCACTTCCCGCAGATGCGTATTCTCGATCACGAGCAGCGCCATTGCCATTGCAATCGTATCAGGCTCTTCATCTTCCAGAGCTTCATCCTGTGCATCCATCTGTTCCTGATGACTGGGTTCAGATGGATGTTCTCCTTTCTCCTGATCTTCAATGAGCTTGTCTACGTCTGTGGAGCCGATTTCTTCTGGTTCACCGGGCGTCATCCCTTCCAGCTCCCGACACCAGCGGTATATGGTACAGTGGGCGACTTTCAGTTCCTTGGCTGCTTGGGTTATCCCGACCTTTTTCATGAGTTCTATGGCATTGCGTCTGAACTCTTCTGTATACTTGCTCATAAGCTTCCTTTCACAATCAGCCGTCACCGAACAGGTCATCCAGCCAGGTTGTCAGTTCAATGCTGCCATCATAGTGTGCCAGATCGTACAGCAAGCTATCTTCCGTCTCATACGTCTTTTCAACCTCATACATCCTGTTGAAGTGATATGGTTGCCGATACTCCAGAATGTGAGGATAGCCCCAGAGTTGTTCGCCGGGTGAGTAACTCGCAGAAGCATCTTCATTTGTGTCAATCCGCAGGTTTGTCATCCTTACACGCACACATCGGAGAAATCGATCTTTATACCGAATCCAAAGATGGACGCTTTCCAGCCTGTCCCACCATGCAAAATACGGGAATCCCCAGACATTCGTGTGCTCGCACTTGCCTGCCGCCTGTGAACTGTATTTTGCGCCGTACAGCTTGGCATTCATGAACTCCATGTCTTCCGGCTTGCAGCGATCATCACTATATAGCGCACGACGGAATGAGGCAATATCCTCGATGCTGCCGAAGTAGAGCTTCGAGCCAGAGCGAAACCCGGGCATGGCGTAGTCCGGCAGCTCAACGCCGAAGACATCTCTGCGTGGAATTAACAGAGGCTGGGTAGCCATGTCCTCAAGCGTCGCATTAGCAATCCCTCGGATCAATTCCTCAGCTCTTGCCTTGTCGATGCCCTGGTGAGGAGTCTGGATGGTACGCCGCAGGAAAATAGAGATGACATCTTCCATGTCATATCCTAATCCATTGATGATTGCAGTAGCCTTGTCCAGAAGCCCAGCTTCAACTGGGACTTCGAGATAATCAGGAACGCCCTCAGCCAGTTTTTTTATTGCATCGAAAGCCATCGTCACACACCTTCTTCTGAATAGAATTCCTGCATGTCATCCAGACGCAAGCATCCAAGCCTTCCATCTGCTCCCCGGGCACAGCCGCAGTCAATGCCAATCTTATTCCTGCCATGCCAAATGGCCATCGGATATTCATGGTTGTAATGATATGTAGGGGTATGACCGAAAATCACGATTTTATCTTCAAACAGAAGCGTATTTCTGCCCAGCCGTGTCCAAACTGCGTATTCAGTTTGATTGACATACCGGGAACCTTTGGTATATGTAGATGCGGGTGCCCCATGAACCAGCAGATAATCCGTTCCGTTTACAGAAACTTCGAGGTTCAACGGAAGGTTTCTGATATATGACAGAACCTCTGCTCGATATGTCAGGTTGCAATGCTTGAAATGCTCATGGGTAACTCTGCCACCATTCGCATACCATAGCTCCAAGAGTTCATCGTTGTCGGGATGGCTAAGGGCCTCCAGCATCATGTGCTCATGATTTCCAAGCAGCAGTGTGACGTTGCCTCTTTCCATTGTGTCCTTGAGAATACGCAATCCTTCAGGCCCACGATCTATCACATCTCCAAGAATATACAAATGGTCGTCTTTTCTGAGTCTGATCTGCCTAAGGACATTTCGATAGCGGTTAAGACATCCGTGTATATCAGACATCACGTAAATCATTGGATTCCTCCCGATATTGCCGGATTTCTTCCTCAAGACGTTCCAACTCGTCAGCCGAACAAAGGTGGGAAAACCGACGCTTGTAGTCTTCCCAGCTAAACAGCAGCAGATCAGGTTTCCCGTCGTCAGTGATCAGTATCGGACTCTGTCCTTCATCGACCATGCTCAGCACGGTTTCCAGCTCCTGCTCGATCCGTTCACGGGTAACAGTATACAGTTCACTGATACCAAGCAGTTCCTTCATAGCCTCGTATGTCAATGCTCTTCAACTCCATTCGATCCATTCTTGCCGTATTTCTCGTCATACCAGTCGCTCTTGCGCTGAATTTCCTTGAGAATATCCGCAACGTCGTATCCTGAATACTTCGCAGCAGCATTGACAAAATCCAGAATCAACGGACCACCTACTGCGTGCTTGCAACCATCATAGAGTGTCATTCCATGATCGCCGGCGACGGGGCGGATGGGTTCATCATAGGAGATATAAAGCGAATCATACTTATGCCTGTGATTGAAGATGTAATTCGAGACATACAGCAGATGCTTGACACTTGCCGCAGAGATAAAACCGTGCCGCTTGTACAGGTAGCCATAGACGAAATACTCAGGTAAGTCAGAAGCGAATATCTTGGTCCTGTATCGTCCGTCCGCAAACAAATGTCCGTCCGGGTCTTTCTCCTCCCTAAGTGGATTATGCAGAATTCTGCTTTCCATATAGAGCGTGGAGACAATTCTCTTCTTCCGGCGTTTCTGATCTTTTTCAAGATCCAATATTTCATATGACACATCTTCCGTATGGACGCTGTATACGCCGGTATTTGCATCTATGGAAATACTGACAATCGGCGTCGTTCGGTACCTGACCCAAACGGCATTGCTGGACATGATGGCCATCGATTCCCCAACAACGATAGAAGGAATGAAGCAAACAACTCCATTGAGATCATCTATCATCATGTTTTTGATGATGTCCTCGCTACGCTTGTTTATCACAGCGTGTAGAATCCTCATGTTCAGAATCAATCACCTCGCGTTTCACTGGATAGATCGTCCGCCAGTATATCTGGGCAGAGATTGTGTGTCAACTGTATCACAAGCATATTCCAAAGTCACGGTTATTCCAAAATCGTAGGCATAAGTGACTGATTCATAAGAATAACCACCAAACAGTCAATAAGAGTAACCAGCGGTAAAAGGGAATACCGCTGGTTAATTCAAATTGGGGAAATCTCTGTTTATACTGCTTTCAGCGAGAACGGAACATGTGGCTGGTATCTCGCAATACTCTTTTGAGTGACCTTGCGCTTTCAACGATCACTCTTTTCTCATACTCGCTGCAGTCCTCCAGCAGTGAAGAAAGTTCAGAGCCAATCGCCGCTGTGTTCTGATCGAGATACTCGGCAAGCAACATGTCCATGGTCACCTTCAGTGCATTGGCAACGTCGATCAGCATTTCCAGGCTAGGCCCTTTCTGACCGTTCTCGACCAGAGATATGTAGGTCGGTGACTTGTTCACCATTTCAGCCAATGTCATCTGTGACAGATGCTGTTGCTTGCGAAGAAGCCGTATGCGTTTCCCGATGGCTTGATAGTTGAGATACATGGGAAATCCCTCCTCATAATTTTTTGCATCTCCATTATCAAGCGCAGCTTATATCTACGTCTGCTCTTTATATATATTTCCTCAAACAAAGGGTAAAATAAAGCAGATATAGTCTCCGGACTATATTTATAAACTCTGGCAGAGGTGGTGAGAGAATGAATGACAAAGATCTGCAGCGGGAATATGAACAGATCGGTGCCAGAATCCGCAATGCACGAATCGAACAGAAGATGAGTCAGGCAGACCTTGCAGCTAAAGCAAACATTTCTCTCCCGCACATCAGCGCTATCGAACTTGGAAAGACAAAGATGTTATTGAGCACCTTTATCCGTGTGATTGAAGCGTTGCAAATATCAGCGGATTCGGTGCTGAGGGCGAACGTACCAGCAGTAACCAGCATCTACACAAGCGAGATATCTGAGCTGTTCGAGGATTGCACTCCAACGGAACTTGAATCTCTGAAAGTCATCATCCAGAATCTGAAAGCAACCATGAGAAATAATCAGAATAATCAATGAAAGCAGGAGTGGATCATCATGATTCACTTCTTTTTTGTAAATCTGCATAATCAATAAACCAGGGGTAAAGTGCTTTACCTCTGGTTTGTTCCTTTTTCCCGCGTATAACTCTATAGTATTCTCATACCATTGCGGGAGCGGAGGTAAGTATGCAAGAGAACAATGACCACAGCATCAGCGATGATATGATTGCCCCGGCTGATCAGACTTCCATGTGGGATACCATTCGCTACGGCGGTACATCGCAGCAGATCAGCCCCTTTGCGCGAGATCCCAAAGAGGAAGCTCACCGCCGCATGCTTGCACTTCACAAACTATGGCTTGATAGTCTGCAGCACGAGTATCCCAGCCCCTACGCACATTATCGGATTGGCGTCTATATCCGTTATTTCAATCAGACCAGACATGAGAACTACCTGCTCTTTCATAAGCAGGAGTTCATTGATACCATCGCTCTGTGTCCAAACTGGACGCTGGTGGACTTCTATGTGGATGAGGGACAGACTGCACCTTACATGGAGAACGCTAAAGAATGGTCCCGGCTTCTTCAGGACTGTCTCGATGGAAAGATTGATCTGATCATTACGCAGAAAGTCAGCAACGTAACACGGAATCCCAATGAGATTACACTGACTGCCCGGGTACTGGCTACCCAGCCCAAGCCTGTTGGCATTTACTTCGTCAACGAAGACATCTTTACGCTGGCATCCTATTATCAAACGGATATGCGAGAGAAAAGATTTTTCCCATCTCCCGACTGGCAGATGCTTCCGGATGATCAGGATGAAGAACGGAGGGGTTTGCTTGAATAGGCGATACAGCAATGCCGAGCAGAAAGAGCGTATCCGCCAGCGCGTTCGCGTACAGATTGATGAAGAGAACTATCAGTTTTTTCCTGAACGCAAGGACCTGGATTATTATGATAACGATGTGAACCAGCGTGTTGGTGTGTATGTCCGAGTTTCAACTGATGATCCCCGGCAGACCACTTCCTATGAGCTTCAGAAAAAATACTACGAAGATTTTGTCGTCCGCCATCCTAAATGGACACTTGTAGACATCTATGCAGATGAGGGCATCAGCGGTACATCCACCAAACATCGTGACGAGTTCAATCGCATGATCGCAGAATGCAAGGCGGGGAAAATTGATCTTGTGATCACGAAGAGCGTTTCTCGCTTTGCCCGCAATGTTGTGGATTTTCTGGGTATGGTGCGCATGCTTTCTGAACGCAATCCGCCAATCGGTGTTTTCTTTGAGGCAGAGAATATTTTCTCTCTGAATGAGACATCCAACATGGCTCTGTCATTTCAGGCAACTATGGCAGAGGAAGAATCACGCAATAAGAGCCGAAGCATGGAGACCTCGCTGAGAATGCGTTTGGATCATGGATTGCCTCTCACTCCCAGGCTACTTGGCTTTTCGCACGACAGCGAAGGCAAACTCATTCCGAATCCGGACACGATGCATATTCCCAAGCTGATGTTCTACATGTATCTGTATGGCTACTCGACGCAGCAGATTGCAGATGCGTTGACTGCGCTTGAGAAGAAGACCTATCTGGGTAATGTCAAGTGGTCATCGGCAGGAGTAGCTGCGACGTTGCGGAATGAACGCTATTGCGGGGATGTCTATACCCGAAAAACGTTTACGAAGGACGTCCTCTCCCATAAATCCGTAAAGAACCGTGGCGAACGTCCGATTAGTCACTACTACAGCGAGCATGAAGGCATCATCTCCCGCGATGACTTCATTGCTGTTCAGCACATGCTCAAAAATGCGAAGTACGGAAACAAATCGATTCTTCCGGAACTGCGTGTCATCACGGAAGGAATGCTGAAAGGCTTTGTGATCATCAACCCTCGATGGAGCGGCTTCAAAGAGCAGGAGTATCTTCGTGCTTCGGCTAGCGCTTACCCTCCAGGAGAATATGATCAGCAATCGGATGGCCTCAGTTTTGAAGTGGAAGCCGGCGACTTTGACATGCGCGGTTTTGAGATTGCGCACACAGATCTTTTCGATGTGCAGCAGACTCCGCATGTGACTTTCTTTGATGACACCATCAAGTTCAGTACGGAGTGTATACGGCGCATGAAAGCAGAATTCCATGTCGAGCTGTTGATTCATCCAACGAAGAGAAAGTTTGCAGTCAGAGCTGCTGACAAGCAAAACAAAAATGCGGTTATCTGGGCGAAAATGAGGGATGGACGTAAGGAATCCCGATCCATTGCTTGTGCAGCATACGCAGATACGATTTATAGTCTCTTTGGATGGAAACGCGAGCATAAGTACAGAATGTTTAGCACGCTTTTGTCAAACGGCGAAGAAGAGGTCTTCATATTCAGCGCAGATGAGGCCGCAGCCTATATACAGTCAGAGAAGATTCCCAATCATGACGCTTCCGAAGCATTCATTGAACCTGTGACTAAATCAGGGGATCACGTCATGGGCATTCCGGCATGCTATACCGATTCGTTTGGCAACGACTACTATATCGAACAGACCTATTCAGCCCTTGCTAACCAAACCCGGGAGCAATGGCAGATTCGTGTGGAAGGTCAGCTGTGCAACACAGGCATGCAGTTGAATGTCACGGATTATGATACGCTTCGGAACTTCATTATGGATGAACTGGGCGATTGGAAGCCACAGGAGGATGAACGGAATGAACAGCAATGACTTGCCCAATAGGGGGATACCCGTGGAAGATGAAGCAAATCATGTACACGGGGATGGTCTTCCCGTTGATCATGAGGACATGCTGACCGTTGTCCCTGTAACCGATGAGCCGATTGAAGTGGACGATACATTCAGCCTGGATAAGTTTCAGGTTGTTCGCCGGGAGTTCTTCTCGCACATCAGCGAGCCGTCCATCACATTCAGTAACTATAAGATCGGCTTGAATTCCGCTTGCATCAAGCGCCTCCCACAGATCGAGTACATACAGTTTCTGGTCAACCGACAGACCAGGAAGCTGGCCATCCGGCCTTGCCTTGAGTCAGATCTGCACTCATTCCAATGGTGTACCACCAGCGGTGGCAAACGAAAGCCGCGTCAGGTGACAGGAAAGATTTTCTTCATGAAGCTTTTCGATATGATGGGATGGAATCCGAACTACCGATACAAAATCCTCGGGAAACTCATTCGTGCAAACGGTGAATACCTATTTGTGTTTGACCTGACAGCTACGGAAGTATATCAAAGGGTTGTGAAAGAAGGCGCTAAACCGAAAACCAGCAGGACGCCTGTATTCCCTGCCGAGTGGCAGGATCAATTCGGTATACCTTACGAAGAGCATCGCAAGTCTCTGCAAATCAATGTTTTTGATAATTATGCTGTTTACGGAATCAAGGATCAGGAGACCGAGCAGCCTGTGCGTATTGATGTTCCTGAGCGAACGGAACAGCAGCTTCTGGGCGACGCACATTCAGGAGGTGCGAAATCATGGCAGAACAGGTAACTGCTCCGAGTATCAGCATGGCGCTGGACATGAAAAAGAACCGAATTCGTATCCATAAGCCGACCATCCACATGCTTGGAGATCCGATACTGATTCAGCTGCTGTTTGATCCTGAGGCGATGATTGTTGCCATTATCTGCCCTGATCGAGAGGTTCCGGGTGGTCAGGAAATACGAGTCAACCCCAAGAACCTCAAAGGTGACAATGCGGTAGAGTTCTACAGTAAGATGTTCTTGAAAAAGTTGCGCGCTGTGCATGGTAATCTCGATGACGATTGCACGTATCGTTTGACAGGAACCATCATACCAGATTTGCGCGCGGCAAGATTCCCCATGAGCACAATACAAAAGGTCGAAGCCGAAGAAGGAGCGAACACCAATGGATGAATCCAAAACTCCTGAGCTGACCGTTGACTGTGAGTTTCGGGATTTGATCAGGCCGTTGCTGAAAGACGAGTATCGACACTTGGAAGCCGCACTGTTAGCAGATGGATGCAGAGAACCGATAACAGTATGGAAGGGCATTATCGTAGATGGCCATAACCGATACGAGATTTGCCGTAGGCTTGGCATTCCCTTTGAGGTTCGTGAGCGACATTTTGACAATAGGGAAGAAGCCATCATCTGGATATGCGCAAATCAGCTGGGACGACGCAATATATCTGACGAAACCCGCAGGTATCTGATTGGCAAACGCTATGAAGCCGAAAAGGTAATCGCCGGAAGAAGAAATTACAGTGGATGGAATCAATACCGCAAACGGGAACAGTCAGGTGATCTACCCTATGAAGTCATTGAACCAGATGCACAGCAAGAGAGAATCCGTACATCCCAGCGCATTGGCGAAGAATATCATCTTGCGCACGGGACAGTCGAAAAGTATGGTGCCTACAGCAAAGCTGTCGATCAGATTGCAAAAAAAGATCCCTCAATGCTTCCTCGCATCTTATCGGGCAGATACAAGATATCGCATGAAAATGTGCTTGCATTGTCTCGAATGAGCCAGCAAGAAGTGAAAAGGTTTGGGCGACAAATGAAGGCGATGCGGCAGTCCAGTACAGTCGTGCCATACGGTGTATCCCGTTCACAACTTGGCCAGATAACGCCAAAGCCGCAGATAACACTACAGCCCGGCATCAAGAACATGCCAGACTTTGATCCGGACGCTGCGATTGCCGGCCTCACGTTGACCATTCCTTCATGGACGAGTTCCATCAATCGAGCACTCAACAGCAGCAATATGAATACTGTGTCGATCAAGGCTCGCACAAATCTGCAGCAAGCCCTGATGAATCTTCAGGCAACCATTGATGAACTGCTGCGGGCAATTAAGGAGTAAGCTATGAATCAAGAGCTCAATGCTTATGTGCCTGACGTGATCTTTGAAAAGATACCGATCAAGAACCTGGTATCATGTCAGGATTATCAGCGCAGCCTGTCGGAATCCCAGATTCTGAAAATTGCCAAGGAATTTGATCTCCATCAGATCAACCCCGTCAAGGTCAGCCGCAGAGATGGCGTTAACTATGTGTTCGATGGTCAGCATACGATTGAAGCGGTTGCCCTTGTATCACATTCCCGTGATACGCCGGTCTGGTGTATGATCTATGATCATCTTTGCTATGAGCATGAAGCACATATCTTTGCTGAACAACAAAAGAATCATCGTGCTGTTGCTCCGTTCGATACATTCAACGCTCATTTGGAATCAGGCAGCGAAAAGCACATGCTGATCCGTGATCTCGTGTATTCCTACAACCTTGAGCTTAGTTCCACACAAAAGCGTCATGGAACGATCTGTGCTATTGCTGCATTGGAGAATATCTTCGATAAATATGGCTATCATGTTCTGGATAAGGCGCTGCGCATGCTGGTCAGTACATGGGAAGGCGAAATGTATTCTCTTTCGGGGAACACACTCAATGCAGTTGCCCGCCTGATTGCAGCATACGGAGATGCTTTGAATGAGGAAACATTCAAAGAGCGCCTCGGACTGGTATCAATGAAAACGATCATCCGTACTGCACGGGAGCGGCGTCCTGGCTCGCTTGGGTACGCTGAAGCAATGCTCGTATTCTATAATAAAAAGTGCAAGTATCGTCTATCCATGAAGAAGTTATACGGGCTCAATAGTGATGAGGACGATATAGAAGAAGATGACGACCCCTGCGACGTTGAATAGGAAGTGGTCTGTGCCAATAATATGGGCGCAGACCATTTTCATGTACAGTAACAAAGGTTTAGCCCACTTGATGAGCTGCCAGCGGGAACTCGGGAGGGAAGGGCACGTTTTCCCTTTCTCAATAGTCGCAAGCAATGCAATCGTCGGACTTTTTGCATTTTGCTTGTTGGTGGTCCTGCCCCCAAGCCCCTGTAATGCAGAGCAAGCTCTGCGGTTGTGAAGAATTCCTGCGGCATTCTTCGGTTGGGCTTGCGCCAAAAACGAAAAGAAACCCTATGGCTATCACGCTAATCTGCGTTCGTAGTCATAGGGCTTCGCTTCATCTGTTTTTTCCGGTAATGTTTTGTACGTGTTCAAGCTCGGTATCCCGCATCCGCCGGGTCTGTTCTTCTTCAAATCGTTCATCATCCAGAAGGGTATCCATGTTCGATTTGATGTGCCGGAGATTCTTAAGCTCATCGTTAAGGTGTGATAGTTGCTCACCAGCTTGCTTCTTCTGACTGAGCAAAAGGGCATATTCTGCCGACAGCTCAGAAATCGTGGGCAGTTTACCACCAGCAGCACTGTACACAGCCTGTGCTTCTTTATGAGCTTCAATATCTGCTTTGTGCTCACGATAGAACGCAGACGACCATCCAGACTCTCGGTATTGGGTGTAAACGTCTTTGGTTCTTCTGTAAACCAGAATTGCTTTTTTCTGCTTGCTGATTTCCTGCATACGAGCTTGTGCTGTACTGATTGTGCTTTTCAGTTCCGTTCTTCTGTCTACCGCAGATTGAATGTTGTGCTCAAGCTCAGCGTAGGAACTGATGTGGTTGTCGATGAGATAGAGCATCGAAGATGCCATGACATCGGTATTGTGTCTTTCTGCCCAGCGCTCATATCCTTTTCCTTTCCCGGCTCTCATCTTGGCTTCGATGTTGATGAGCAGTTCAATCTGAGCATGAGGCATTTTGCCCCTGGCCTGTTTTGGGATATGTACATGCTTGCCGGCGAGAGTCATGCGCAATGCTTCTTCCGAATATTCTGCACCCACAGTATCCAACCTGATATAGCGTTTGCCTCCTGGCGGCTTAATGCTGATCTGTGCACCACGTTTTATCCAGCAACCTGCATCTTCAAGAAGCTGTATTAGAGCATCAAAGCCTTCTGGCTGCATCCGAAGTGCAGCATCGATAGACATTCGCAAGATGTTCCGTGAAGAGATTTCACCTTTTGTCATAAGTTCCTGATCATATGGTTTGCTCTGGCTGTTCGGCTCATTGATTACGGACAGATTATGCTCGGCACAAATCTGATCGCTAAGCTTAGCCAGTAAACGGTCGGAACGATATACATTCCTGAACTTGTGCGTGCAATCCAGGGTTGTTGCGCAAAACACTATATGATTGTGAATGTGTCGGCGGTCGTTATGGGTGGCGACGATAAACGCATGATCACCTCTCAGAAACTGGGATGCCAGTTCGTAACCGATTTGGTTCGCTTCTTCAGGCGTTACCTCGCCCGGCTTAAAGGATTGGCGCAACTGATAAGCGATGACTTCGTTACGATGTGTTCTTCCAGTCGTAGCCAGATACTCATTTCGGGCAAGAAGGAATTCTGCATCCGCTGTCTCCGGGGAACAGGCATATGCAGTAATCAGCTCTCCGCCATTGGTCTTCTCTGGATTTTTGACATAATCGATTCGTGCCTTCAGGCTTTGGCTTATGGTTTTGCCTTTGTTATTATGCATCGGAATGATCCGGGTTGTTGCCATACGTTCCTCCATAAAAAGAAAAGCGGCGATCTGTGATGCACACAAACCGCCGCAGACAAGTGATGTTCAGCATACTAAGCCCTCGAAGAACCCGATGAGATGATCCAGAAGGTTCAGAAGAAGGTTGGCGATTGCCGGCAATCCAATAGGGCTTGCCAGAAACGCGAGAACCATGAATGCAATCCCGTTCTGCCAATAGCCAATGAAGAACTCGATCACAGAAAGGAGAGCGAACAACGATACGGATATTCCCAGCACCGACGAGGCAATAGAAGTAATGAATGCTGCCAGCCCAAGCATCAGGCGAATGGCCAGCATCACAGGGGCTAAAGTGATTCTCAGCGCAGTCTTCATCAAGATTATCCTCCTTTGTCATTCAGAGCGGTCGAGAAGGGCAAGCAGCTGGTGCATCATCACCCAAAGCTCATTCTGCTTTTGCTGGACTTCCTCGATCTCTGTTTCGTACATTTGCCCATGTGCGTTCAGGCGCTTGGCAATCTGATTGAGGTTGTTGGTCATGTTACTGAGCAACCTTGTCATCTCACGAATCTGTGGCAAGTCCAGTTTGAGGATGTATCCGTTCAGGGCCATAGCCCGCATGTAAGCAGACTCGTTCCTGATCCCGAGCGATTTCATCTTCCGTCGAATCGTTTCTGCTTCAGCCTCAGTTGTCTTGAACGTGTGCTTAATCAGTCGCTTTTCTTTTTCCATCCAGATTATCTCTCCAGATTGTCCTTTCTGCAAGGCTGTCGCCGGGGCAGAGAAGACGTGGATCGTTCCTGTCTCGAGGTAGAACGTCTGGCAAAGGCTTCGGCGATCTTCTGCAAAGCGCTATCCCGGACAGCTTCCATCCTGACTGCAAGCTGCTCAGCCTCTCCGGATGTGAGCAGTTCCAGATTCTCGCCGGTCGTTCGCACAATCACCGCGTTGCCCATAATGGGATCGCCATGCTGCTCTGTTCCATAGAGCTCGCTCGCTGTAGCATTGATGAGCGCTCCACCGGGCTTGAGCTTGCCTTCCTCGTCAATCATCATCAGGAGACCGTCCTTTGCCAGCGTTTCAGCTTCAACAAGCTCGATCCAATCGCAGCCGATGGCCTCCCTGCCGATGTCAAATATGTCCTTGCCGGAATCGCACGCCATGACCTTTACGTCCTGCGTCTCTGTGAGCAGGACGGCATATTGCTTTTCATCCATGTATCTTGTCACCTCATCTTTCCATTTCATGCTTCTTTTGTTTCGCTACCGCGGCGGTATGGGGAGCCTTCTGGAGAGCGTCTTTCTCCATTGAAGGATTCTGCCTATCCCGGATTCCTTTACGGGTTTGCCAGATGAATCCATCCAGCACGGCAGGATGAGAGTCAACGATGTAGTCGCTTCTGCGATCCAAGCCGCTTGCCGACTGCCCTTCCGGCAGATGCACAGAGAATGCCCAATCCTTGTTGGAAGAAGAAAAGCGGCCATCCCAGGATTTGTACTGCACAGTTGCCGCAAGCACGATGGAAACGCGCTCTGCACCATACTGGTCGAGTACCTCCTTGGCCGTCTCTTTGTCCAGGTGCATCCCGTCGAAATGGCGGGAGATGGCGTCCTGAATATCATTCTTGCAGGCGATATTCGTGCGATGGGAGAGTCGGAAAAGCTCCAGCTCGCCGTTCTCGCGCGCATAAGCTGCGGTTTCGTAGTATACGGGCGTTTTGTTGATCGGTTCCATATTTCCCTCCTGTTTGGTTTTCTGAACCTGCAGGTACACTCTTACGACTTCCCGTTTTTCTTGCTCGGCACCAGAGAGAAGAACATCCAGCTGATACTCCACCTCATCCAGATGACGGATTGCCTCAAGAAAACACGGGTGAAGATCATCGTCCGGTGTCTGCGGCGCGAACTCTTCCTTCCACTGCACCAACTGGTTTCTGTACGCTGCCAACTCATGATAGCAGTAGGATACCTGATGATGAAATCTCTCCGCATCGCTCACCGTTATTGGCGTTTTTGGCTTTGGCGATTTCTCAGGTTCATCGACGACTGCGATACCGAAATCGGATGCGATCTTCAATGCAGCATTCCTTGGAGACAGGTCAAACAGACGGGCTGCAAAGTCAACCACATCGCCATCTGCATGACACCCAAAGCAATGAAAGCGTTTATCGACCTTCATGCTTGGATCATGATCAGAATGGAATGGACATCTGCACATGCCATTTCTACCAACGCGGACGCCATAATGCTCTGCTGCCTCTCTGGTGGAAACTGCTTTTTTCACTGAATCAAATAGGGACATCAGCCACCTCGAATGTATAGAAAAAGCGCCGCATTGCTGCGACGCTCATGATTGATAAGCCGTTGTTCGGAGTTCCTTTCATTCCATGGTGCCAGATGCCCGCTTGAGTTTTGCGGTCAGTTTCCAGAATCCATCATCATGAATCAGGTTGTAGTTGACCCCTTTCTTTGACAGCCAGTGCCCATTAAAGGCAACCGTCCAGCACTGGCCATCTGCGCTGGTCATGCGCAATACGGGGTCCCAGTCTGTCACATACACATCGCTGACATCCCCGATTTCCATCGCCAGCACAGCATCCAGTATCTTCTGAATTTTATCAGGATCATCCGTGGAATACTCCGGGGCAAGGCTGGAATAACCATCGGAGAACGAAACGGAGACAATGGGATTGTCATCCGTCACCTGGATCAAAAATGTGCTCAACCCCGTCATCTCTGCAAAGGACGATGACTGCACAGGTTCAGCCTCATTTCTGGCATCCACAGGGGGAATGCAGCACCACGCGAGCACATTCATCATTGCCGGCAAAGAAAGCGTCATTGTTCCATCCGTGTAGATCACAATCTGTTCATCCACAGCAGGCAAGCTCATCTCCGGGCTAAAGCGCGCCAGGATTTCGCCAATCGCGTCATGCGCAATCAATGCGGTATGCTCTGCCTCATCAATCGAGAGCACTTTGCCCTGCAGAACGCCGGTATCCGTCACATCCATCAGGGACAGATTCAGCTCCTGATCCACGACAGCCAAGTAGACATTCTGCTCCAGCGACGTATTTTCCCAGCTGCGGCGATAGTCAAAGGTGATGATGCTGCGCCCGGGCTTTACGGCAGTCACAACATACTGCGTTTGGCCTCCGGCTCCGCAAAGCATACCGGTCTGATCATCCGGGATATAGGTGCCTTCCGCACTGTCAAGCTGCACAGCTTCGCCGCCCAACACAAAGCCCACCCAGGAATAGCCGGTGGTGGGATTGGCATCAAAGGAGAGAATCTCCGTATGAGCTGTGTCCGAAGACTCAGCCATCGCACAGGATAATGTCAGCAGAACGGCTGACAGGAGTGCAATCCATTTCTTCATAGTCTCAAGACCTCCTCCACATCTTCAATTATATAGACGATAATGGGCTGGAATAGGTTCCCATCTACCGCTCATTATCAGAATGGGAAATATCCTTTTGCCGGGCACCGGATGATCTGTCCATGTTCAGCGCCGCGTCCAGCTCAGCCAGCCGAGAACTCTTGGTTTTCAGCTCAGCTTCCTGCGGGAAGGGTTTCCCTGCTTCTGCCCGGGCTGCCTCAATCTGTTGCCTGATGGTCGTAAGGTGCTCCGTTGTGGCAGCCAATCGCTTGGGAATTTGCGCGATGGCGTTATCAAGACGTGTGATGTTGCCTCGCGCATCGTTGCCGACCTCCATCGGATGCGAAACAGCGCCGTGCAGCGTGAGTACGAATTTGTTGATGAAGGAATCAAACTGTACGCGCATGGGCAGCCCGCGATAGGAGCCAAACTCGACCGGCGCGCCCTTGGCGGCATCCTTGCAGGCTGCGAGGATGGCCTTGCCCGCTTCCTCCTTGTCCGTGATCAGCCTGTCACCGACAGTCATGCCCACGAAATCCTCCTGCGG
>OLQT01001146.1_pt1 | contig 17011 bp, 16 predicted proteins | sample 1672651 | NCBI WGS metagenome assembly OLQT01 (sample SAMEA3136709, study PRJEB25190) | human gut metagenome | biome: human gut; feature: human-associated habitat; material: faeces | place: Austria | collected 2013 | reverse complement strand
TAGCCCCCTCTCGTCACTCATCGTCCAGCTCGTCGCTCTGCTGCTTCTGGCGCTTCTTGACGTAGGCCATCAGCAGCGACAGCAGGGCAAAACATAAGATAAACGCCGCCGCGCCGAAGAGCAACGCTTTGCCGACGCTTTCATGCAGCCCGAACGTGATCGCCGTCACGCCCAGCGCACAGAACAGCGCATAGACCGCATTGCCGCGCGTGCTCGGCCTTGCGTCCGCATCCCAAATGCCATGCCTCGCATAGGCGGCAATCATGCCGACGCTGACTACGGCGATGACAAACGCTTCGCCCGCAATCTGCGCAAAACCCGCGCCAAAAAACATCTGCGCCACAACCGCGGCGCACAGCAGCGCATACATGCCCCACAGCCCGCGGTGCTCGATGCGATACATTTCCTGCGTTTCGCGCTCGTCGAGCACATTTTTGGTTTTGAGATAGAGCTTCATGCGCCGCCCTCCTCATCCCAGAATAGATCGTTGAGCGTCTTGCCCAGCGCCCGGCAGATTGCCACGCACAGCGCCAGCGACGGATTGAACCGCCCCGCCTCGATCATGCCGATGGTCTGCCGCGTTACGCCGACCTTCGCGGCCAGTTCCTCCTGCGACAGGTCGCAGCCAACCCGCGCCGCCTTCATCCGAAGGTTTTTCAAGCGTTTCGCCGCCTCCTTTTACACGGATTCCGGATAGATGCATTATACGCCTCATCCGTCATTTCGTCAACTATATTTGTCGTTTTGGCTTTATCATCTGACACGCTTCTTTTTTTCATCGCAAAACAAAAGGAGACAGCTTTCGCTGCCTCCGAATGGGTAAGATTAGATGCCGTAACGCTTCTTGAAGCGATCAACACGGCCGCCCGCGTCAACGAGCTTCTGCTTGCCGGTGAAGAACGGGTGGCACTTGGAGCAGATTTCAACGCGCAGCTCCGGCTTGGTGGAACCCGTTACGAAGGTGTTACCGCAAACGCAAGTCACGGTCGCCTTCTGATACTTCGGATGGATGCCTTCCTTCATGATTTTCACCTCTTTCGCCGCGATACTATCGTATGAAAGACGCGCCAAACCGCACCTTCTCATACGCCTGAGCGGGAACTTCGTATAGTATACCCTTCTTTTTCCCAAATTGCAAGCCATTCGCGCAATCTTTTGAAAAATTCTTCGTTTTTGGCTGTCTTGAGCAGCATGCCGATCAGCTGGCTGGTCGCCTCGCGCGTGCGCCCCTGCGACAAGATTCGCCGAACCATTGCGACGCCCTCACATTCTTCAGGCGTGAGCAGCAGTTCTTCATGCCGCGTGCCGGATTTTGCCAGGTCGATTGCCGGAAACACCCTCGCCTCCGACAGTGCGCGGTCGAGCTTAATCTCCGCGTTGCCCGTCCCCTTGAATTCCTCAAAGATGATATCGTCCATGCGGCTGCCGGTCTCCACCAGCGCTGTGGCGATGATGGTAAGGCTACCGCCGTTTTCGATATTGCGCGCCGCGCCGAAGAACTTCTTCGGCTTATACAGCGCTCCCGGGTCCAGACCGCCGGACAGCGATCTGCCCGTCGGCGGAATCGTGAGGTTGTACGCGCGGGCCAGTCGCGTAATCGAATCCAGGAGAATCACGACGTCCTTGCCGGATTCTACCAGCCGCTGCGCGTGCGCGAGCACCATTTCGGAAACGCGCGCATGGTTTTCCGGCGCGGAATCGAAGGTGGAATAGATCACTTCCACATTATCTCCGTGGATCGCTTCCTTAATATCGGTAACTTCCTCGGGACGCTCATCGATCAGCAGGATCAGCATATGCATCTTGGGATTGCCGCGCAGAATAGATTTTGCCACTTCCTTCAACAGCGTTGTCTTACCTGCCTTGGGCGGGGATACGATCATACCACGCTGTCCCTTACCGACGGGACTCACCAGATCCATAACTCTCATAGCAATGCTACAGCCGGGAGTCTCCATTTTGATCCGCTCATCGGGGAAGATCGGAGTCATATCTTCGAATGCCATTCTCTTGGAGGATTCTTCTACGGTATATCCGTTAATGCTCTTAACAAACAAAAGCGCACTGAACTTCTCCTGCTGGGTCTTGATCCGCTTGTTACCCTTCAGAATATCTCCTGTCTTCAGTCCGAAACGGCGGATCTGACTGGGTGCCACATAGACATCATTCTCACCGGGCATATAATTCTCGCAACGGATAAATCCATAGCCATCCGGCATGACTTCCAGAATACCGCTGGCTTCGATACCGCTGTCCAGTTCCTTGGGATACTGACTCTCATCATATGCCACATTATTGGGATTGAAAGTACGTTCTTTGGTGTAGGCTTCGCTCCGCACGCCTACGTTCTCCGCACTCTCCCCACGATAATTGCGATCCGGTCTGTAATTCCTCTCCTGTCTGACAGGACGTTCCGATCTCTCCTGCTTTTGCGGTTCTTCGCTTCTGACGGTCTCTGTCGCAGACTCCTGCTTCTGCTCTGCTGCTTTAGCCTCTTCCTCTTTTTTCAGCCGCTCATCCTCTGCCAGCATAGCTTCTACCAGTTCTGCCTTTTTCATCGTAGAAGTACCCTTCAGACCGCGTACTTTTGCCAGTTCTTTTAACTGAACTAACGGCAATGATTCATATTTTTCTCTCATAAACTCCTCCTCTATTCCTTATTATCGTCCATAAAACTGTTAACTAAGGGGATTTACATCTTGATCTACCTATGATGTGTGATGAATTAAAAAGATATAAAAACAACATCTGCGTCTATTATAATATATTTTTTTTCAAATAGGAAGTCCCAAAATTATTTTTTTACAAATCCTTGCTAAGACATCGATTCTATTATATCATTACTAATAGCTGTCAAACACAGAAATCTGTATGACAGATCAACTATTAATACAATTAAGAGAGGTATTGTCATGACAACCAACGAAAAAGCATTACTGATGCACGAAAAATGGAACGGCAAACTGGAAACCGTCTCCAAGACTCCCGTCAAGACCCGTGAAGATCTTGCGATCGCTTATACTCCCGGTGTTGCGGAACCCTGCAAAGTAATTGCAAAGGACAAAGAAGCCGCTTACAAATATACCATGAAAGCAAACACCGTTGCTGTCGTCTCCGACGGAAGTGCGGTTCTCGGTCTCGGTAATATCGGTCCCTATGCGGCAATGCCCGTTATGGAAGGCAAGGCAGTCCTCTTCAAGGAATTCGGCAATGTCAATGCAGTTCCCATCTGTCTGGATACCCAGGACACTGAGGAGATCATCAAAGCCGTAACTTATCTGGCACCCGGCTTCGGCGGCATCAATTTGGAAGATATCAGCGCTCCCCGCTGCTTTGAGATTGAGGAACGTCTGAAGGAGATTCTGGATATTCCGGTATTTCATGACGATCAGCACGGTACCGCTATCGTTGTTCTCGCCGGTGTGATTAATGCCCTGAAGGTAGTCGGCAAGAAAAAAGAAGACTGCCGTGTCGTGGTAAACGGTGCCGGCAGCGCCGGTGTAGCTATTACGAAGCTGCTTCTGACCTATGGATTCCCCAATATTATCATGTGCGATAAAGTAGGTATCGTATCCAAAGACACCGAAGGTTTAAACTGGATGCAGAAAAAAATGACAGAAGTAACCAATTTAAACAACGAGACCGGATCTCTGGCAGATGCTCTGAAGGGTGCTGATATTTTCATCGGTGTATCCGCTCCCAACATTGTCACACCGGAAATGGTAGCTTCCATGAACCGCGATTCCATCCTGTTTGCCATGGCCAATCCCGTGCCCGAGATCATGCCGGATGTAGCTAAAGCAGCCGGTGCCCGTGTCGTAGGAACCGGACGCAGTGATTTCCCCAATCAGGTAAACAACGTGGTGGCATTCCCCGGTATTTTCAAGGGTGCTCTGGAAGGTCGCGCTACCCAGATCACCGAGGAAATGAAGCTGGCAGCCGCAGAAGCCATTGCAGGCCTGGTTCCCGCAGACAAGCTGTCTGACGACAATATTATGCCGGAAGCTTTCGATCCTCAGGTAGCCGAAGTTGTGGCTGACGCTGTGAAAAGTCATATTCACTGATGCAACGGACAGACATAGCAAGAGACTGGCACGGTAAACCCTACTACTCTCTGGATTCCTATTGTAAAAATACGTTTCACCATAAATGTTATAAAATAGCCCTGAATGCCCGGATGTCCTGTCCCAATCGGGACGGCACCCTGGGCACTCGGGGCTGTATCTTCTGTAGTCGCGGCGGCAGCGGCGATTTTGCCGTAGACATCCTCGGCAAATCGATGGAAGAACAGATTGCGGAAGGCATTTCCAACTTCGGCAATAAATCCATCGGACAGGATCTGATCGCTTATTTTCAGGCATATACCAATACTTACGCACCTCTCCCGTATTTGGAAGAGGTCTATCGTTCTGCCCTGGATCATCCGGACATCTGCGGTATCTCCATCGCCACGAGACCGGACTGCCTGGGACCGGAGGTACTGGCACTGCTCTCTCGCCTGAAGGAAGAATACCATGATAAATTTCTCTGGGTCGAGCTTGGTCTCCAGACCATTCATGAAGAGACCGCTTCCTATATCCGCAGAGGCTACCCTTTATCCTGCTTTGAAAAAGCCTGTGCTGATCTGAGGACGCTACAGATTCCCATCATTGTTCACACGATTTTGGGGCTTCCCGGGGAGTCTGATACACAGGTTCTTCAGACCATAAATTATCTGAACCGGATCTCTCCGTTCGGCATCAAGCTGCAATTACTTCATGTTCTGGCAGACACGGACCTGGCCGAAGATTATGTTGCCGGGAAATTTGAGGTTCTGACATTGGATGCCTACCTGAATCTGGTCATCTCCTGTCTGGCTCATCTGTCACCGGAGATTGTGATCCACCGTGTCACCGGTGATGGGCCGAAGGATCTGCTGATCGCTCCGAAATGGAGCCTGGATAAACGTGGGGTGTTAAATGCTTTGCATCATCGCATGAAAAAACAGGGCATCCGTCAGGGTGACCTGTATCAAATATAAGATCGTAATACAAGATTGTATAAGAAAGGCTGTTATGACATTATGTTACAAGATCCGCTTACCCTATATAAACTCATTGTGCTCTATATGCTGAATCGTGTCACCTTCCCTCTCACGGCCGCGCAGGTCAGCGATTTCATTTTAGGAAAAGAATATACCAACTTCCTGACGCTGCAGCAGGTGATCAACGAATTGACCGATGCCGGTATGATCGCCACGCAATCCATCCGTAACCGTACGCATCTGTCCATCACTCCCGAAGGAAAAGAAACTCTGAATTTCTTCGAAAACCGCATCGGCGATACGATCAAGCAGGAAATCGATACCTATTTCCGCGAGAACGAATTCACACTTCGAAATGAAGTATCTGTTCTCGGAGATTATTATAAATCCACTTCCGGCGAATACGAAGCTCACCTCGTGGCAAAAGACAGAGGTATCAGCCTGGTAGACATTACTCTCTCCGTACCTGTGGAAGAAACCGCCGCAGCCATCTGCGACAACTGGCAGAAAAAAAACCAGGAAATATACAAATACCTGATTACGGAGTTGTTCTAATCCCGCAATCAGGTACCTGATTTTATGATTCTTTGTTTTCAGAAGAAGCCTCCGCGGCTTCTTTTTTAATTCTCGCCATATGTTCGCGGATCTTCACTTCATAGCCGTTGCCGGATGGCTGGTAGAACTCTCTGCCGCTCAGTTCATACGGCAGATACTGTTGTTCCACATAATCATTCGGATAATCATGTGCATATTTATATCCTGTGCCATGTCCCAATTTTGCTGCTCCTTTATAATGTGCATCCTGCAAGTGTGTCGGAATCGGCAGATCTCCGGTGGCATGTACCTCCTGCATTGCCTGAGATACCGCTTCATAGCTGCGGTTGCTCTTAGGCGCTGTGGCAACATAGGTTACTGCCTGAGCCAAAATGATCTGTGCCTCCGGCATACCTACCCGTTCCACCGCCAGAGATGCGTTTACCGCTACCACCAGTGCCTGTGGATCTGCATTTCCCACATCCTCCGAAGCACAGATCATGATACGTCTTGCGATAAAAGTCACGCTCTCTCCTGCATTCAACATTCTCGCCAGATAATATACCGCCGCGTCCGGGTCAGACCCCCGCATACTTTTGATAAATGCGGAAATGGTATCGTAATGATTGTCACCATTTTTATCATATCGTGCTGCTCTCTTCTGAATACACTGTTGTGCCACATCCAGAGTAATGTGAATCTTCCCGTCAGCGGAAGGTTCAGTAGTCATAATTCCCAGTTCAATGGCATTCAGCGCGTGTCTGGCATCTCCACCGGAGATATCCGCCAGAAAATCTAACGCATCTTCATCTATGGTTCCGTTATAGGCACCCATTCCGCGGTCCGTATCGTAGACCGCTTTTTTTAACAGTTCTTTGATCGCTTCCTTTGGAATCGGCTTTAATTCAAAGATCACCGAGCGGGAGATCAGAGCTCCGTTCACTTCAAAATAAGGATTCTCTGTGGTTGCACCAATGAGGATGATCGTACCGTCCTCCACATACGGGAGCAGGTAATCCTGCTGTCCTTTATTAAAACGGTGGATCTCATCGATGAACAGGATCGTACGTTTTCCGTACATTCCCTGCAGTTCCTTAGCCTTTTCCACCACTTCTTCCATGTCCTTTTTACCGGCTACCGTGGCATTGATCTGCCGGAATTCCGCGCTGGTGGTATTGGCAATGACCTTCGCCAGCGTCGTCTTGCCGGTGCCGGGCGGTCCGTAGAAAATAATGGAGCTGATCTTGTCTGCTTTGATGGCGCGGTACAACAGCTTATCCTTACCGATGATGTGTTCCTGCCCTACGACCTCATCCAGTGTCCGGGGACGCATTCTCGCCGCCAGAGGAGCCTCTTTTTCCATATTGGTACTTCGCATATATTCAAATAAATCCATATGATCACATCCTCTGTTTCTATTTTTGCGTCCAAATCTTCAACCGCCGCTTCAGTACATTTGCCTCCAGTGGGGCCAGCAGCAGATCCTGGATCCCTTCCGTCTCCAACGCACATTTCATCTGTGCAAGATTCCCTTCCTTGCAGATGGCGATCATGGAAAGCGCATGTTCCCTCTGTAATCCTCCAAGCTCCTGCCAGCGTGCCTGTCCTCCGTCCTCTTCTTCTGATACATCCACGAACAGGCCCAGAATGTCTTCGCCGGTCTTCTCTCCCATGTTCTCTCTGATCTCTTCCACCGAGATTACTTTCTTCAGATGAACAAACTCCGGCAGTGCAAACTCCAGCATGCTGGTAACATTACGGGAGGATGACCACACAAAAGCCTGTAATTTCTGATCAGGGGTCTGATTTTCCTCACCGAACACGCTGTAGCGTCCTTTTCCCGACTTCTTGGATACATACAATGCCTGATCTGCTTTTGCCGCAAGATCATAGTAGCAATGATCCTCTGGATCGGAAAATGCTATTCCCACACTGATGGATATATTTTCCGGTATGGATAAGTTCTCTTTATATTTTACGAGGTTGACCAGATTCTCTGCCTTGATCAGTGCGATCTCTTTGGACGGAATGTCTCCCATCAATACTGCGAACTCATCTCCACCCATACGTCCCACATAATCTGTGCTGCGGAACTGTGAAGAAATGACTCCTGCAATGACGCTGATCACATGGTCTCCCATAGTATGACCGTATACATCATTTATGGATTTGAAATTATCGATATCTATCACCATAAGAGCATGCAGACCATCCTCATGTTCTGTCAGAGTCTTCGTGATCAGCTTCTCTACTGTCATCTTGTTGAACAGACTGGTCATCTCGTCGATCTGCGACTTTGTCTTCCAGGCCTTCTGCTCATCTCTGCTATTCTGCAGTCTGTGTTTTACCCCCAGTGTATTGTTGATGCGGGTAAGCGCGATCCGGGTATCTACCGGTTTGATAATGAATTCATCCGCCCCCAGTGCAAATGCTTCCGACTGGGAAGACACCGATTCCGTATTCGTCAGAACGATAACCGGCGTGTCCTTGAAGCCCTCCATATTCTGTCTGCGGCGCAATACCTCGAAGCCGTCGATCCCCGGCATGACCAGATCCAGCAGCACCAGATCAATGGCATCGCTTTCCTTCTCCATGATCGTAAGACATTCTTCACCGGAAACAGCCTCTGCGAAGTTAAAATACTCCCCGAGAGACTGTCTGATCACTACTCTTTGAAATTTTGAATCATCAACGATTAATAATGTTTCTTTCTTTTGTAAACTGCTCATGGCTGTCGGATCCTGCTTTCCGTATCACGTCGTTTAAAACGTGATACAGTTATAGTATATCCAACAGCCATGTGCTCGTCAATTTAAAAATATATCTACTTTTTACACAATTTTTATGTGAATTTTCCCTTTAAAGATGAATTTTACTATGTCTGCGGAGAATTCCTCCGAATGTCACCAGACCTGCAGCTGCAAGCAGCAGCACTGTCGCTGCCAGCAGTCCGATTCTCTGTAATATCTTTTTCAGCTGTTTTCTCCAATCCGTATTCTTGTAAAATCAGGTTTACAGTCCCAGCAGCTGTTTCTTCTTCGCTTCGAATTCTTCTGCCGTAATGACACCTGCATCCAGCAGTGCCTTATATTTAGGCAGTGCCACGGTGGGATCCTCTGCCTGTACGGGTGCGGCCTGTGGTGCACTCTGCGTACTCTTGGTTGCGGCATGGAAATCTATTACCTGTTCCTGTACCTGGGGATCAATGATCTGCATCAGGTTCTGTGCCAGTGCATGCAGTCCTTCCGTCTTCTGGGTATAATCATCCAGATAATCGATGGTGCTGGGCTGATCGGAATTGAATTTCGGTGCTCCCGTCTCCTTATAGAAGCTCTTCCAGTAAGGGTGCTCCAGCGTGATCTCCACAGCGAATTTCTCTACCGGATTCGGAATATTGAAATCCGGCTCGGTCATACGGTCTCTGTAATCCGGATCGTCTCTTCTGAAGTTATCGTCTCTTCTGCTGTCCTCCATATTACGACGCATTTCTTCCATCATCTCATACTGATGCCGCAGCATTCTGTATTCATCGATCCTGGGCTTTAACTCATTTAAACGCTCCTTAATATTGCTCTTGTAGCTCCGGAAGTTCCCCTTTTCTCCTTCGTACAGTACCTCTCCATCCTCCAGAATACGGAAGGACTTAATGTCAGAGGGTTCCATGGCAAATGCTCCGTCAACAACTCCCAGTCGCAGTAGCTGGTGATCCATATCCAGTACCAGGCTTCCCTTGAAAAATCCGAAATCATAACGGTAAGTCTCTGTGAAGCTGTCACGCAGCGGCTTGTTGGCATCATAACACTTGATATATTCCCGGAAATCATCCAGCGTCATGGAATTGAACACACCATCTGGCAGATCGATCTTGGCTGCACACTCCTTGCAGAGATTCTGCCCCTCCACCGCTGAAGCCAGCAGTCTCGGTGTCGGACTTCCGCAGATCGGACATAACTTTTTGTTGTTTGTAAATAATCCCATCGTTTTACCCTCCTTAAGAATGTATATGGATTACATGATCTCAATTATTTTTTTCCGGTGATATCCACAGATTCCCGCTGCGACACGATCCGGTATTCTGTGAAGCATACAATTATAGTTTTCCACAGAATCGTTATAGATCAGTTCACTGGTCTTCACCATATGTTCATAACTTTTTGTTGCTTTCCAGTATTTCTGATAAGTCTCCTGTGCCTGCAAAAGAGGCATGGTTTCCGAGATCTCTGCAATATTTTTCTGTACTCTTAATAATTCTCTCTGTTGTTCTGCTATCCACTCCGGCATCCCGGTCATTTCGACATTCTGTGCACTCTCCAAAGAAAGTTTCATTTTTCGAAAAGTCTCTGCATCCATGGTATGTCCGAGAAGCTCCGCCAATCTTTCCAAAGATTCCCGTTCTGCAGAAAGCTGTACCAGAGTCTGATGCATGGCATTCTGAATATTTTCTTCCTGTAGCTCCAGCTTACGCCGTACCGATACAAGCCAGACACCAAAAAGGGAGGCAAGCAGCAATACGATAATTATAATTTCCATCGTTACTTCTCCCCTCCCCTTTTCATTCCTTCTATGCTCTCAAAATTTCTTATTGTACCTTACTGTACAAAATAAAGTCCGTCATAACCATTCATATCAGACATAGCGATCAGTGTTACAGTATCTCCCACCTCAGACAAAAATCCGGCATAGGTAACCTCTGTTCCACCAAAATCAAGTGTCATCTTGATAGCTGTGTTGTCATCGGAATACTCATAAGTACCTTCTGCATTTCCGCCGCCCTGTACCATGGTAACTGCACCGTCTTCACCAAATACAAGCTGTAAGGTACCGCCATAAGTCTCCAGTGTTGCGTTCAGATCCTCTTCTTCCATCTCAACACCATCGATCATACCGCCGGCAAAGTTCCATTCTGTACCACTCAGATCCGGGATCTCCATAACTGCCACCTGTAACAGGGGACCGCCCTCTGCTTCTGTACCTGTCTCTGCTACAGTCTCTGTGGGAGCTTCTGTTGCTTCCTGGGTCTGTACTTCTACAGACACTTCTTCGTTGGTGTTCTCCACAATCACTTCTTCCTCACCGCAGGCTGTCAGAGACAATGCCAGTACCAGTCCCATCACACATGCAAAAGTTTTGTTCTTCATAATATATTTCCTCCTTCTTACAACATTTTTCTGTTGTCTGAATATATTGTACTGTATTTTACCTGTTTTAGACTCTTTATGACACCAATCGACCCAAATATGTAATGAAACGACCGGAGAAAGATTCTCCGGTCGCCTTGCAGGGTAATTCTATGCTAAAAATGTTTGGTTTTTACGAAAGAAATAATCAAAAAATTTATCTTTTAATTCCGAATATTTTCCATGAGGGATTGGAATCTGTATGCCATCTGTCATGGTGATGGTCTTACTGGAAATATTCTGCACATAATCCATATTGATGAGATAGGACCTGTGGCAGCGGACAAATTGTTCGTAATCTTTCAACTGTTCGCACAGATCATCCAATCTGCCGATACTGTCCAGTACTTCTCCGTCCTTACGGTGGAACAAAAGTGTCCGTCCCATCACCTCACAATATTGCAACCGGTCAAGATCCAGTCTGGTGATTCCGGTTCTGCTGCGCAGGATCAAGCTGTTTTCCTTATCTTTGTGGCATTCCGAAAGTACAGAATCCATCAGGCGGTAAAAACTTTCCTGCCAGATAGGCTTCAACTGGTAGAAATATGCGCCTACCGAATAAGAATCCACAGCATACTCTGCCGAAGATGTCAGATAGATAATCTTTACCGAAGTATCATACTGCCGGATTTCTCTGGCCGTACTGATACCGTTCTGCGCAGGCATCAGCACATCCAGAAAAATAATATCCAGCCTCGTTCCTCTCTCCACTTCCGTCAGCAGCTCCAGCGGACTGTTAAATGAGGCATATATAATATCCTGATTCCGTTCTACCCGATACTTGTCCATCAGCGCACCAAGTTCTCTCAGTACCGACAGATCATCATCACAAAATGCTATTTTTATCATAGGTTTTCTTTCTCAGTTTCCAAACTCATCTGTAATTTCCATGACAATTATACGCACACTTGAAGCTTTCAGTCAAACAATATTTCCTCCACTGTTACGAATTGGAATCCACGTTTCTGCAGAACATCCACCACTTCCAGTGCAGCAGTCACAGAAGTATCATAATAATCGTGCATTAAAATAATATCACCGTCTCCGGCCTTTTCCACCACTTTTGCCGCAATACACTCTGCATTGTGGGAGCACCAGTCCAGTGGATCAATATTCCACAGCACCGGGAACATATTTAATTCTTTTTCAAAACTTTTGTCCCAGCTTCCATAGGGTGGACGAACGAAGCTCACCTTTTCCCCGGTAATATTTTCCAGGATCTCATTGGTCTTTACCAGTTCCTCCCGGAACGTTTCCCTGTTCCCGAAGGTGAGTTGGATATGACTGTACGTATGGTTTCCGATCAGATGTCCTTCCTCCTGTTCTCTCCGGATAATATTGGGATAATTCTGTGCATTCTCCCCGGTCACAAAAAAAGTTGCCACCACATTTCGTTCTTTTAAACCATCCAAAAGCTGTTCTGTATACCTCGGATGCGGACCGTCATCAAACGTCAGCGCAATCTTTTTCACCACATCTTCCTCTCCGGTGATCTTCCCGGTCGATACTTCCTGCGAAGCAGGTGCTGTAGTATCCTGACGTTTTCCTCCGGCCCACAGGCATAACATTCCCATGATCATATCAAAAACCAGAATTCCCACCAGCGTTTTTTTCATTTTCATCCATCCGCTTACTGCTTTCACAGAAAATATATGCATCCGGACAAACGGCAATTCCTCGCAGCAAAAAAGGAACTTCGGAGCACAAAACTCCAAAGTTCCTTTCTGTTCTATGTCTGTCATCAAATCTTGAATACAGAAATCTCGTTCTTGAGACCTTCCATATTCTCATCCAGTACACTTGCCGTATTGCTCAGCTTCTCTACATGCTCAAGCAACTTATTAGCCACATCATTAACAGTCTCGGCACTTCCCGCAGTCTCTTCGATGATATCCGAAATATTCTTCACTGCTGCTACCGCTGCACTACGTTCGCCATCAGCCTTTTCTGTACTTGCTGCAATATCCTTCAATCCCTCGATCAGCTGCCCCATGCGAGCCTGCATCTCACGGAATACTGCAATTACCTCGTCCACTGCCTTGGTCTGAAGCTCTACCATCGCCTGTGCCTGGCTTGCGCTGTCTACACTGTTCTGCGTCTGTGCAGTAATGTTCGCAACATTATTGCTGATCTCACCGGCCGCCTTGGCGGAATCATCTGCCAGCTTGCGGATCTCTTCCGCTACCACAGCGAAACCTCTTCCGGCCTCTCCCGCTCTGGCTGCCTCAATGGAAGCATTCAGGGACAGCAGATTGGTCTGCTCCGTGATCTCCGTGATCGTACCGACAAAGCTGTTGATGATCGCGGATTCCTTACGAAGAGATTCGATACTGTCACTTACCTTTGCAGTCATCTTGGTCGTCTCACCGGCTCTGTCACCCAGTACCTGTACGATCTCCATTCCTTTGTTGATCATACCCTCGGTCTCATCCACCAGTTTCTCAACACGTTCTACCACGCGGCTTACTTCCTGCATTTCATTGGAGAGGACATCTGTCTTCTCCACACATTCCTGTGCATGTCTGGACTGTTCTTCCATGCCTTCGTTGATCTCTCCGATGGCTCTGGTAATATCCTGGGAATACTCATGGATCAATTCGGAAGCCTGTCCTACATTCTGTGCGGATACTTCCAGTTCTCCGGTGGCATTGCTTACCTGATTTACCAGCTTCTTGGTATTCGTGATCATATTGGTCGCAGATCCTGCCAGATCCTGGAACTCATCATGTCCCTTGGCAGATACCGTCACGGTCAGATCGCCCTGTGCAACATCACCGAACTTTCTGGAGATTCGTTTCATGTTATTCTCAATACCGGCAGTAATAAAGATACCCACGATCACAACGATCACACATGCCAGAAGCACCAGTCCAATGGTCATATTACGGATCTCCATAGCCTGGCTGGTCACCACACGCATAGGCACCAGTGCACAGGTGGTAAAGCCCACTTCCGCACTGCGGCTATAGATAAAGAGGTATTTTTCTCCACGGAACTCCACTTCCGCAGTGCCGGAATCCGATACTGCCTGCTCCATTACCCCATTATAAAATTCCTGATTGACGAATACTTTCTCATCCTCAGCCAGAGTACTCTCTTCACCGTCTTCCAGCTGCTCCACTACCAGTTCTCTTCCACTCGGAGTGATAAATCCGATGATACTGTCATCACCGATATCGATCTCCTTCAAAAAGTTCGTAATAGCCAAAGGCTTCATGTCAATAACAACGCAGGCATTGTTAGACTGGCTCATCATCTGGAAAGACAATATGTAGTCCTGCTGTGTCTCTTTTACTTTTTCATCCAGCACCGGATGGCTGTCGATCCACTGTGGGATGCTTCTTCTGCCTTCGCCGGAAGCTACCGACTCCTTATATTCATCCAGGAATCCATCCACACCGGAAGAAAGCTTGGTAGACAAAAGTCCCACACCTTCCTTGGGAATAATGTGCATATGACTGATGAACGGATTCGACGTCTGCACCGATAAAAGATTCGACTTCGTAGCTGTCAGGAAGTTCAGCTTGTCTACCGGATTATCCTCGAACATTCCCAGGAAATATTTCCGAAGATCATCGTCATACGCATACTTTAAGCCCTCGGAACGGATAAAATCACAAGTCATCTCCAGATATTCCGTTGCCATGCGCACAGTCTGTAACGTGGAATCTGTATATTTCTCACTTAAGCCTTCCGCAGACTTCTGGTATGCCGAAATGCCGATAATGATCATGAACACGATCGGCACCAGGAAACATACTACGATCTTATTGCGTATACTGAACAGTTTGGAGCTTTTCCCACTCCTGCCGGATGTCTTCTTCGGTGTCTTTGTCTTTACAGCCTTCTCCTTCGGTACTTTTGTTACCTTTTTCTCAGGTTTTGGCTTCTTTTTGGAAGCTTTCTCTTTTTTCCCCGCAAAAAGAGATTTTTTTGTTTTCTCAACATTCGTACTCATACAATATCCTCCGGTACATGTAATCATATTAAGAAGTATACCATAATTTTTGCTATAATGAAACAACATTTTATGCGTTTTGTTATACTTTTTTGCGCAATTTCAACAAAAATCCATCTTTTTCAAGAATGTTTCTGTGAATTTTACCTGCTCCGCCAGATTCAATATCTGAATCTGCAATTCCTGCCGCCGGTGCAGATCATCCCATGCTCGCAGCTGTCCGGTCAGCATCCTGTTTCCCACCAGTGCAGCACCACTAAGTGCCGTGTTGCCGCCGGTCACGGTACGATCTGTAAGTTCCTTCGGAAGCAGTCCGATGGCTGCAGCTGCCTTCGGATCCAGGTAATAGCCAAAGCCTCCTGCCAGCACTACCTTAGAAATATCCGAAAATCTGATTCCATAGCTTTCCGTCAGGATCTCTATGCCTGCGGCAATGGCTCCCTTCGCCAGTTGTACCGCACGCACGGCTTCTTTCGTGACAAGTACATCTCCGATACGGATCCCCTTCGTAAAATAGGGTTCCTTTAACAGTCCCTGCCGATCCATCAATCCCTCTTCCAAAAGCTTTTGTAACAATTTCACCATATCCGCGCCCCAGATACCACGGTTTGCCCCGCCCTCGAAGGCAGGTCCGGCCGCCGTGGCACAGGCATACAGCTTCTGTCTATTACCCAGCGCCATCTCACCGTTGGTACCCAGATCGATGAGTAGCATGGGTTCCTCCTGCTCCAACATTTGACAGGCCAGTATTCCTGCTGTGATGTCCCCGCCGACAAAAGCAGACAATCCGGGAATGATATGACAGGAAATGCCTGCAATCTGCGTGTCCACAGCTCCGCAATGACTTACCCGAAAAGGAGCCCTGCCCAGCTCTGCCGGATCCCAGCCCATCAGCAGATAGGTCATAGTGGTATTCGCCGCAATGACCATCTGTATAGACTCCTTCTCCTGCAGCTTTTTGGAAAAACGCTGCACTCCCTTTTCAATGAGGTCCAGGACTTTTTTCTGCATATCCGCTGCTTTCCCCGGATCCCTTGCCGCCTCTATCCGTGAGAGTACATCGGCACCGTAGCTGACCTGTGGATTCACACTCGGAAAACTGTCCACTACTTTACCGTCTGCATCATAGAGCTGCATAGCAATGGTAGTCGTTCCGATATCCACTGTCATCAGCCGGATACCTTCCGGATTCTGTAAAGATAACGGAGGAAGCTCCAGCTTTTCCGTCACCACCTGCATCCCCCGGATCACTCCGGGACATCTGCCGCAGCCGGTGCAGATCAGACATCTGGTTCCCTTTTTCCCTGTAAGACTGCTGGTTGTATTATACAAACTGATTCCTCTCTTCATTGTAATGATAATCGATGGATGCCAGCTTATCCCTGATCTCCTGTTCCTTCACATCAAGATCATCGCAGAGCTGCTCCAGGCTTCCGTAGTAGTCACGGAGTTTCAGATTGATAAAGCTTAATAACATGACCGGATCCTGTGGTATCATAAAAAAACCTCGCTTTTAAAATATTATTACTATAACATCTTAAACGAAAAAAGCGAAAATGACAAGTCTGCCACTTTCGCTTTTCGTATTACTGTTTATTTATTTTTAGAGCCTTTCTCACATTTGGCGGAAAGCTTATCGTCCTCTACGGTAATGACGATGGTATCGCCCTCATCCACCTGATCTGCCAGGATCATCTTGGCAGCCAGGGTCTCCACATACTTCTGAATATAACGTTTCAGAGGTCGTGCACCATAGACCGGATCATACGCGTTATCCACGATGTACTGCATAGCCTCGTCCGACAAACGGATCGTCAACTGCTTATCCTCCAGACGCTTGTTCAGATCGGCAATGATCAGATGAATGATACCGCCGATATTATCTTTGGTCAGAGGCTTGAACAGGATCGTCTCATCCAGACGGTTCAGAAATTCCGGACGGAAATGAGCACGCAGATCGTTCATGACTGCTGCCTCTGCCTCCGGTTTGATGGTGCCGTCTTCGTTGATACCGTCCAACAGATAGCTTGCGCCGATGTTGGAGGTCATGATCAGTATGGTATTCTTGAAGTCTACAGTACGACCCTGAGAATCGGTGATACGCCCATCATCCAGTACCTGTAACAGTACATTGAATACATCCGGATGTGCCTTTTCGATCTCATCAAACAATACCACGCTGTAAGGTTTTCTCCGGACAGCTTCGGTCAGCTGACCGCCCTCTTCGTATCCTACGTATCCGGGAGGCGCTCCGATCAGACGGGATACAGAATATTTCTCCATGTATTCACTCATATCGATACGAACCATGTTGTTCTC
>OLQT01001141.1_pt1 | contig 17045 bp, 19 predicted proteins | sample 1672651 | NCBI WGS metagenome assembly OLQT01 (sample SAMEA3136709, study PRJEB25190) | human gut metagenome | biome: human gut; feature: human-associated habitat; material: faeces | place: Austria | collected 2013 | reverse complement strand
GGCCGCTGCTCACCGAGCGGCAGCAAAAGCTGCTTGCCTTATATTGCAACGAGGATTTTTCCCTGTCGGAAATCGCCGCGCGAGAGGGCATTTCCAGACAAGGGGTTTACGACGCGGTTCATCGCGCGGCGCGCCAGCTGGAGGATTATGAAACGCAGCTTGGGCTGCTCAAGCGATATCAAAGCATGACGCAGGGCCTTGAAGAGGGGCTTTCCGCTCTGGAGAGCGGGCAGACGCAGCGCGCAAAGGAAATTCTGATGCGGCTGCTTTCGCAAGAGGAGGAGTAAGATGGCCTTTGAAGGATTGACCCAGCGGCTTCAGCAGGCATTCGGCAAAGTTCGCGGCAAGGGCAGCCTGACCGAGGAAGACGTCAAGCTGGTCATGCGCGAGGTGCGCATGGCGCTGCTGGAAGCGGACGTCAACTACAAGGTCGTCAAGGACTTTGTGAAGAAGGCGACCGAACGCTGCGTCGGACTGGAGATGCAGAACGGTCTGAACGTGCAGCAGCAGGTCATCAAGATTGTCAACGAAGAGCTGACTGCGCTGATGGGCGGCAGCAATGCCCGCCTGCAATACAGCTCCTCGCCGATTTCGGTCTTTATGCTCTGCGGTTTGCAGGGCGCAGGTAAGACGACGATGTCTGCCAAGCTGGCGAACTGGCTCAAGAAGGACGGCAAGAAGCCGCTGCTGGTCGGCTGCGATATCTATCGCCCCGCCGCCATCAAGCAGCTGCAGGTTGTCGGCGGTCAGGTCGGCGTTCCGGTTTATGAGCATGGAACGCAGGATCCGGTCAAGACCGCGCAGGAAGCCATCGAATACGCCCGTGCGCATCAGCGCGACGTGGTGATTCTCGATACGGCGGGTCGTCTGCACATCGACGAGGCTCTGATGGAGGAGCTTCACAGAATCTGCGAAGCCGTTCACCCGAGCGAGGTTCTGCTGACCATCGACGCGATGACCGGTCAGGACGCGGTAAACGTCGCCAACACCTTTAATGAGAAGCTGGAAATCACCGGCGTCATCCTCACCAAGCTGGACGGCGATACCCGCGGCGGCGCGGCACTCTCTGTTCGCGCGGTGACGGGCAAGCCAATTAAATTCGCCGGTACGGGCGAAAAGCTCGGTGATTTGGAGCCGTTCCATCCGGAGCGCATGGCGTCCAGAATTCTGGGCATGGGCGACGTGATGACGCTCATCGAAAAGGCGCAGGAGGCCTTTGACGGCGACGAGGCCGAGAAGCTGGTCAAGAGGGGTTCACGCGACCAGCTCACCCTGGAGGACTTCCTTAGCCAGATGCAGCAGATGAAAAAGATGGGCGGGCTGCAAAGCATGCTGAGCATGCTGCCGGGCGTGGGCAACAAGCTGGCCAACGTCGAAATCGACGAGAACGCCATGAAAAAGCCCGAAGCCATCATCCGCAGCATGACCCCGCGCGAGCGTCGGAATCCCGGCATCCTCAACGCCAGCCGCCGCAAGCGCATCGCGGCGGGTAGCGGCACCACCGTGCAGGACGTCAACGCCCTCATTCGCCAGTTTGAGCAGGCCAAGGGCATGATGAAGCAGATGATGAACGCCCGCGGCAAACGCGGCCGCATGCGCCTGCCGTTCTGAACCGGCCTGACATCACCCTCGTGTGATTTCAGATACAAACCAATGCAACCGATATAGGGAGGAAACAAACCATGTCTGTGAAAATTCGCCTGAAGAGAATGGGTATGAAGAAAAAGCCGTTCTACCGTGTGGTTGTGGCTGACGAGCGCAGCCCCCGCGACGGCCGCTTCATCGAGGAAATCGGCTATTATGATCCCATGACCGAACCCGCTACCGTCAAGATCGACGTGGAGAGCGCCAAGCAGTGGCTCAAGAACGGCGCGCAGCCCACCGACACGGCCCGCGTGCTGCTCAAGAAGAGCGGCGTGATCGAGGGCTGAGCGCATGAAAGAGCTCGTTGCATACGTGGCGCGGTCGCTGGTGGACAACAAGGACGCCGTGACCGTTGAGGAGACCGTCGGACCCGAGGCCACGATCCTTGAGCTGCATGTCGCGCCCGAGGACATGGGCAAGGTCATCGGCAAGCAGGGGCGCATCGCCAAGGCGATCCGCGCCGTCGTGCGCGCTGCGACCGCCAAGGACCAAAAGCCCGTATTTGTCGAGATTCAGTGATCTTTTGAAACGCATTGGGCGCATCGGGGCAGGTTGCCCTGCTGCGCCCAATCTTTGTAGGAGCCAAGGAGCGGCATATGAAGCATGACTATCTGCTTTTGGGCGAGGTGGTGCGCCCGCAGGGCATTCACGGCGAGGTGAAGCTCAGACACTACACGGACGACCCGGAGCGCTTTCTGGAGCTGAAAACCGTGTACCGCGAGCGGGAAGGCCGCTATGAGCCCATCGGGGTTACGGGCGCGCGCGTGCGCGAGGATGATGTATTTTTGATGCTGGAGGGCGTCCGGGACCGCAACGCCGCCGAGGCGCTGCGCGGCGTCAAACTGTGGGTGGACCGCGCCCATGCCCGGGAGCTGGGCGAGGATGAAGTCTATATCGCCGATATTCTGGGGGCCGAAGCCTACGACACCCAGGGCAACCGCGTGGGCACGCTGCGCGAGGTGCTCACCCCCGGCGGGGTGGATGTGTTTGTGTTCGACACGCCCACGGGCACGCTGATGGCGCCCGCGCTCAAAACCGTGCTGCTTGAGCTGGACGCGGAAGGCGGCAGAATCGTGCTGGATGAAAAGCGCCTGGAAGAGGTCGGGCTGTATGAAGATCGCCGTTCTTAGCCTGTTTCCCGAAATGTTTGACAGCTTCCTCTCCGCCAGCATCCTGGGCCGGGCGCGGACGGAGGGGCTTTTGGACGTGCGGCCGGTGGACATCCGTCCCTACAGCGACAAAAAGCACAAGAACACCGATGATTATCCCTTCGGCGGGGGCGCGGGCATGGTCATGATGGCGCAGCCCATCGTGGACGCGGTGCGCGACCTTCGCTCGCAGGGCTACGCCGGTCCCTGCATCTATTTGAGCCCCCGCGGCACACCGCTTACCCAGAAAAAGGTCGTAGCGCTTTCCGCGCAGGAGGGCATGATTCTTCTGTGCGGGCATTACGAGGGCGTGGATCAGCGGGCCATCGACCTGGTGGTGGATGAGGAGATCTCTTTGGGCGACTTCGTGCTCACCGGGGGCGAGGTGGCCGCCATGGCGCTGATCGACGCGGTGGCACGCTATGTGCCGGGCGTTTTGGGCAGCGGGGAGAGCACCGAGGAGGAGAGCTTCTCCGATGGCCTGCTGGAATACCCGCAGTACACCCGTCCCCGCGTGTTTGAGGGGCGGGAGGTGCCGGAGGTGCTGCTGGGTGGCGACCATGCCAAGATCCGCGATTGGCGCAGACGGCAGGCGCTGCTGGCCACGCTGCGTGCACGGCCGGATCTGTTCGCCTCAGCACCCATGACCGACAGGGAGCGCCTGTGGGCGCTGGACGCTGCAAAGGAGGAATGACATGCTGCTTCGCAGGCTGGTGGCGGCATTGGGGCCGCTGCTTCTGTGCGTGCTGGTGTGCGCGGTATTCCGCTGGCTGGACGGCATGATCGGGGCGGCGAGCTTTCTGGCCTTTCTCCTCAAGGGCGCGCTGTTGGGTGCGGCGCTGGCGCTCACCCTGCCGCTGGCGGGTATCCGGGCGCGCACCAACGGCCTGACCGGGTGGCTCTTGCTGGGAGCGGGCATCCTGGCCGTGGCGCTGGCCTATCAGTACCTGGAAACCGAGGGGCTGGTCAGCGTGCCGGTGCTGCGCGCCGTGCTGTCCATCAACGGACAGGTGGTGCTTACCGAGGGCGCGGCGCTTGGCTACCTATGTACGACGGCGGTGCTGTACCGGCCCAGACGTCTGCCTCCGGCCGGCGGGGAGCGCGCTGGCAGATGAGGCGCTCGATGTATTCGCCGCTGGTCAGGCCCTCGCGGGCCGATTCGGCCAGGGCCAGTTCGTAGGCCGTCCGGCTCAGCCGGAGGCATACGCTCACCTTGTCGGGCGTGCAGCTTTCAAAGGCGGATTCCAGGCCCTGCGTATCCTTGAAAAACTTGCTTTTCATGCGCATGGCCCTCCTTTCCGGGCAGTTGGGCGGGAGGATCGGGCTTGGGGCCGCATCCCGTCATGGGTCAGGATATGCGCTTTTGCGCGGCGGGTTCGCCATAGGTTGCCCCCGGCAGCGCAAGGGCATGCACAAGCGGGAAAAGTGTGTTATAATAAAAAGGTATGTGTGGAAAGCGGGCGCGTCGGAGGGAGGAATGCCATGTTTGCGGCATTTGTCAGGTTTGCGGTCACGGTGGCTGCGGTGCCGCTGTGCGCCGAATACCTTGACGGCGTCAAGATGCTGGATCTGACCAACGCGCTGGTTGTGGGCGTGATTCTGGCCGCGATTTACACGGTGCTTCGGCCCGTGATGCGGCTGATTTTATCGGTGCTGAATTTTTGCACGCTGGGGCTGCTCTACATCGCGGTGGATGCATGGCTGGTATGGACCGCCGCGGGACTGGTGGAAAACAGCGTGGTGTTTGACAACTACTGGTGGGCGCTCGCCGTGGCGGTCATCATTAATGTGGCGCGCACGCTGGTAGATGCGGCGGGCGGCGACCTGAAGCGGTGAACATGGGGAAGGATGGAACGAATGCATATTTTTCTGGTCAATGACGACGGGATCGGTTCCAAGGGCATCATGGCGCTTATGGAGGCGGCGGTAGAGCGTGGCCACGAGGTCACCATGTGTGCGCCCCGGTATCAGCAGAGCGCGGCCAGCCACCGCTTTACGCTGACCGAGCCCATCTATGTGAAGGAATGGCCCGTGGACCGGCCGGGATGCCAGGCCTACGCCATTACGGGATCTCCGGTGGACTGCGTGCGCGTGGGGCTGCAGCAGCTGGTGACCCGCCCGGTGGACATCGTCCTCTCCGGGGTGAACGACGGCTATAACGCCGGCATGGCGGTGCATTACAGCGGCACCGTGGGCGCGGCCATGGAGGGCGCGCTCAATCATCTGCCTGCGATGGCCGTTTCCATCCATCACCATGCGGATCAGGGCATGATCGATCATCTGGCGCGCTATGCTGTGCGTGTGGCGGAAAAGTATGCCCGCGCAGATACGCCGCCTCACACCGTGCTCAATATCAATGCGCCGCTTCTTGCGCCGGAAAAGCTGCTGCCCCCGGTGTATGCGCCGCTGGATACCGGCAATTTCATCGACGGGTACGAGCGACGCCAGTCCCCCAGAGCGGGCACGTATTTCTGGCTGCTGGAGGGCTCCAAAACCGAGCCGCCCGCCGAGGACACGGATTTGTACTATCTTGGCCAGGGCCATATCACGCTGACGCTGATGGGCAACCCCGTAAGCCTCGACAGCCGTGTGTGGGACGGGCTGGACATCGGCTGAAGCGGCCGGCAGGAAAGAAGGTCTTGATCCCGTGCAGGACACCCGGGAATTGATCGGCAGGCTGAACCAGGGCGCCCGGCCGCTGAGCAAGGGGCACCGGCGCATTGCCGAATACATTGCCCAGCACTATGACAAGGCGGTCTTTATGACGGCCGGGGCGCTGGGCCGCGAATGCGGCGTAAGCGAGAGCACCGTGGTGCGTTTTGCCTCCGCCATGGGCTATGAGGGATATCCGGAGCTGCGCGAGCGTCTGCGCGGCCTGGTAAGCCAGCGCCTGACCAGCGAGCAGCGCTTCGCCATTACCTCCGGCATCGAGCAGGGGGATGTGCTGGCCACCGTGCTCAAAAACGACGCGCACAACATCCGTAAAACCGTCGAGGCGCTGTCCCAGGAGGATTTTGACGATGTGGTCAGGCGCCTTCTGGACGCACGGCGCATCTATGTGATGGGATTGAGATCCGCGGCGCCGCTGGCGCAGTTCATGTACCACTATCTGCACCAGATTTTCGACGGGGTGGCGCTGGTGAGCAACACCACCGGAGACGTATTCGAGGAGATCGCCCGCATCGACCGCAGCGACGTGCTGGTGGGCATCAGCTTTCCGCGGTATTCCACGCGCACGGTGGAGTGCATGCGCTTTGCCAAGAAAAACGGCGCGCAGGTGGTGGGCATCACCGACAGCGAAATGTCCCCGCTGTATGCGCATGCGGATGTATGCCTGTGCGCCTGTACCGACATGGCCAGCTTTGTGGACAGCCTGGCAGCGCCCTTGTCGGTGATCAATGCGCTCATCGTCAGCGTTGGGCTGAACCGGCGCGAGGAGCTGGGCGCGCATTTCAAACGGCTGGAGGGGATATGGAACGCGCACAGCGTCTATATCGACAGGCAGGATGAATGAGGTGGCGGTGATCGGCGGCGGGGCCGCCGGCATGATGGCGGCGGTAACGGCCGCCGGGGCAGGCGCGCGCGTGACGCTGCTGGAACGCAACGAAAAACTGGGGAAAAAGGTTTATATCACCGGCAAGGGCCGCTGCAATCTGACCAATGCCTGCGACCGGGACGCCTTTTTGCAAAATGTGGTGCGGAACCCGCGCTTTCTCTACAGCGCGCTGGACGCGCTGCCGCCGTCGGCTCTGATGGAACAGATGGAGCGCTGGGGCTGTCCCCTGGTGGTGGAACGGGGAAACCGCGTGTTTCCCGCCAGCCAGAAGGCCAGCGACGTGACCCGCACCTTTGAGCGGCAGCTGCGCCGGCTGGGCGTGGAGGTACGGCTGAATGCGCGCGTGACCGGCCTTTCTGTCCAGGACGGCCGGGTGGCGGGCGTGACGCTCGCCGGCGGAAGCAACGTGCCCTGTGCCGCCGCCGTTATATGCACGGGCGGCGCGAGCTATCCGTCCACCGGCTCCACGGGCGACGGGTGGACATGGCTTCGGGCCTGCGGGCATACGGTGCTGCCGGCGCTGCCTTCGCTGGTGGGGCTGGAGAGCCCGGCGGAGTGGGTGCGTGCGCTCACCGGCCTGTCGCTCAAAAACGTGCGGCTTACGCTCTTGCGCGGCAAAAAGCGCCTCTACAGCGACCTGGGCGAGATGCTCTTCACCCATTTCGGCGTGAGTGGGCCGCTGGTGCTGAGCGCGTCGGCCTATCTGACCGGTCTGCCCGCGCAGGAGATGAAACTCGTTTTGGACCTCAAACCGGGGCTGACGGACGCGCAGCTGGATGCGCGCATTCTGCGCGACATCGCCGCCGCGCCCAAAAAACAGCTCGGCCACGTGCTTTGCGGCCTGTTTCCCGCCCGGCTGGCGGAGACGGTAGCCCGGCTGTGCCGCCTGGACCCGCTCAAGCCCGCCGGCGCGCTGGAGCGCGAAGAGCGCCACCGCCTGACGGAAATGACCAGGGCCCTTGAGTTGCCTGTTTGCGGTACGCGCAGCCTGGAGGAGGCCATCGTTACCCGCGGCGGTGTGAGCGTGCGGGAAATAGACCCCTCCACCATGCAGAGCCGCCTTGTGCCGGGCCTGTATGTGGCGGGCGAGGCCATCGACGTGGATGCGCTTACCGGCGGGTTCAACCTGCACATCGCCTTTGCCACCGGCCTGCTGGCCGGGCGCGCCGCCGCGGCGCAATGCCTTGATATACGGGAGTAATGGACATGCAGTTGATCGTATTGGACCTGGAGTGGAACCAGCCGACCAGCTATCAGAGCGCGGCCTACCGCCGCGTGGGCGACCGGCTGCTCTTTGAGGTCATTCAGTTTGGAGCGGCCAAGCTGGATGAGGGGCTGGAAATCGTGGATATCATCTCTATCCCGGTGAACCCCACGCATTACCAGACCATTCATCCGCGCGTAAGGCGCATGACGGGTCTCACGCGGGATGTTCTGTGCGATGCCCCCGCCTTTCCGGAGGCGATGGAGACGTTTATGGACTGGTGCGGCGAGGACTGCGCCTTCGTCACCTGGGGCTGCGATGATGTGAGCGTGCTGCAGCAGAATGTGGACTTTTTCCGGGTGGAGCGTCCTCTGCCCAAGATGTATGACCTGCAGCGCCTCTACGCCGCCGAAGCCGGCAAGAGCGGGCAGACGGCGCTGAAAACCGCCATGGAGGCGCTCGGCGTGGAGGTGGACGAGGAGCGCAGCTTTCACAACGCCATGCACGACGCATACTATACCGCGCAGGTGCTCCGGAAGCTGCCGCACCCCATGGAGGTGCTCAGCTATGAGGAGCAGCCGCGCAAGCTGTGCCACAACGACCGGCGAAGCCGCTTCCGCGTGACCGACCTGGTGCCCTCCGTGCGTGAGGCGCTGGAGGGCGAGGCGCTGGCCGCGCCCAAGTGCCCCACCTGCGGCCAGCCCACCAAGCGCCAGACCGCTTTGATTCCTCAGGCGCCGGGCAAATACGTGGCGCTCAGCCGCTGCCAGCAGCATGGGCAGATGTTTGTGAAGATCCGGTTTTCTCAGTTGCCTGACGGACAGAAGGGCATGCACTTGAGCGTGCTGCCGGCCAACCGGCAGACCCGGGCCTATGTGCATACCAAGGAGCTGCAATATCAGTACCGCCTCAAACGCGGCGATTACGAGCATATGGACGTGGAGGACCTCTCTGCGGCGTATTCCAGCAACATGCCCTTTGAGGATGCCTGAGGAGGGAGGTGGCGCGGCAATGGCAGAACAGGCCATGATTCATATTACGATGGGAGCGCAAAGCGGGGACTTTGCATCCGGAACCACCGCGGGCCAGGCAATCCGTGCGATGCTGCCCGCCGGGCAGGCGGAGCGCGTTCTGTGCGCCATGCAGGGCGGGATATGCGTGGAGCTGTCCGACCCGCTGACGGAGGACTGCGTGCTGGAGCCGCTCACCTATCAGGACGAGGAAGGACGGCGCGTCTATGAGCGGTCGCTGCGCTTCCTGTTCCTTTTGAGCCTCAAACGCCTCTATCCGGACAAGCGGGCGCGCATGCTCAACTCCGTGGGCTACGGGCTGTATCTGCGCCTGTTGAATGGCGAAATCGGGCATGAAATGGCCCGTGCCATCGAGGAGGACATGCGCGAGCTGGTCCGGCAGGATCTGCCCTTCCAGAAGGAGGAATGGACCCGCGAAGAGGCCATCGCCTACTTTGAAAACGAGGGTTGGCTGGACAAGGCCCAGCTTCTGCGCTACCGCCCGCAGCAGAGCATCCGCATGTACCGCATCGGTCCGCTGTGCGAATATTTTTACGGAGCCATGCTGCCCTCCACGGGTATGATCCGCGCCTTTGCGGTCAAGCCGCATTATCCCGGCGTGGTGCTGATGGCGCCCTCGCCCGCCAATCCCGACGAGCCCGCGCCGTATGTGTCGCGCGCCAAATTCCTGCGCGAGTTTGCCACCTCCCAGCGGTGGTGCCGCATCCTGGGCGCGGAAAACGCGGCGGATGTGAACCGGATGATCCGTGATGGCCGCCTGCGGGAGTTTATCCGCGTCAACGAGGCGCTGCACGACAAATCCATCGCCGGTATCGCGGACGAGATCCTGCGGCGTGGCGCGCGCGTGGTGATGATCTTCGGCCCCTCCTCCAGCGGCAAAACCACCTTTGCCAACCGGCTGGCCGTGCACCTGCGCGTGCTGGGGCAGCGTCCGCATCTGGTGTCGCTGGACGATTTTTACCGCGACCGCCGCGATATTCCGCTTGAACCGGACGGCAAGCCCGATCTGGAGCATGTGGACGCGCTGGATGTGCCCCTGCTCACCTCCTGCCTGGAGGAGCTGCTCAGCGGACGCACGGTTGAGATGCCGCGCTTTGATTTCAAAACCGGGGCGCGCTGTCCCAAGAGTTACGAGCTGACCGTCGGCCCCGGCGAGCCGCTGCTGCTGGAGGGCATTCACGGCATGAACGACCGCATCACCGCCGAGGTGCCCGAACAGTTGACGTACGGCATTTACGTCAGCGCGCTCAGCTGCATCAACCTCGACGATCACAACCGTATCCGCACGACGGACGTGCGCCTGCTGCGCCGCATCGTGCGCGACATGCGGTTCCGCAACACCTCGCCGGTGGAGACCATCGACATGTGGCCCAAGGTGCGCGCGGGGGAGGAACGCTGGATCTTTCCCAACATGGAAAAGGCCGACGTGATGTTCAATACCTCGCTGCACTACGAGCTGCCGGTGCTCAAAACCATCGCCTACGAGCTGCTGCTCTCCATCCCCCGCACCGCGCCGGAGTATCTGGTGGCGCATCGCCTGCTGAAGGTGCTGCACTATTTCCTGCCGGTGGACGGCGATGTGATGGACGAAATCCCGCCTCTGAGCATTCTTCGCGAGTTCATCGGAGAGTGTTCATTTTATGACATGCATTGACATGCGGCAGGGGATATAGTATAAATAAGTGTTGCCTGTTGCCGGACATGCAGATGGAAGGATGTTAGCCTGTGGAAATCGTAGCGGCAGTCATTGAGGCTGTCATGGGTATCATGAGCGCCTGGCTGGTATTGATGCTGCTCTACCAGCTGTGCATCAGCTTCTTTGGCTTCAAGCGCAATACCAAAAACTATCAGGATCACGATCCGCAGATGCGCTTTCTGGTGCTTGTGCCCGCTCACAACGAGGAAGCGGTCATTGCGGATATCATCGACAACCTGGAGCACATGGAATATCCGCGCGAGCTGTATGACTTTTATATCCTTGCCGATAATTGCACGGACAGGACCGTGGAAGTAGCGCGTCGCATGGGGGCCAACGTGCTGGAAAGCCACAAGGAGAGTCCCGATGCGCCGACCGGCAAGCCCATCGTATTGCAGAAGGCGCTCAACGCCCTGGCCGGATATCAGGATCATTACGACCTGGTGATGTTCTTTGACGCCGACAACCTGATCGACCCCAACATGTTTCTGGAGGTCAACAGCCAGTACCTCTCGGCAGAGGGCAAGGCGGACATCATCCAGTGCTACCTGGGCTGCAAAAACCGCAAGGGCATGGTGGCCATGTTCTATTACATGACCTATACCATTACCAACCGGTTTTTCCAATACGCCAAAAGCCGGCTGGGCCTCAACAGCGTGATCGGCGGCACGGGCTTTGCCGTATCGGCGAAGTACCTGTACAAGCGCGGCGGATGGACCGCCATGTCGCTTACCGAGGACTTTGAGCTGCAGATCGAGGCCACCTGCGACGGCAAGCGCATTTTGTGGAACAATAACGTGCGTATCTATGACGAAAAGCCCACGCGCTTTTACGCCAGTTTCCGCCAGCGCACGCGCTGGGCGCAGGGACACTGGTTTGTAGCCTTCAAAAACACGGGCCGGCTGTTTCGGGCCCTGTTTCAGAGGCGCATTCGGCTGGGGGAATTTATCTCCACGTTTTTCTATATGTACAGCCTTACCCCCTATGTAGTGCTGATGGTGCAGCTGGCCCTTGGACTGCTGATGGAGCTGTTCAAACTGGCGGGCTGGATTGAGAGCCCCCCCGTGCACGCCACCATGGAGAGCTGGCTTACGCTGAACTGGCCGAGCATCGTGCTGTTTATCTATTCCTTTATCTTTTTGTTCTATATGGGCGAGTGGCTGGACAACCACCGGCGTGTGGATCTGAAGATCCTGCTGCCCATGCTGTGCAGCATGGTAATCAACACCATGCTGGCGGGATGGGCGCAGGTGGTGGGCCTGTTCAAGCACCGTCATCAGACGAACTGGGTCAAGACCGAGCATTCCATCAATCATCTGGAGGACATGACGGTGCGCCTGGAAGATGTGGGCCTGGCCGGCGTGGAACCGGACGAGAAAAGCAGAGAGGACAGCGTCAGAGCCTGACGCGCCGGGGAGGGGAACGCGTTGCCGACGAAAGGGGCGGCCGTCAGTGTGATCGTGCCGGTCTACAATGCAGAAAAAACGCTTGTGAGCTGCATCGGGAGCGTGCTGCACCAGCCCTTTGAAGATATTGAAGTGCTGGCCGTGGATGACGGCAGCACCGATCAAAGCCTGTCGCTTCTGCGGGAGATTGCCGCGCAGGACGGAAGGGTGCGCGTGTTTGCGCAGGACAACAGCGGCGTGGCTGCCGCGCGCAACCTGGCCCTGAACCATGCGGTCGGAACATACGTGCAGTTCGTGGACAGCGATGACCTGCTGGCGCCCGACGCCACCGGGCGCATGGTGGAGGCCATGGAGCGGCGCAGGTGCGACCTGGTCATCGCCCCCTATACGGAGGTGCTCGGCCAGCTGCGCCAGAAGCGCGGATTTCTGGATCAGGACATGATTCTCAGCCAGCGTCAGTTTTTGGACAGGCTGTCCGCACATCCCAACAGCTTCTTTTATGCCGTGCTTTGGAACAAGCTCTACCGCCGCGATGTGATTCTCCGCAACGCCATCCGCTGCGACAGACGGCTGCCCTGGGGCGAGGATTTTGCCTTCAACACCCAGTACTACCGATGGGTCCGCTATGTGGCGGTGCTGGGCGAGCCTGTGTATGACTATGTGAGAAGCCCGGGCGGGCTCGCACTGTCCACCTCGCGGCAGGCGGTGATCCATCCCTGGAACGCCATGAAGGTGAAAACGGAGCTGTATCGCTATTATGTCCGCCTCTATGAGCAGACGGGGCTGTATGAGGAATATCGCCGCGTGCTGCCGCAATATCTGTTCAAGGTCACGCTGAATAACTGAGTCGGGAGCGGTGACCGGGCGGGAAGAGCCTGTGGGGGCTGGCTCCACGAAAACCGCGTGCCCAAATCAATCTGATCTGCAAGCGAGCCTTCGCTGTTTGGCGGGGCTCGTTTTTTGGTGTGCGCAGCCAATGAGAAAGGTTTGGACACCGGTGCGCATCTGTTTTGAAAAGCGCTCTGGCAGGCAAAATCCGAAAAAAGTTATTTCGGATGTGGCGTTTTCTGTGGCATGCTGTGTCTAATCAGTGAAAGGTGGTGAGGCCGCCGTGGAGACTGTCAAGGGCCCTGACAGCAAGGAAACGAGAATCGAACGCATGGTGAACCTGTACCAGCTTCCATTGCTCCGCCTTTGCGTCATGTACCTGCGCGACGAGGAGCAGGCGAAGGACGCGGTACAGGAAACGTTTCTCAAAGCCTATCGGAATCTGGACGGATTCCGAGGAGATGCATCCGAAAAGACCTGGCTGACGCGCATTGCGATCAACACCTGCAAAAACATACGCAGGTCGGGATGGTTCAGGTATATTGACCATTCAGTCCCTCTGGATAGGGTTGCCGGACGGTCTGCCCCGGCGAGCCAAGAGGATGACGAAATTACAACGGAAATCCTGAACCTTCCCATCAAGCTGCGGGAGGTTGCGCTGCTGTGCTGGCTACAGGGAACGACCTGCGACGAGGCCGCCGAGATGCTGGGGATTTCCCGGCAGGCTGTCGGCAGCCGGTTGAACCGTGCAAGAAAAAAGCTGCGCTTTGCTTTGGAAGGAAGTGATGTTCATGACCCTTCATGAAGAACAGGAGAGAGTTCAAAGGGCGGTAGAGCATTCGCTTGCCGGTATGAAGAGCGATCCATGGCTGACGCAGAGGGTTCTTGCAAGAGCGAAAGGAGAAGAACCTGTGAAAAAGGTATCTGCTGCATTGATTTTGGTGATTGCTTTGATGCTTGTGACAATGGCCGTAGGACTGGCCGCCGGAACGGGCCTGCTGGACTATCTTTTCCGCGGCGGCGCAAAGCCGTCCGCCCGGCAGCGGGATCTGCTGCAAAGCGTGAACGCGGAGCATTCGGCAAAGGGCGTATCCATAGCGGTAACGGAAGCCCTTGCAAGCAGCGGCAGACTGTCCATGGGATTTTCGATCACAGCGGATCAGCCCGTCTGGGTGCATCTGCTGGACGTTGCCGTAAATGAGGAAGACGCGCCCCCGCAGGATACCAATGTGCTCAATCAGTTTGTGGGAGATCCCATGAGTGAGGGAAGCAGGACCGTATCCGGCGGCCTCACCTGCGTCCTGAGCCAACCGATTCCTGCCGATGCGCATGTGAAGGTAAGGCTGGCGCTGCTGGTTCCGGCCGGCGAAATCGTGCATAAAAGCGATTTTTCTACCGAAGAGGAACTTCACAAAGTGATTGGGCAGGGGAAGGTGTTCCTGACCGGCGATCATGGCGAGTTCCAGGTGGAATACGACCGCATTGCCGCGCGTAACGATCCCGAGCAGAACGCCATCTATGCACAGCTTGAACCGTACTATGCCATGGAACGTGCTCTGACCGCCGAGGAAACGCGGGAAATGAAGCACCTGGAATCCATGATGTACAATATGGCGGATCTGTATGTTCATTATGGAAACATGAGGCTGCTGGACGATTTTACGATTGATTTCGTGCTGAACGGGGACATGGAAAACGCCATCCCGCTGAACAGGGCGGAATCGGACGGAACGCCCGTACACTACGGCGTGAGGGTTGAGCAAGCGTTCATCGATGCCATGGGCTTTACCCTGCGGGCCAGGCTGTACCCGACCGGCAGCTGGACGGAGGAACGGATCGAACAGGCAGCCTCAGCCTTTGCCTTCTATGATGAAGAGAGGAGACCGTTACGGTTTCAGGACATGTGGGTGGAAAAAGACAGTGGCGGCTGGCAGACCGACGAGTCCGGAAACCGGTACACGGAGATCTGTTATCGGATGCCCGCGCTGGAAAGCCTGCCCGCGCTGGTGTATGCCGTTCCTGAGGGAACAGGCGCAAACGCGGGCCCCCTTTGGGAGGATGCCTTCGTGCTGGTGCCCGGCGGTACGGTGGCTTTGAGGGAAGAGGCCCAATAGAGGAAAATCTCTTTTAGCAGGGAAAGGCCCGCCAAAGCACAGCCGCTTTGACGGGCCCTTCCCTTGTGCCATCGCGATTCTGACGCTGAGCAGTGAACCGCGCCGCGCCTTACTCCGTGACGACCTCGCAGGCGCTCACGCGGATCAGCGCCGCGTCCACCAGCTCCAGCTCATCCTGACGGTCGTTCACGCGGTTGGAGGAACGCTCGGCGTTGGTCAGCATCCACGCCTCGCCGTTCCAGGTGAACATGATTTCGCCGGAGAATTCCTCCCTGCGCGGCTGGGCGTCGCGCGCCTCCACCACCTGGCCGTTGAGGTCCACCAGCGTGAAGCGGGCATGCGTGTACGTCTTTTCCGACCAGGTGCGGCAGAATACATAGCCGCCGTCCACCGGCGTAAACTCGGTTCCGATGCCGGTGGGCACGGGCAGCTCCCACAAAAGCGTGCCGTCCTGGTCCAGGCACAGCAGGCTCATGGCCGTCGTCTCGCGTGTGTCGGGGTCCGTGTGGGACCAGAGGAAAACGATGCTGCCGTCCTTTTGCAGGCAGGGCGACCCGAAGTCCCCGGAGGCATATTTGTCAGGCGAGAACCTCCAGCGCTCGGTGCCGTTTGCGTCCACATAGGCCAGGGCGGCGAGGCGTTCCCCCTCCACCATGAAGAAGCCGCAGACGATCTGCCCATCCGGCGTGGCCAGCACCGAGCGCCCGCCGGTGCTTCTCACAGAGGAGTCCCCGGTGTCGGGCAGGGTGTATATTCCTGATTCATCCGCAAACTGGGTGTCCACCTCGTAGCCGGAAAAGATATAGCCCCCCGCGCACCGGTCGCCCGGAAGCTCAAACGGGGCGGTCGCGGGCAGGCTTACCTCGCCCGCAGGCTCGCCATCCTGCGTGAAGTAGCGGATGGCAACCGCTTCCGTCACCTGGCTGGGACTGTTGTAGTACAGCACGGCGATGCGGCCGTCCGCCAGCACCTGCGGCACCACGTAGCGGGTGGTGCCCTGCGCGCCGTCGATGACATCCCAGGCGATGCTCATATCCGGGTTCAGACACAGAAGCCAGGCGCGCCTTTCTCCTGAGGCGAAGGGTAGCTGCTCCTGGCCTTTGCGTCCCAGCTGGGTGGAGCCGTTGAGCAGCAGGCACCCGTTGGGCAGGGGCGTGGCTTCATAGAAGGTTTCCTGCCCGGTGCCGCCGAAGTACCAGGTATCGGCGGTCTGATCGTCCGCCAGGGCGGCGGGACACAGCAGCGCCAGCAGCAGTAGCGCGATCAGCAAGCGCCCCATGAGGCGTTTGAATGCTCTGTTCATCATAGGATTCCTCCTGATTCGTTTTTCGTCTGTCCCTTGCCGTCACCATCATACTACATCACGTCTTACAAATTGTCAACCATCGGATGCGTTTGTTACAAATTGAAAATCATCGGAGGGGGGATTGACAACAAGTAAGACAGAATGTATTATAAGGCTGTCTGTAACACATGTCGTCTTATCAAAACGCGAAGGGGGAAACCCATATGAAATCGCAGCGTTTGCCCGATACCGAATTTGAAATCATGACTTATATCTGGGACCGCGAGCCGCCCGTGACCACCACCATGGTGATGGAGGCGCTGGGTCGGGCGCGGGGCTGGAAGATCCAGACCGTAGTCACGCTTTTTGCGCGGCTGACCGAGCGCGGCTTTTTGCGCGTGGAGCGGGGCAGCGGACGGGAGCGGGCGTTTTATCCCATCATCACGCGGGAGGAATACCTGCGCATGGAAACGGAGAGCTTTGTGGAGCACTACCACCGCAACAGCTTCAAAAGCCTGCTGACCGCTCTGGAAAGCGAGCGCCTGACCGAAAGCGACCTGGATGAGCTGAGCCGGTGGCTTGAGCGGCAAAAGGAGGGCGGCCGTTCGTGAAAAGCTATTTTTTGGCCATGGTCTGCACGGGCGCGGGACTGTCGGTGCTGTCGCTGGTCTACCTGGCGCTGCTGCCGCTGCTGAGGCGGCGGTACGGTCCACGCGGACTGTATCGCGTGTGGGTGGTGGTGCTGGCGGGCCTGCTGATTCCCTTCAGCCTGCTGGCAAGCCGTCCGCTGATGACGGTGGAGCTGCCGCGGGCGTTGTCACGGCCCGTCGGAGGCGGTGCGGCAACCGCAGCCCCGCTGACTGCCGAAAGCCAAACGGCGGATGCCGTGCAGGCTCCATCGGCTGTGCAGGCGTCTGCCGCCGCGCAGACCGCTCAGCAGCCTGTCCGGACCGATGCCGACGCTCAGCATGCATATGTGGAGAATACGACCGGAACGACCACGGCAGATCGGACGCTGACGGCCGTGGAGGGGGAGCAGAGCGCTTCGGCAAGCGCCATCATCCCCGTGGACTGGCTCTCCGTACTGGCGTGGGTCTGGCTGGCGGGCGTGGCGGCGGTGCTGGCGCTGGCGG
>OLQT01001140.1_pt1 | contig 17045 bp, 13 predicted proteins | sample 1672651 | NCBI WGS metagenome assembly OLQT01 (sample SAMEA3136709, study PRJEB25190) | human gut metagenome | biome: human gut; feature: human-associated habitat; material: faeces | place: Austria | collected 2013 | reverse complement strand
CGCCGTGATAGCCCCCGCCGAAACCAGAGCCACCATGCCCGGCCGAGCGGCCGCCCGACCCCGAGCCGCCAGAGAATCCGCCGCCGAAGCCGCCGCCGCTACTTCCAAAGCCTCCGCCGAAGCCGCCGCCTCCCGAGAAGCCGCCGCCTCCGCCCGATCGTCCCATGGCCGCAAGCCTATTTCACGATGAGCACGGGCACGTTGGTCTTGTGCAGAACCGAGTAGCACACGCTGCCGAGCATGCCGCGCACGGCGCCAAGGCCGCGGTGGCCCATAACGATGCAGTCGTAGCCGCCCTCGTCGGCGTAAGCGGTGATGGAATCGTGCGGCGAGCCGTTCACCACGGCGATGCCAATGCCCTCGGCGTCGCCCACCAGAGGCGCGATGTTATCGGCAATGGCGTCCATATCGGCCTTGATGGCCTCGTTCTCCACTTCGGAGATCACGTCCATGTCCATGGTGTCGCCCATGACGCCGGACATGCGCGAGGCAATTTTGAACGTCTCGGCGTTGAAGTCGTGCCAGTCGACCACCGACAGCACGGTGATCTGGGCACCGGGCACGCCGGCCGCCAGATCGAGCGCCGCGCCCAGCGCGTTTTTCGCCGGCTCGGACTTGTCGTAGGGGACGAGAATCTTCTTGTACATGGGGGGCCTCCTTACCCTCGCGGCACCACAAGCGACAACGCCCGCGAACTGCAAGCCTATCAGCCGAATGCAGCTTGCGTACTCGAGCATCGCCGGATAATGCTTACCCTGCGGCTCATCCTAATGAGCCACTGCTATTTTACCACGGGCCTTTTCCGTTCCCCCGCCGCCGCCCACCTGTAGACGCGACGTTACGCATCCCTACCGCGGTTCCAACTGCACTCGCCAACTTCAACGGCTATCGGTTAATGCTTTAGCAGCAAAGGACGAAACGGAGGAAGTTGAGTTAATTTCGACTCTCATTTTTAACTCAATTCTCTCTCGCACCTTCCGATTCGCTTAAATTCTGCTAGTATTTCAACTCAATACAGACCGTATCTTCAGAAGAAGGCGCTATGACATATCTCGATCTCCGCAAGGCCTTTCACGACCCCGCGCAAGATGCGGATCAGCTATACGATCGCCGATTCAACGATGAGCGCACCTGGCATCTCAAAACGTCTATCGCCGGTAGTCCCGCCTTTGTCTACATGGCTCCGGAAATCTACGAAGCCCTGCTCGAAGCTGCTCAAATCGACAAAGATATCCTTCGCCTGGAAGCCGCACTTCCCCAGCGAGCCCTCGATAGCTACCGTGACAGCTGCCTTATCGACGAAATCGTGCTGACCAATGAAATAGAAGGTGTGCACTCAACGCGGCGCGAAATAGGCGAGGTGCTCGAGCGCCTGAAGCAAAATGATCGCCGTGGGCGTTTTTTCGGTATTGTTCAAAAGTATGCTCTCCTCCAGACGCGACCGGACATCGCCCTTCGAACCTGCGCCGACGTGCGTGATGTCTACGACGACCTTGTGCTGGCAGAGGTTCGCATCTCGGATCCCCACAACGTCCCCGATGGCACCTACTTTCGCACTAAAATGGTGCATGTGATCAACGAAGCAGGCATCCCCATCCACGACGGAATCGAGCCCGAGGCAAGAATCATAGAGGAGATGGATCAGGCTCTTGACGTCCTCAACGACGAGTCACGAGAGCCTCTTCTCCGCATTGCTCTTTTCCACTTCCTTTTTGGTTACATACACCCTTTCTACGATGGCAATGGAAGAACAAATCGCTTCATTAGCAGCTATCTCATCTCCCGCCAATACGAGCCTATCGTGGGATTGGGCATCTCCTACGCCGTAAAGCAGGAGATTGAAAAATACTATAAGGCCTTTTCTCGGTGCGAGCATCCCCTCAATAGAGGCGATATCACGCCTTTTGTCATCGCTTTCTCAGAGATATGCGTGAATGCGATGTGCAATCTTCGCGATGCTCTCACAGAAAAGAAAAGCCAGATGGATATGTATCTCCATCGCTCGGCCGTGCTTGTCCCAGAACCGCTGCGCACCCTTGTCGAATCGCTTATCACCGCCACGCTGTTCACCTTTGACGGCGTAACCGCAAAAGAGCTTTGTGAGGCTGAGCGTCTCTCCCGGCAGACGCTTTATAAGCGTCTGTCCGAGCTGAGAAAACTCGGCTTCTTGCAAGAGGAGAAGATAGGGCGAAAGGTATTCTACAAACTCAACGAGGAGGCCTTTCTTCTGAGAGGATGCTGAAGCGCTCTATCGAGTTAACGCTTTAACAGCAAAGAGTGAAACGGGAGTAATTGAGTTAAATTCGACCCCTGTTTTTAACTCAATGCTCTCTCATTCTTCCGATTCAGTTAAAAAGCGGTGGCTCACGTACTGCCTCGAACCGCGCCAACATCACCTACCGCGGCTCCTCGTTGTTCAGAAGGCGATGGCGAGAGACCAGGATATGGAACACCGTGTAGGCGCCCAGCACGAACGCGCCCACGTAGCCGAGCACGCCGAGCAGGGGCACGCCGAGCAGCTGCGGCTGCATGGCCGTGGTGCACAGGATAGACGAGCCCAGAAACAGCCCCGCCGACAGCGTCGCCAGGGAGATGCGCCCCACGGAGGCGTAGGCGGTAGCCAGAATGCGCGAGGACACTTCGATGTCGCCGTTCACCTTGATCTGCCCGCGATCGAGCATCTCCAACGTGTTCGACAGCTGAGTCGGCAACTTCGCCAAGGCCTCGGCCGAGGCGGCGCTCGTCGTGGCAAGATCGATCAGCTGCGTCGCCAGAAACTTCGGGTCGGCCTGCTGGGCGATGACGTGCTTCGACACAATCTCGATGACGCTGATATCGGGCGCCACCTGGGCAATGACCCCCTCGATGGTCACAAACCCGCGAGCGAGCATGGTCACCGACGAGGTCATCATCATGTTCTGGCCGCGCAGCACCTCGATGACCTCGGTGAGCACCGTGCCCACGTTGATCTCCTTCATCTCGGCAGTGCTGTACTCGGCGAGCAGCCGCGAGAGCGCCTCCAGCAGCGCCCCATGGTCCACCGGCCCCAACACATGCACAAGGCCCATCACCGCTTCTTTCAGCAGATAGGCGTTGTCGGTGGCCACCGCCGTGAACACCTTCCCGACGAGCATTCGCTCCGACACCGTCAGCGTGCCCACCATGCCCAGATCGATCCACACCACGTTCCCATCGCGTATGAGAATGTTGCCCGGATGTGGGTCGGCGTGGAAGAACCCGTCGTCGAGCACCTGGGTCACGTAGCTTTGGCACACGCGGCGCGCGAGCGCGTTCACGTCGATACCCTGCTGGCGCAGCTCTTCGGTGTGGGAGATTTCGGTTCCCTGGACGAACTCCATGACGAGCACCGACTCGCAGGAATATTGCGGATAGGCCACCGGGGACGTGACCCCTTCCTCGTCGGCCAGCTCGTCGTGGAAGCGCATGAGGTTGTGCAGCTCGGAGGTGAAATTCACCTCGCTGGCCGTCGTACGCTCGATTTCCTCGACGAAGCCCTCGAGCGACAGCAAGATGCTGCGATGGGAATTGGAAGCGAACTCACCCAAGGCCAGCAGGTGCTTCATGAGCATGATGTCCTCGGCCATAGACTCAGCCACGCCCGGGCGGCGCACCTTCACGGCCACCGTCGTGCCGTCGAGCAGCGTCGCCTTGTGCACCTGAGCGATGGAGGCCGCGCCCAAAGGCACCGGGTCGATGGAGGCGAACACCTCGTGCCACGACTTCCCGTACGCGCGGTCAATCTGCTCGATCACCACGTCGAAGGGCATCGGGTTTGCATCGTCGCGCAGTTTCTCGAAGGCATCGCAGTAAGCCTTGGGCAGAAGGTCGGAGCGGTTCGAGGCCAGCTGGCCGATCTTCACATAGGTGGGGCCAAGGGCCTGCAGCACCTCCACCGCCTGGGCGGGAGTCAGCCCATGCAGCACCTTGTACTGGCGCATGATGCGCACGATTTCGTTCATGCGCGCATGAGAGGTCTTGTCCTTGAGGGAAATCTCGGCAACCTTCATGAACTCTTCGAACGTGGCCATGGGCGTTCCTCCTTTCTGGAAAGCCCATGGTACCGTGCGAAACGAGGAGCGATCTCCTCATCAATTCACCTGGCATCAAGCTGTTGTTTCAACCGCTTTGCCTGCAATAGAGAAGCAGGTAGAAAACCGTCACGCGCCTAATACCGCCAAAGGAACGACGAACACGCCGTCTTCCCGATAGTAGCTATAGTCGCCAACCGCAGTAAGCACCATGAGGAACGACGGCGATCCCGTGGTCGAAACATCTATCTTGTTGCGCAGACTCAAGAGGCTCTTCGCCCCTTCGTCGACAAGCGATTCTCCACCCAGCTTCACTTCCACCAATCCATAGGCTCCATTATGCAAATGGATGACTGCATCTGCCTCTAAGCCAGAACGATCTCGATAGTGATACACCTCGCCTCCTAGCGCATCGGCATATACGCGCAGATCACGTAAGCACATCGTCTCGAACAAAAGGCCAAATGTGTTCAGATCGGCCATAAGGTCTCCCGGACCAAGCGCCAAAGCAGCTGCGGCAATAGAGGGATCAACGAAGTGTCTCGTAGGAGCAGTCCGGACAGCTGTTTTCGAACGCAAATTAGGATTCCAAGCAAGGAGATCCTCTAGAACAAAAATTTGTTCCAGCGCACGAATGTAGTCGCGCACCGTACTTTCACTTGCCTGCACTCCCTGCGCATTTACATCGGCCAGCATTTCGGTAACTTTCCCTTGCGATGCTGAAAAGCGCGCGTAAGAACGCAGCAATGCACGGGCCACACGAGGATTGCGCTCTTTTTCGTCCACGCGGGACACGTCTGAGTTTATCACGCCGTCCAGGTAATCGGGCGCTTGCAGCAGCGCCGATTCATCGTCCAGACCCACGGCGCGAGGCCATCCCCCTCGGCAAAGTAAAAAGGCCATGTGTTCCAAGCTGCACTCAGATCGCGCAATGGGAACCTGCTCTCCAGCGAACAAAGCGCTCAGAGATACCACACCTGTTGAATCTCCCGACTCGTAAAGACTCATGGGACGCATTTTCATACGAGCGATGCGCCCAGTACCGGTATGGCTCATTTTCTTAGGATCAGGAGGAACCGCCGAACCCGTCAGAATGAACTGTCCGAACTCTTCTCTATGGTCAACTTCGAACCGAACTGCGTCCCACAGTTGCGGAGCAAGCTGCCACTCGTCGATGAGACGCGGCGTGGCGCCCCTCAGCAATTCAAGAGGAGCGATCTCCGCAAGGCGAATGTTCTGCGCCTTGGTGCTCGGGTCCTGCAGGTATATCGCACTCTCAGCAAGCCTCTCGCATGTAGTGGTCTTGCCGCACCACTTAGCCCCCTCGACCAGAACGGCGCCTTTCGCTCTTACACGTTTTTTAAGCAATGGGTCGTATATTCTAGGTAGATACTCACGCATTCTTGACCCCAATTCACTCCTTATCGAAGGATAACTTGAACAGGTATTTTATCAGTTTTGGTAAGTTTACGTTACTACTTTTGGTAAATTCCTGTTACTAGTTTTGGTAAATTCCTGTTACTAGTTTTGGCAATCGGTCAAGCAGGTCAAGCACAAGGTCCCGGCGAAGGAATTTCGGGGGTGCGCGCGGTACCAAACCCTGTCGTTTTGCCCAAACTCTGGCGCGTTATTTCCGCGGTCGGGCCATCCTGCAAGGCCAATCGAACAAAATTGTCACTGTGGCAATTAAGTAAAATGGTTGGTCGATGAGGTGCGGGCATAGGTTTTATGGCAAAATAAGCTGCTGTGCTACTGAACGCTGCACCGAAAGCGCAGCGCAACCACGCAAGAAGAACGCAGCTTAAACACGCAAGAACAAGGAGAAGCACATGGGACTCCTCTCAAAATTCGAAGGCAAGATGGAAGACACTGTGGAAGGCGCCGCCGATCGCATGGGCGCAACGCCCCTGTCTCCCGTGCAGATTGCCAAGAAGGCCGAGAAGCAGATGCGCCGCGAGAAGATGGTCGGCGCAGGCAAGCAGTACGCTCCCACGCTTTATACCGTGCTCGTCAACGCCGACGATGACCGCCGCCTTCTGGGCTACTACCCCACCCTGGCCGGCGAGACCGAAACCTACCTTTCCGCCAAAGCCGCCGAGCAGGGCCTCGTCATGGACGGCCAGCCCCTCGTGCGCTTCATCGTCGACGACGATTTGCTCCACGGCAAGTTCGACGTCATTGCCGAAATGGTGGCCTCCCCCCTTGTTGAGCAGCTGCGCCAGGAAGAGTACGCCCGCTACGGCATCCGCCCTGGCGGCGGTGCGGCCCGCGTAGCCGCCCCGCAAGCCGGCTACGGCTACCAGCAGTCTGCGCCCTCCCCGGCGCCAGCCCCCGCACCCGTCGGCGGCTACGACTACCAAGCCGCGCCCGTCGACGAGTACGTGGAAGACGACTACTACGAGGACGACGAGCCCCGCCAAGCTTATATCTATGACATCACCAACGACCGCGCCTTCACGCTGCCCGGCCAGGCCGAAACCATCGGGCGCGAGTCGAAGAACGACATCGTCATTCCCGACATCAACGTCTCCCGTGTGCACGCGGAAATCCGCCAGGACGAATCCGGCGCCTGGATTCTCACCGATTTGGGCTCCACCAACGGCACCTTCGTCAACGGCCGCCAGATCAAGTCCACCGCGCTACATGACGCCGACCGCATCATCGTGGGTACCACCAACCTCGAGTTCCAGCTCATCTAGCCCGCCCGCACCTCAGCGAGCCAAAGGAGGCTATCGGTGATCGATCTCGTTCTGCTCATCGCGCGCCTGTTGTTCGTGGCGCTGCTCTATCTGTTTCTGTTCGCCATCATGCGCACCGGCATCGGCATGGTCAAAGGCTCCCGCAAGAAGGAGCGCGGCTGGACGGTGTCGGTGGAACGCGGCCCCAAAGAGCTGCGCGGCGTCTCCATCGCCGTGCATGGGCCCGTCATCGTGGGCCGCTCGCCCGGGGCTGACATCGTCATCGGCGCCGGCTACGTGTCCGGTCGCCACGCTCGTTTCCAGCTGATGGGCCAGAACCTCTTCGTGGAAGATTTGGGCTCGAAGAACGGCACAGCCGTGAACGGGCGCCCTGTCCATGATCCGGTGGCCCTGCGCAACAAGGACCTCGTCACCATCGGCGACGTCGACATCCGCGTGAGGAACCAGTAATGGCCCGGGCAAAGCGCAAGAAGAGCGGCGCTACTTTCGGCAGTCGCACCGACGTCGGCTGCGTGCGCGAGCACAACGAGGACTCGCTGGCCGTTGCCCCGCCGCTGTACGTGGTGTGCGACGGTATGGGCGGCCACGCCGCGGGGGAAGTGGCCTCGGAAATCGCGGTGGACGTCATCTGCGACCGCGCGCCGGCGCACCCCGATGCCTCGGCTTTGGGACAGGCCGTGGAAGAGGCGAACCTTGCCATCATCCGCGCCGCCCGCGAGGGCGTCGGCCGCGCCGGCATGGGCTGCACCTGCACCGCCGCTATGCTGGAGAAGGACAAGCTCGTCATCGCCCAGGTGGGCGACTCGCGGGCCTACCTTCTGCACAAGGGGCAGATGCAGCAGCTCACCCGCGACCATTCCCTGGTGGCCGATCTTATTGAAGCCGGCCAGATCACCGAGGCCGAGGCCCGCGTTCATCCCCAGCGCTCGGTCATCACCCGCGCTTTGGGCAGCGACCCGCGCACCCAGCCGGACCTGTTCGAACTGACCGTAGAAGCCGGCGACCGCCTGCTTCTATGCTCCGACGGGCTTTCCACGATGTTGGAAGATGACCAGATTGCCAAGATCCTCGCCAGCCACAGCGAGCCCCAGCGCTGCGCGGCCCAGCTGGTGAACGAGGCCGTGGGCCGGGGCGGTTACGACAACGTCACCGTCATCGTCGTGGACGTGACGGGCCTGGCCGAGCAGCACCGCCGCAAGCTGACGCGCAAGAGCCGCGCGACGGCCATCATGCTGGCGCTTTTGCTGGTGGCCATCATCGCCGGCTGCGCCTATGGGTTCAACTATCTGGCGTCCAACGCTGCCTATTTGGTGGCCCAGGACGGAAAAGTCGCCGTGTACCAGGGCGTTCCCGGCGACTTGTTCGGGCTGTCGTTCAATCACCTCGATCGCGTGACCGACGTGGCTCTGGACGACTTGCAGCCCGGCACCGCCAACCGTCTGCGCGAGGAGGGCATCAAGGTGGACTCTTTGGAAGCCGCCAACAACCTCGTCGCCGAGTACGAGAAGGAAATCGCCGACCGCAAGGCCGCCGAGGTAGAAGCGGCCCGCGCAGCAGCTGAGGCCAACCAGCCTGAGGAACCTACGAAGGGTGCGGAAGGCGCGGGCGCGGGCGCGTCCAGCGGCACGCAGGGCGGCAGCGACGCGCAAGGCGGTAACGGCATACAAGGTGCCAACCCCTCGTCAGGAAGCAGCACACAGAACGGCGCCGGCAGCTCCGACACGACCGACACGGGCGCCGGCAGTTCCGACTCCGCCGCGAGCAACCGCGCAGCCGGGGGCACCTTGGGAGGAACCAACCGATGACGAGGCGCAACATAGAGCTGATGCTCCTGCTCATCGCCTCGCCCATCGTCATCGTGCTTTTTGCCATGATGGTGGTCACCGGCGGGCAGGAGCTGTCCTTCAACACCCTGGGCGTGCCCCTCGGCATCTTCGCCGCATTCCTTGTGGCCCACATTGCCGTGCGCTTGCTCGCCCCGGCGGCCGACCCGGCCATCCTGCCTATCTCGTTCGCGCTGTCGGGCGTCGGCATCGCCTTCGTCACCCGTATTGTGCCCGATTTGGCCGTGAATCAGCTGCTGTGGTTGTTCATCGGCATCGCGGCCATGATCGCCACGCTCGCCGTCGTGCGCAACCTGGACAAGCTCGCCAATTACAAGTACACGCTCATGATCGTGGGCATTCTGCTGCTGCTTTCCCCCATGTTGCCGGTCATCGGCTACGAGTCCGGCGGCGGCCAGCTGTGGCTGCGCTTCGGCAGCTTCAGCTTCCAGCCCGGCGAGCTGGCGAAGATCCTCATCGTGTTCTTCATCGCCGCCTACCTGGCCGCCAACCGCGAGATGCTTTCGGTGTTCACGTGGAAGGTAGGGCCGCTGTGGCTGCCGAGCCTCGCCACCCTTCTGCCCCTCATCGTCATGTGGGCGCTCGCCTTCATCGTCGTCGTGCTGGAGAAAGACCTCGGCCTCGCCCTGGTGCTGTTTTCCGTGTTCGTCATCATGCTGTATGTGGCCACGGGGAAGAAGCTCTACCTGGTGGTGTCCATTGGGCTTGCGGCCATTGCGGCCGTGGCCCTTTACGGCATGATGGGCCACGTGCAGACCCGCGTCGCCATTTGGCAGGACCCCTTCGCCGAGGCCCAGGGCGGCGGCTTCCAGCTGGTGCAGAGCTTGTATTCCATCGCCGACGGCGACCTGTTCGGCACCGGCATCGGCCGGGGCATGGGCGGTCAGCCCGTAGCCGAGGGCGGCATCCCCGTCGCCGAGAGCGACTTCATCTTCCCGGTCATCGCCGAGGAGACGGGCCTGCTCGGCGCGGCCGGTGTGCTGCTGTTGTACCTGTGCTTCGCCATCCGCGGCATCGTCACAGCGGCCCGGGCGAAATCCGACGTCAGCTCGTTCACCGCCGTGGGCCTCACCTCCATCATCGTGCTGCAGGCCTTCATCATCGTCGGCGGCGTCACGCGGCTCATCCCGCTGACCGGCATCACGCTGCCCTTCATCAGCCAGGGCGGCTCGTCGCTCATCGCCAGCTTCATCATCGTCGGCTGCCTGCTGCGCTGCGGCGACGAGGGCACCGGCGTCGATTCCGAAATGCGCCAGACCGGGGCCATCGGCGCCCACGGTTCGGACGCGGTGCTGGGACGCGTGGCCTTGGGCAAGCGGCTCACCGGCACCATGATCGTCTTCTCGGTACTGTTCGCCGTGCTGGTGGCGAACCTCACCTACCTCATGGTCATTAAGGCGCCGGAGTACCAGAGCATGCCGTCGAACAACCACACCATCGCCAAGGAAGCGCGCATGGAACGGGGCACTATCTCCACCGCCGACGGCACGGTGCTCGCTACCTCGGTACGCCAGGAGGACGGCTCCTATAAGCGCGAGTATCCGGCTGGCGAGCTGGCGGCGCACATCGTGGGCTACACTTCCCAGCGCTTCGGCACCGCCGGCATCGAGGCCGCCTACAACGACACCCTGCGCGGCGAGCAGAACTTCGCCAGCTTCACCGACGTAGTGAACTCGCTCGCGGGCATCCAGACCAAGGGCAACGACGTCGTGCTTTCCATCGATTCCCGCATTCAGCAGGCGGCCCAGGACGCCCTGGCCGGGCAGGTGGGCGCCGTGGTGGCCTTGAACCCCGAGACCGGCGCCGTGTACGCCCTGGCCTCCTCCCCCACCTTCGACGCCGCCAATTACGAGGAGCTGCTCACGGCGGCTGCGGACGGCGGCAGCGACTCCTCCGAGCTGTTCAACCGCGCCACCCAGGCGTTGTACGCCCCAGGCTCCACCTTCAAGATGGTGACCCTGGCCGCCGCGCTGCAGGACCACATCGCCACGGCGGACACGGTGTACGACTCCCCCGGCGAGATGGACATCGGCAACGCGCCGGTGACCAACGTGAAGAAGCGCTCCTACGGCAAGATCACCCTTGAACAGGCCATGTGGTACTCGTCGAACACGGTGTTCGGCCAGGTGGGCGTGGAACTCGGCAGCGATTTGCTCGTGCAGATGGCCACAAGCTTCGGGTTCAACGAGGCTATCCCCTTCGACCTTCCCCTGGCCACGTCCCTCATGCCCGACCCCGAGGAAATGACTACCTGGGAAACGGCCTGGGCCGCCTGTGGCGAGCCTGTGGGCGAGCATGAGAGCCCCGCCGGCCCCCAGGCCACGGTGCTGCAGATGGCGCTGGTGGGTTCCGCCATCGCCAACGAGGGCGCCATCATGCAGCCCTACCTGGTCGACGGCATCTACAACGCCAACGGCGAGCGCAGCTTCTCGCCCATTCCCGTGAAGCTGAAGCAGGCCATGGACGCCGACACCGCCGCCGCTGAGATCGACATCATGAAGGGCGTCGTCACCGAAGGCACCGGCGGCAAGGCGGCACTGGACGACGTGGCCGTGGCCGGCAAGACCGGCACCCACGAGCGCGGCGATGGCAGCGACGACAGCTGGTTCGTGGGAATGGCCCCCGCTGCCGACCCCAAGGTCGTGGTGGCCGTCGTCATCGAGAAGGGCGAATCGGGGGCTGGCGCCAGTGCCGCCCACGACGTTCTGGAAACGGCTCTCGAAGTGACGGGGGCGCTGTAGTACAATGGCAAGACTCACCAGAGTTCGCATACTTAAACCGCAAACGCACTCGTACATGGAACTTTAAGGAGTATCAAGGTGACCGGACAGGGAACAATGACGGGCAAGGTCTTTGGCGGCCGTTACGAGATAAAGGACCGCATCGGCATCGGCGGCATGGCCGAGGTGTACCGCGCCCAGGACAGCACGCTGGGCCGCGTCGTCGCCGTGAAGGTGATGCTGCCGCAATTCGCCGCCGACCCCTCTTTCACCCAGCGCTTCCGCCAGGAGGCCGCCGCTGCCGCGAATCTGCAGAGCCCCTACATCGTGAACGTGTACGACTGGGGCCAGGACGACGAGACCTACTACATCGTCATGGAATTCGTGCGCGGGTCCGACCTGAAGACCGCCATTCAGCAGCGCGGCGCCATCAACCAGCGCAAGGCCGCTGAAATCGGCTCCCAGGTGTGCCAGGCCCTCACCGTGGCCCACAACCAGGACATCATCCACCGCGACATCAAGCCGCAGAACATCATGGTGCAGCCCGACGGCAACGTGAAGGTGATGGATTTCGGCATCGCCCGAGCGAAGAACTCCGTGAACGACAAAACCTCCGCTGTGCTGGGCACCGCCCATTACATCTCGCCGGAGCAGGCCCAGGGCAAGGACCTCACCGCCGCCAGCGACATTTACTCGCTGGGCATCGTGCTGTACGAGGCCACCACGGGCAAGCTGCCCTTCGACGGCCCGGACGCCGTATCAGTGGCCATGCAGCAGGTGAAGGACGAACCGGCGGCCCCCTCTTCCATCAACCCGAACATCGATCCCGACCTTGAGGACATCATCATGGTGGCCCTTTCGAAGGATCCGGCGCGTCGCTTCGCCACGGCTAACGACATGCGCATCGCGCTGATGGACTACCTGGCCGGACGCCCCGTCACCCTGCCGGCTGGCGCGATGAGCTCGTCGTTCACCGAGGCCCAGACCCGCATGATGGGCGCGGTGCCGGGTGCGGTGCCGGGCATGACGAGCACCCAGGTGATGCCCCCGGTGGCGGGCGGCACGGCGGCTATGTCGCCGAGCGCCACGGGCAACTTCCAAGCGACGAACTTCCACGACGCCAACACGAAGAAGAGCAAGAAACCCGTCATCATCGCCCTTTGCGCCATTTTGGCCATTGCGCTGGTGGCTGGCATCGCGTTCGCCGTTTCCGGCGGCTTCAAGCCGGCGGCCCCTGCCGACGAGCTCATTGAGGTCCCCAGCGTGGTGGGCAACACCTTGGACGAGGCGACATTCACCCTGGAGCAAGCGGGCTTCCAAGTAACTACCACTCCTAAGGAAGACGAATCCGTCGACGAGGGCACGGTGCTGCAGCAAGACCCGGCCGGCGGCACCAAGCAGCAGAAGGGGGCGACCATCACCCTCACCATTGCCGTGGGGCCCGATACCGTGGACGCGCCCAACTTCAAGAACAAGACCATGGATGAGGCACGCCAAGCGGCCGAGGACGCCGGCCTTAAGGTTGTGGAAGCCGAGAGCAAGTACTCGGAAGATGTCGCCGAGGGCAAGATCATTTCGCAAAGCCCCGCCGCCGGCGACCCGGTGAAGCCCGGCACCACCATCGAGGTCGTCACCTCCCGCGGAAGCGAGCTGACCACGGTGCCCAACGTCATTGGCATGACCGAGGAGGATGCCATCGACAAGCTGCAGTCCGAGGGATTCGGCGCCGATGTGAAGGCCCGCGAGTACAGCGACAAGCAGGGCGAGGGCCGCGTCATGAAGCAGGATCCGCTGAACGACAAGGTGAAGCCCGGTGCCACGGTGCAGATCACCATTTCGAAGGGCCCCGAGCCGGAGCCCGAACCGGAACCGGAACCCGCCCAGCCGTCGAACCCCGGCACCACCGATCCGGGCACCACTAACCCTGGCGGCACCACTGATCCGGGCACGACGGATCCCGGTACCACCAACCCGGGCAACCAGGGCGGCGACACCGGCACCACCACCCCCGCCACTAACTAGAGTCGGATAACGAAACCGTGAAGACCGGGCGCCTCCTCCTTCGGGATGGAGGCGCCCTTCTATAATGAGGCCATGCCCAATTTGCTCGACATATTCGATAAGTTCATCCACGCCGACTGGTTCAATACCATGCTCGGCGTCGTGATCATCTGCGCAATCACCTTCGTCGTCGCCCGCATCACCGTGGCCTTTATGCGCCGGGTGCTGAACAAGACCTCGCTTCTGCCCTCCAGCTCCATTTTCATCAACTTGGTGCGCATCGTGGTGTGGGTCATCGGCATCTGCTGCGTGCTTTCCATGTGCTTCAACGTGAACATTTCGGCCATGATCACCGGCCTTGGCGTTGTCGGTATCGCGGTGTCGCTGGGCTTTCAGGACACGCTCTCGAACCTCATCGGCGGCCTGACCGTCAGCGTGTCGCGCACGGTGGAACCCGGCGACAACATCCGCATGGGGCCTTCCGGCGTCACCGGCGTCGTGCAGGACGTCACTTGGCGCTACACCTCCATCAAGGACAGCTCGGGCACCATCACCAATATCCCCAACTCGCTCATGACCTCCACGGCTGTCTGCAAGCTGTCCCCCTTGAACGAGATTTCCATTCCCCTGGTGGTCACCACCAACAGCGAGCGGCTCACCGCCACGGCCCACCACATTGAGGACGCCGCCGAGAAGGCCGTCGCCCGCGTGAGCAAACTGAAGAAGCGGCCCAGCGTGTCGTTCTCATCCATCAGCGACTACGGATTCAAAGGTTCGCTGAGCTTCACTATCGCGGAGGCGTCCAAGGCCTCCTCTGCCACCGATGCCGCCATCCGCGCCGTGGCCCCCTACGTGCACAACCATCTCATTGAAGAGGCCATGGGCGACCTAACCGGGCAGAAACTTACCGATGCCACCGGCTCGCTCGTGCCCGTGAAAGGCGAGGAAGGCGCCTCCAGCAACTGAGTTCGCGTAGCACAGAACTTCATGGCGCTTTTGGGCGCAAAAATAGCCCTGCCCCACGCCAGAGGATGAACCCACCTCAAAAGGTGGGTGCTCGCATCGGGTCTCCCGGCTTTCGCATCAACGGATGCGAATCTCCGTTCCAACCGCTTCTAGAGCTCCCTCGTCACAATACGTCGGTCCATCGCAATATATGGCGGGAACAGGACTTACCTTCAGTATACGCAAAACCCGATGACAGGAAAGTCTTGACATGCGACGCAACATAAGCTGTTGGGTAAACGTTGCCCGCAGTTGCCCCCAGTTACCTGTTACCATCGTCGGGAGCTACGCTCGTGCCAACTTTATGACAGAGACGCAGCCGACGGATGCATGGACCAGACTGCGCTACAATGACGGCTATGGAAAATGATTTCGAAAACACCACCATCTCCCTGTTCGGTACCGTGCCCGACTCCATCGTAGACGGTCCCGGCCTGCGCTACGCCGTGTTCGTCCAGGGGTGCTCGCACCACTGTCCCGGCTGTCACAACCCCGAAAGCCAGCCGGCCGAGGGCGGCACCGAAACGACGCTGGCGGCCCTTCTGGCCGATATTCGCGCCAACGGCCTCGTGCATGACGTCACCCTCTCCGGTGGCGAGCCCTTCGAGCAGCCGGAGGCCTGCGCGGCTCTGGCGGCCGCGCTGAAGCGCGAGGGTTACGGCATCTGGTGCTACACGGGCTACCTCTACGACGATCTTGCGGGGCGGACGGATCCTGCCATCGCCAACTTGCTCGACCATATCGACGTGCTGGTGGACGGCCCCTTCGTGGAATCGCGCAAGTCCCTCGAGCTGAAGTGGTGCGGCTCCTCCAACCAGCGCCTGATCGACGTGCCGGCCACACGACGTGCCGGCTCCGTCGTGGAATGGCAACCTGCCTCGTTCTCGCTAGAAAAACCTTCTAACTGGTAAGGCAAGAGCCTCTAAAGGCTCAGCCTTGCAAGCACTTTTACTATTTCTGGAAATCTTTGTCAGCCGATGGGTAGACGCACCGTAAAGCGAGTACCGACATCTTCCTCGCTTTCCACGAACACCTCGCCGCCGTGGTAGAGGGCGGCGTGCTTGACGATGGCCAGGCCCAATCCCGTGCCGCCCAGTTCCTTGGAGCGACTCTTCTCCAGGCGGTAGAAGCGCTCGAAGATTTTCTCCAGCTTGTCGGCGGGAATACCCGCGCCCGTATCGTTCACGCGGACGATGCCGATACGGACGCCCCCCTCGCCGCTTGCGCCCTCGCCAGCGGGGACGTCCTCCTCGCACACCTCCACGAGCACGCGGCCGCCTTCGCGGTTGTAACGGATGGCGTTTTCCACCAGGTTGTAGATCATCTGCTTGAGCAGGGTCTCGTTGCCCTGGACAGTAACTGGTTCCGCCTTGAGGTGCACCTCCACATCGGCATCGGCGGCCAGCTTGGTCAAACGTCCCACGACGCGTTCGGCCACGGCGCGCAGGTCCACCGCCTCGGCTTCGTCGGCGCCGGGAGCCATCTCGTCAAGACGCGACAAAATGAGCACGTCGTCGATCAACGCGCGCATGGCCTGGGATTCCTCATAAATGAGCTGGGCGAACCGGGGCACATCCTCGGGGGGCACCAGACCGTTGGCCATCAGCTCGGCATAGCCGGAAATGCTCGTCAGCGGGGTTTTCAGCTCGTGGCTGACGTTGGCCGTGAACTCGCGGCGCATCGTCTCGTTGTCCTCGCGCAGCTTGCGGTCCGTCTGGATCGTCCGCGCCAGCGGGATCAATTCTTCATAGGGCACATCGGCCTCGATCGTATCCAGATGCTCGGCCAGATGGTTGATAGGCTGCACCATGCGGCGGGTCAGCCACCAGCTGAACAGCGTGGCAGCGAGCAAAATCAGCACGACTGCGCCGCACAGCAGCGGCAGGGTGTCGGTGCTCAGGCCCCAGATGTTTGCGACGTCCTCGCCCACGCGCAGCACCTGTGCGCCCTCCGGCAGGTCGATGCGCACGGCGTAGTAGTGCGTCTCCAGCTGCAGCGTCTCGCTCTCGCGGGTGATGCACGCGGAACCGTTCGCCATTGCCTGTTGAAATTCCGGGCGGTCAGCGTGGTTGGGCAGGTCGGTCTGGGCCGCGTAGATGTCGCCGTTTACGTCCACGATGTAGGAACCGAGCGTGGTGTCGTACAGCACCGTGCCGTCGGTGTCGATGAGGGTGATGCGCAGGGGGCAGTTCTCAGGCAGCAGGTTCAGCAGCGTGGTAGCGTCGTGGGTGTCCTGTGCCTCGTAGGCTGCGGCATAGCCATGGCAGATCTGCATCAGGTAATTGTCAATGCGTTCTGCGTAGCTGCGCTGAAAAAGCGCCGTCGCCGCCGTCAGCACGGCCAGCGCGCAGAGCAGCCCGGTCAGGATCAGGCCGCGCCGGTAGCGGCGGGTCATGCTGAGGGGCTGGCGCGTGCAGCGTTCGTCGTCAGTCATCGCTGCCCTCCGTGCTCAGCTTGTAGCCCACCTTGCGCACGGTGCGGATGGCCTCGCCCGCCGCGCCGAGCTTCTGGCGCAGCGTGCGGACGTGCATGTCGATGGTGCGGGATTCCAGTAAATCGTCGGTGTCCCAGACGTCCTTCATGATGCGCTCGCGGGCCAGGACCTCCTCCGGGTGCTCCAAAAACAGATGCAGCAGCGCGTATTCCTTGAAGGTCAGCTCCACCGGGACCCCTGCCGAGGTCACGGTGCGGGACAGATCGTTCATGACGATCTGCTCAAAGCGCAGC
>OLQT01001125.1_pt1 | contig 17156 bp, 10 predicted proteins | sample 1672651 | NCBI WGS metagenome assembly OLQT01 (sample SAMEA3136709, study PRJEB25190) | human gut metagenome | biome: human gut; feature: human-associated habitat; material: faeces | place: Austria | collected 2013 | reverse complement strand
AATGTCTTGGGGTTCTCAAAATCGGGCTCGTAATGGAGCTTCGCTTTGAAATACATGCGCATGTACACTTCATCGGGTATGAAGCGTAGATTGTTCTTGAGAGAAAGGGTGAACCTCTTCTTCAGTTTCATCGATTGCCTCCCAGCACATCCGCAATGCGCTCGCTCGCATGCCCGTCGCCGTAAGGATTTGAAGCCTGGCTCATCTCTACGTACTCATCCTCGTCTGATAGCAGCCTGCTAAACTCTCGGTAAATTACATCCTCCTCGGTGCCGACGAGCTTCAGGGTGCCGGCAGCCACGCCCTCGGGACGCTCAGTGGTGTCGCGCATCACCAGCACTGGCTTGCCCAGGCTCGGGGCCTCCTCCTGGATGCCACCTGAGTCGGTGAGAATTAGATGGCTCGCCGCCAAGAAATTGTGGAAGTCGAGCACTTCCAGTGGGTCGATGATGCGCAACCGATCGAAGCCATCAAGTTCCCCATGGGCCGCCTTGCGCACCTCTGGGTTCATGTGTATGGGATAAATCGCCTTGGTGTCAGGATGCTCCTCCATCACGCGTCGAATCGCGCGGAACATGCGATGCATGGGCTCGCCAAGGTTCTCACGACGATGTGCAGTGATTAAGATCAGGCGGCTGTCGCTAGCCCATTCCAACTCCGGGTGGGTATAGTCCTCGCGCACTGTGGAGCGCAGAGCGTCGATACCAGTGTTGCCGGTCACCCAAATCTTCTCGGCACGCTTGCCCTCGTCGAGCAGGTTCTGCTTACTCGCCTTGGTGGGCGCAAAGTAGTACTCACTGACGATATCCACGGCCTGACGATTGAACTCCTCGGGCCATGGGCTATAGATGTCGTGAGTGCGCAGGCCCGCCTCCACATGCCCCACGGGAATCTGCAGGTAGAAGCAAGCGAGAGCCGCCGCAAAGCTCGTAGTCGTGTCGCCGTGCACGAGGACCACGTCAGGCCTCTCTTCCTCGAGAATCGCCTTCAGCTTCAGCAGCACATCGCACGTGACATCGAACAGCGTCTGCCCCGGCTTCATGATTGCCAAGTCATGGTCGGGAGCCACGTCGAAAACACTCAGAACCTGATCGAGCATCTCGCGATGCTGACCCGTCACGGCCACAACCGTCTGAAACTCGTCGGGGCGGCTCTTGAGCTCGTTCACGAGCGGGCACATCTTGATGGCCTCCGGACGCGTCCCGAAGACGAGCATCACTTTCTTCAAACCTGCTTCTCCCTGCATCTCTTTAATGAATTACAGCTTGTAGACGTTCTCACCGTCACCACACACGTTGCGCGGGTCGATGAGGATGCGGTCGCCGAACACTTCGGGCTTGCCCTTGATCTGGGAATGGCCCACCATCACTATCACCATCTCCAGGCCGTCCAGGAATTCCTCCATGGAGTGCACCTGGCCCGGAACCTCGTCGCGCTCAACCCACGGGTCGTACACCTTCACGGCGCCACCGCACAGGTGCTCCTCCATGGACTCAAGCATCTGCAGCGTCGGGCTCTCGCGCACGTCGTCAACGTCCTCCTTGTAGGTCAGGCCGTAGATGCCCACCTTGGAGGCATCCTTAATCCCACGCTCGGCCATAACCTCATGGGCACGATGCAGCACATACTCAGGCATGCCCGCGTTGGTCTGAAGCGCCAGACGGATGAAGTTTGCCGTTTCGGGGTAGTCGCCCACCAGGAACCACGGGTCGACGGGAATGCAGTGGCCGCCCACACCGGGGCCGGGCTGCAGGATGTTCACGCGCGGGTGCTTGTTGGAGATGCGAATGACCTCCGCCACGTCCATGCCGCCGATACGGCAGATCTTGGCAAGCTCGTTGGAGAATGCGATGTTAATTGCGCGGAAGGTGTTCTCGACGACTTTGGTCATCTCAGCGGTACGGATGTCGGTCACACTGATTTCGCCCTGACAGAAGGTTGCGTAGATCTTAGCAACCTCCTCGCCCACCTCGGGGTCGTCCGCACCAACCGTACGGTTGTTGTGCAGCAGCTCGTAGACCATGTTTCCGGGGATGATGCGCTCCGGAGCGTGAACGAGCTTGACGTCCTCGCGCTCGGCCTCGACGAGCAGCGGGCGCACGAAGCGATCCACCGTGTTGGGCGAGATCGTCGACTCGATCACGAGCACGGCACCCTTCGGGGCGACCTCGAGCACCGTCTTGCAGGCGGCGATCACATAGCAGGGGTCGATCTTCTTGTCCAGCTTGTCGTAGGGCGTCGGCACGCTCACGATATAGGTGTCGCACACCTGGTACTCGGTGGTGAATTTGATGCCAGCCTTGAGCGCGTCGGCGAACAGCTCGTCAAGCCCCTCCTCCTTGAAGGTAGTGTGCCCGGCGTTCAGGGTTGCCACGAGTTCCTCGTTGTAGTCGGTTCCCACGACCTCCACGCCATGCGTGGCCATCATGAGTGCGGTGGGCAGTCCGATATAACCGAGACCGATAACGTTAACCATTCTTTATTCGCCTTTCCCTGAGAGCTTATATCGGTATGTAAGGGCAACAAACTTTGCATTGCCCACGATGTAGCGTTTCCAAAGCCTGCCAGGCTCCTGTATGAACCGGTAGAACCATTCCAAACCGTGATTCTGCATCCACTTCGGCGCGCGATCGGTCACCCCAGCCACCACGTCGAAGCTGCCGCCCACGCCCATCACAAAGGGGATTCCGATTTGATTAAGGTACTTGTGCACCCAGTACTCTTTCTTGGGAGAGCTAAATGCGACAAACATCATGTCCGCGCCAGATGCGGCCATGTCCGCCACAATCTGCGGCTCGTCGGCTTCAGTAAAATAGCCGTTACGAAACCCTACAATTTGAACACCAGGATATCGTTCCTCGAAAATGTTCTTCACTTTCGAAACGACTTCCTCCTTGGCGCCAAACAAGTAGAGCTTGTAGCCCTTCTCAGCAGAAAGCGCCACTAATCGCTGAAACAAATCAATGCCCGTTACGCGCTCAGCCAAAGGCACACCAAGCTTCTTGGCAGCCCACACTATGGAAGCTCCATCCGCATTGATAAGTGGGCACTCATTCACGATCTTTGCCAACTCGGTATCAGCTTCCATAAGGTTGACTTTAGAAGCATTGATAACTACATGCTGAGTTGGAACGCCGGCGGTGACGATCCTCTCCACCTCTGCCACTGTTTCATCAAGCGACAGTGCATTGACATAGGTGTTAAGAATCGAAAAGCGCCTTGGCGCCCGCTTCTCTTCACAAGCTTTCAAAAGATATGCCTAACTTCCTTGCGCCGTCAGCACCACGCCAACGGTTTGAACAATCAACTTAAAGTCGCTCCAAATAGAACGTTTCTTGATGTAAAGCAAATCCAAATCAACCCATTCGTCGAAGGTTATGGAGTCGCGGTTGCGACGAGTTTGCCAATAGCAGGTCATGCCGGGCTTCACCAACAGCCTTTGACGCTGATAGTCGTTGTAAGTTGCTACCTCGTTCGGCAGCGCAGGGCGCGGACCCACGACGCTCATATCCGAACGGAGCACGTTGATAAACTGCGGCAGCTCGTCCAGGCTCAGCTTACGCAGCCACTTGCCTACGCGGGTGATACGCGGGTCCTCCGCGATCTTGAACACCGGGCCGGTCTTCTCGTTGAGCTCTTTGAGGTCCGCCAGCTTCTCCTCCGCGTCCACGCACATGCTGCGGAACTTCAGCATCTCGAACTCGCGACCGTTTTTGCCCACGCGGGTCTGCTTGAAGAACACGGGGCCCTTGGGGTCATCGACCTTCACCAAAATGGCGATGATGACGAACAGCCAGCTCAGCAGCACTAGAACCGCCGCGCTGAACGCGAAGTCGAAGACGCGCTTCACGAAGCGGTAGGCAATCCGGTCATCGGTCCCCGTTATGGGTTCGTCCCCCAGTTCCGCCTTCAGCTTCTCGGCGCGCTCAAGGCTTTCACGACGACGCTCTTGCATATCGAAATCGTAGATAGTGCCGCTACGCACGGTCTTGTGGCAGGTCGAGGTTTTGCTTGCCGGCGAGGTTTCCGGCATGGCCACGATGTTGCATTGTTCCCTGCGTCCCCCCGTCGATTCCTTTGCAGCTGCAGCTTCCCCGGTCATTACGAATGCGCCATCCCGTCTACGGGCGCCTCAGACAGCGCCGTTGCGCCCGTCTTCAGCATGTGCATCGTTGTTCCGAATTCCCTTTTCACGCTGCTGTCGTTCACTTTTCCCTATCCAAAAGCTTGCCTTGGGCTTTGTTTACTATTTGCAGGCCTGCTTGGGCTCGCACGGTGCGACCTCCCATCGGCATTTCCAGATACGCTAGGCGCTTGCGATGGTTCACCTTGCGCACCCAGTCTTCCCTGCCCTTAAGCGGGCCCTCCACGATCACCAGCTTGCCGTCTTCCATGTAGCCCACGGACTCCCCGACGGTTCGCTGGTCTTTTTGGGTGACCTTTTGCACCCACGCTCGTTCGTCTTCGGTCAGGGGGATGAATGCGTTGTCGTTTCCCAAGATCTTGGTGAGGCTTCTCACGCGGCGCAGCTTGTCGGCCAGCTCGTCTACCTGCGACGTCACGCAAATCAGGTAGCCGGGGAACAAGCGCTCCTTCGACGGAATCCAGGTGCCATCGGGTCGCCTTTTGCCGGTCAGGTACTGCGGGACGAAACATTCGTCCAGCACATCGTCGGCTGCCTGCTTGATGTCGTCGCATGCCGTCTTCTCGCGGCCGGTCTCAACTTGCACGACGTACCACATGGGCCGCCCCTTTCCGCTTGGCTTCCTGAATTTTGGGATGGCTGCGCCAGCCCGCCATGGTGCGGCAGGTGGCTGTTGGAAAACGCATTCATTCCCCTGGCGCCAACGAACACCGAACGCGATGTTGTTTAGGGCACCCTGGTATGGTGCAGGCCGCCGCGCCTGGGGCGTGCCGGCCTACGGAAAACGCGCTAATGGGGTTTCGCCGCAGTGTCGGTGGCACGACATTTTCAGCGATGCGGTGGCCCCGACACGATGCGGAAAACGGGCCATCGGCTTGTTTTCCATCTCGCAATAATACACGACAATAATTGCTGTGTTGTAAAAATGCTGTTATGCCCCCTACATCTTCGCATGCAATGTCCCGAGAGCACATGTTTCTGCAATAAGCGCTGTTTTATGTGGGTCTTTGTGAAAACTGTTTCATATCGGACGAAGGGATGCTCCCGAGCGCGACCCGCGGGCGGCGTTTCAGCTTACCCCCGCCGACGCTATTCGCGTTTCCCCTGATGGCGCCGGCGCGCAGTCGCCCGCAGCCCGCATGGGGCGGCCCCCGCACCTGCCTTGCCATTTCCGCAGCCTTTGCTGGGACCGCTCTCCCCGCGTTCCCCGGTTCATCTGCTAGAATCGCTTCTGCATTGCTTCTGCGCTTATCACTTGGGGGAGACCGCCTTGAAACACTTGTACACGCTCCGCGCCGTTGGCCGACGCGCCGCCGCGCTTGCGCTGAGCGCGGTACTGGCCGTCACCTGCGTCTCGCTGGCGCCGCTTGGCCCGGCTTCCGCCCAGGAGGAGTCCCCTGACACCGCTTCGCAATCCGACACCCCCGAGATCAAGACCGTGCGCGTCGGCTGGCTGCTCAACAACCAGGGCTTCCAAAACGGCATGCCCGGCGAATACATGTCCGGCTGGGGCTACGAGTACCTGCAAGCGCTGTCCTACTACACACCCGGCTGGAAATACGAGTACGTCCCCGGCACCTTCCCCGAGCTTATACAGAAGCTGGAGGACGGCGAGATCGACCTGATGCCCAACATCTCCTACACCGCCGAGCGCACTGAGAAGCTGCTGTACTCGTCGAATCCTCAGGGCGTGGAGCACTATTACATCTTCGCGAAACCCACCAACGATGCGCTGGGGACGGGCGACCCGGCCGCGCTCAACGGCATGACCATCGGCGTCAACCCCGACGTCATGCAAACCGAGGTGGGCAAGCAATGGATCGAGAACCAGGGTATCAGCTGCGACTACCGCTATTACAGCAGCGGCAATGCGCTGTTCGACGCGCTTTCCTCCGGCGAGGTGGACGCCATCATCATGAACGACACCATCTCGTCGGCCGACGCCATGCCCGTGTTCTCCCTGGGCGAGAGCAACTACTTCTTCGCCGTACCCAAATCGCGCCAGGACCTTATGGACGACATCAACACGGCCATGGCCATGCTCAGAAGCACCAACCCGCGCTACAACGACGAGGTCAAAACCCGCTATTCCGCGCGCAACAGCGGCTCGTCGGCGCTGAACGGCCCCGAGAGCGCTTGGCTTGCCGACCACGGCAACACTATCACCTTCGGGTACTTGGACAACCTGCTGCCGTTCTCCAATCAGGGGGAGGACGGGCAGATCGAAGGCTCGCTTTCCGCCCTGGTCAGCACGCTGGAGAAACAATACGGCATCACGGTGAACGCCGTGCCGTTCGAGTCAAACGATGATCTTACCAACGCGCTGCGCGACAGCAGCATCGACGTGGCCATGCCCATCAACATGGACTACTGGCTTGCCGAGCAGGCGGGGTTCATCCAGTCGTCGGCAGTAACCACCACCTCGCTTGTGGCCATCTACACGGGCGGCAACCTTGACGACGCGCTGAAGAACATCGCATTCCACGACCGTTCGCTGCTGGACAGCAGCGACCTGCACGTACGCTACCCCGAAGCCACCATCACGCAATACCCCGACGCCCATGCATGCATCGACGCCATCAAGGCAGGCAAGGCAACATGCATGATCATGACCGTTACCGGGCTTGACACGCTGCGCGACGAGGTCGATCTGGGCAACCTGGTCACTGCCGAGATGCCCAAGAGCATCGGGCTTGCCTGCTGGCTGCGGCAAGGCGACGCCCAGCTGCTCAGCATCGTGAACAAGGGCATCGTCAGCGCCGCCGACGACATCGCGGCAAGCGCGTATTCGCATTATTCCTATTCCGACGGGCAATCCGAGTTCGCCCAGTTCGTCGACCACAACCGCGTTGCCATCCTCGCGGGCATCGGCACGTTGCTTGTGGGCGTCATCGCCATCCTGGCGTGGGCGCTGCACAGCGCGCGCAAGGCGCAACGCAGGGCGCAGGAGGCCAGCGCCGCCAAGACCGCGTTCCTCTCCCGCATGAGCCATGACATCCGCACGCCGCTCAACGGCATCCTAGGGCTTTTGGAGCTCAACGGGCAGCACCCCGACGACGCGGAAGCGAACAGCCAGAACCGCGAGAAAGCCAAGGTGGCGGCCAACCATCTGCTCACGCTGATCAACGACATCCTGGAGATGAGCAAGATCGAGGACCACGCCGTTGAGCTTGAGAACCTGCCGTTCAACCTGACAGATCTGTGCCGTGACATCTTCGTGCTGGGGCAGATCCGCGCGAAAAGCCGCGACGTCACGCTGACCACCAGCGGCCCGGACACTTTCGCCTACCCCGATGTGTACGGCAGCCCCCTGCACGTACGCCGCGTGTTCCTGAACCTGGTGGAGAACTGCATCAAGTACAACAAGCCCGGCGGCTCCGTGCACTGCTCGGCCGAGCAGATGGACCTGGTCGGGGACAGGGTTGTCTACCGCTTCATCATCAGCGACACGGGCATCGGCATGTCGCCGGAGTTCCTCAAGCACCTGTTCGAGCCGTTCGCGCAGGCCAACGACGATGCGCGCAGCAACTACCAGGGCACGGGCATGGGCATGCCCATCGTGAAGGCCCTCCTAAAGAACATGGGCGGCACCATTTCCGTGAAAAGCGAGCTTGGCCGGGGCACCACGTTCACCGTGGACCTGCCTTTTGTAATCAACCGCACGCCGGAGAAGGCCGTGGAGGCATCGGCTGATGCTGAGGAATGCGACATTTGCGGCATGAGCATCCTGCTGGTCGAGGACAACGAGCTGAACACCGAGATCGCTCAGACGCTGCTGGAACATGACGGCGCGCTGGTCACCACCGCCGCCAACGGCAAGGAAGCGCTCGAGCTGTTCCAAGCCAAGCCCGCGGGCGCGTTCGACGCCATCCTCATGGACGTCATGATGCCCGAGATGAACGGCTACGAGGCCACGCGCGCCATCCGCCTGTGCGATAAACCCGACGCCGCCGACGTGCCCATCATCGCCATGACCGCCAACGCCTTCACCGAGGACGTGGCGCGCGCCAAGGAATCCGGCATGAACGACCACCTGTCCAAGCCGATCGAAATCGAGAAGCTAAAGGCCACGCTAGCGAAGTATCGCGTGAGGTAACGCGGGCCCGCAGCGACCCCCGTCGGACGTTTAGGGGACGTAGCACTAACTGTCCGTTCCGGACAGTTAGTGCTACGTCCCCTAAACGTCCGGAACGACCCGCCGCACAATACGTTCCGGTGATCTTCCGACGACGCGACTTCGGCACGCCCTCCAATGCATCGGGATCAACCCGCCATGCAAGCTCTTCGTAACCCACGGGCTCTCACTGGCAGCCCAGCTCGCCGTTGCCGCCCATGCGCCCTCCATTTCGCTTCCATGACGGTATTGACTAGGGAATGCGATGTCGTTTCGTTTCTCTTGCGGGTAGTCTAACGGAAGCGAATCGTGTTTCGCTTCCGTTATCGGTTCATCATCTGAAGCGAAACTGCGCCTCGGGTGCTCTCGCGCATCGACGAAACTTGCTGGATTTGCAAGTTTCGTCGACGGTATAGTCAAACTTGCAGCAGATGCAAGTTTGACTATCGATGGCGTGACGGCGGTATTAGCAACCCTCAGCCCACGTCCTTGCGACGGGTACTGTCCGCCCTAAGCCCAACGGCCTTTGCGCCGGGCGTTGCCACCCGGCGCAAAGGCCGTCGATTCATTTGCAGTGCCCTTAGGCTTCCACTTTTGCGGTGGAGCCGGATTGAGTTTTGGTTACCGTGATGCGCTTGGGGATGTTCGCCTTCAGATCCTCCACGTGGCTGATGATGCCCACCAGCTTGTTGCCGCCCGACAGGTCGGACAGCAGGCTGATGGCGTTGCCCAGCGCGCCCTGGTCGAGCGAGCCGAATCCCTCGTCCACGAACATGGTGTCGAACTCAATGCCGCCGGCGTGCGCCTGCACGATATCGGAAAGCCCCAGCGCCAGGCACAGCGATGCCTGGAACGATTCGCCGCCCGAAAGCGACGACGCATCCCTGGCGCGCCCCGTGAAGCTGTCGATGACGTACAGCCCCAGACCGGCCTTCGAATTGCCCGCCGACTCCGACCAGCGCACCAGCTCGAACTGGCCCGCCGTCAACACGCGCAGGCGCTGATTGGCCGCCGCGATCACCTTATCGAAGTACATGCCCTGCACGTACGCCTCGAAGCGGACTTTCACACGCCCGGTCAGGTTGCCGTTCGCGGCATCGGCCATCAGCTTGATCCGGCCGTAGCGCTCCTCGATGTCGCCCGCGCGTTTCAGGGTTTTACGCAGCTGCTCAAGGCACTCCCCGTTCGCGGAAACGCGCAGATTCACGGCGCCAAGGCGCTCGTTGGCCAGTTTGCCCTGCTCCTCGTAGTCGCTACGCTCCTTGGCTGCTGCGACGGCGTCGCCGGCGGGCAGCTCGGCCAACTGCTTGTCCTTCGCCGCCAGCAGTTCGCGCTTAGTAGCAAGTTGCTGCGCGTTCTGCTCGACCGCCTGCTGAGCTGCGTCGCGCTTGCGCTTGAGAACGTCCGCCTGCTGGCGCAGCCGCGCGGCCTCGGTTTGCGCTGTCTCGAGCGAGGGGAAATCCAGATCGGCGCGCAGGTGCTTCGCCTCCTGCTCGGCAAGCTGCTGCGCCTGCATTTGGCTCTGCAGCGTCTCTTCGGCCTTGCGCGCTTGCTCGGCCGCCTGCTTCGCGGCTTCTTCCGCGGCTTGCTGGCCGCGCTGCGCGGCAGCGAATGCGGAGACGGCGCGCTCGGCGTTATTCAGCTCGGTTTGCGCGACGCTCGCATCATGCTGCGCGTTCTCGAACGCACGCTGGGCTTCGTCCACGGAAACGACCGCCAGACGCTCCCTAAGGGCGCGTGCCTCGGCATCGGCTGACGCGTGATTGCGTTCTGCAGCCTGGCGGGCGTCTTTGACCTGCGACAACGCCGTTGCAGAACGCTCATGCACCGCCTCAGCGTCGGCAAGCGCCTTCGCGGCGTGCGCCGCCTGGTCGCACCGCAGTTGCGCATCGGTTTTCGTGCGCTTTGCAGCCGCAACGCCATTGCGCGCCTGTACAAGAGCTTGCGCTATGTTCTGCTCGCCGCCGTGTTCCTTGTCAAACTCGTCGAGCGTATGCTGCGCGGCCTCACAACGAGTCTTGGCACCCTCAGCTTCGCGCGCCGCCTGGTCAACGGCCTTTTTCGACGCAACCTCAGCGGCAGTTGCCTTGTCAATCTGATCATCGCTCGGGATGCTGCCCGCCGCCTGCGCCGGCATGGGATGATGCACCGAACCGCACACGGGGCAGGGCGAACCGTCTTGCAAATCCGCTGCAAGCAGACCCGCGCGACCCGCGCGCTGGGCTTTTTGCAGCTGCTGCACCCACGCCAGGTCCTTATCATGAACGGCCTCCGCAGCTTTGAGCCGCTCAACAGCACGACGATGCGGCTCAGCCACCGCCTGAGCCGCCTGCTGCAATTCGCCACGACGCTGCACCGCCCGGGAAGCATCCTGCTCGGTCCGCATAGCGCGTTCGAGCGCGGCGCCCGCTTCGCTGAGCGCAACGTCCGCGCCTGCGAAGCTCTCGCTTGCCGCCTTGGCCTGCGCAACCGCATCCTGCGCTTTGCGCTCGGCCGCAACCAGCGACGCTTCCTGTTCCAGCAAGGCTTGCACCTGCTTTTGGGCCCTTTGAGCCGCCGCGACCTTGTTCGCAAGGTCTTTTGCTCCCGCAAACGCCTCACCCGCGGCATCCACGCGCAACCGTGCTGCATCATGAGCAGCCTTCGCCTGCGCCTGGCGAACGTCCGAGCCTGCAAGCTTCTCCACGGCCTGCGCCGCCTGCACCCGCTGCTCTTCGGCTTTGCCAGCAGTTGCCTGCGCAGTTTTGCAAGCCTGCTCGGAACGCAGCAGCGCTTCCTTTGCGGCAGAAACCGCCTGGTCAGCCCGCTGCAGTGCCTGATATTTCGCGAACGTCCCCTCGATCACCGCCGCGCGCTCGGTTGCCTCCAGGCGCTCGGCATCGTGTGCGCATTCCTGTTGCAGCGCCGCCTGCAAACCTTCCGTCCGCCCCTCGTGCTGGGCAACCTCTTCGGCAAGTGCCGCGCGTTCCTGCTCGTAACGCGGGCGGTTCTCCACCTGCTTCACCAGCGCGTTAGCGTCTGCCCATTTACGGCGCAGCTCCTCAACCTGCTTGCTCAATTGCTCGGACTCCGCTTTGTCGCCATCCACAAGCCCCTCAAGCAGCTCGACCAGCCACGTACCCATAGGCGCCCCGCTGCGACAACGCTCGCCAAGCTCCTCTTCGCGCGTATCCTGCGGCGCAAAACGGACAGTTTGAGAGCAACGCAAAACCTCGCTTTTCAGCTTTTCGTTCTCGCGCTCGAGTTTGCGGCACTCCTCGCCCAGACGATCTTGCAACATCTCGTACTTTTGCGTGGCGAACAGCTTGCGGAAAATGCCCTCGCGCGTTGCCGTGTCGGCCGTGAGCAGCTTGCGGAACTCCCCCTGTGCCAACATGACGATCTGCTTGAATTGGTTCGCATCAATACCCAGCAGCTCTTCCACCTGCATGTTCACCTTGCGCACACCGCTGATGCAGCGCCCGTCGGGCAGCTCGATTTCAGCGTTCGCCGGCTCTTTCGTGGTGCCTTCGCCGCGTTTCTTAGCGCGCTCGTAATCAGGATTGCGCTTTACGCGATAGGTTTGCCCGCGATAGGAGAACTTCAGCTCAACGAACGTTTTGCTTGCCGGGTCGGCGAAATCACTGCGCAAACTTGCGGAGGACCGGGCGCCGTTTCGGCTATCACCGCTTGCCTCGCCGAACAGCGCGAAGCAAATGGCGTCGAAGATCATGGTTTTGCCCGCGCCTGTATCGCCGCACACCAGGTACACGCCCGAGCGCCCAAGCGTCCTAAAGTCGATTTCCGTCTCGCCGGAATACGGTCCGAAGGCGGACATGGTCAGCTTCAGCGGCTTCATTGCGCACCCTCTTCCTGCCCATCGGGGCCTTTTGCGGCAGAATCCTCAACCTTCGCGATCAGCTTGCGCGCAAAACCACGCTGCTCATCGTCCAGGGAGTTGCCCACCTGGCTTTCATAGAAGGCGCCGAACAGGTCCAGCGTGTCCATGCTGTCGGGATCCGCCGTAAGCTGGGTTTGCGGACGATCGACCAGCACCGTCACGTTGTCGTAGTCCAACATCATGGCGTTGGGGAACACCTCGTGAATCTTCGCCATGGCGTCCAGCTGCGGATGCTCGTCGGAGAGCGTGATGTGCAGGTAGTCCTGCGAAGCATCGCGCACCGCGGCGGCGCCATCGCGCGAGCCGTTGCCCAATGTGACCTTGTCGCATACGCCATCGGCCGCCGCCGGCCCTTCACCTTCTCCGCCTAGTGCACCCGCCTCGTCATCGACGCCGCCCGCCGCTTTCCCATTGCTAATGCCGCCAGCGAGCACCCCAGCATCCGCCAGCGAACCGCTCGCCGCAGCGCCCATTGCCAGCACATCCGCCAGCGTGCCGCGCACCTCGCGCACGTCATGCAGCGGCACCAGCGGAATCAACTCGAACGACACGCATTCGCCCACGTCGTCGCCCGGTTTTTTCTCCCCCAGCTCCACCAGCGCCACGCTTTTCCCATAGCGCGCTTCGCTAAACGAATACTTCAATGGCGAACCCGAATAGCGCACGGTGTCGCGCCCCACACGCTGCGGGCGATGCACATGCCCAAGTGCCACGTAGTCGAACGCGTCGTACACCGACACGTCCACGTTGTCCATACCTCCCAGCTTGATTTCGTCGTCGGCGCGATCGGGCGCCGTGCCGTATGCCGTCACCAGTTGGTGCGACAGCACAACGTTGCGTTTCCCCTGGTCAATAGTGCACGCGCCCAGCACCGCACGCAACGCGGCCGAGTAGTCGTCGCCGATTTCCCCATCAGGGAAGAACCTGCGCACGTCGCCGGGTTTCAAAAACGGCAACAGCCAGAACTCCACCGGCCCATGTTCGTCCTCAAGCTCCACCCGCTCGACTGCGCCCGCGTACACCGGGGGCAGGCACACGCCCTGCTTTTCCAGCAACCCCTGCGCGTAGGCGATGCGCTCGGCTGAATCGTGGTTGCCGGGAATGGCCAGCACGCGCAAACCCGCCGCCACCGCGTCGGTCAAAAACGCGTCGAACACGGTGACCGCTTCGGCGCTCGGCGATGCTTTATCGTACACATCGCCAGCAATCAGCAGCACGCTGACCTGGTGCTTCTTCGCAATGTCCAGTATCTGCCGCAGAATATAGCGCTGATCATCCAGCATCGACATGCCGTTAACGCGCTTCCCGATATGCAAATCGGAAACATGCAGCACCTTCATCTCGCAACCCCTTTCGTCGAAAGCCGCATCACAGGGCCTGCTCCGCGCACAGCTCAGACCATGTACCATCGTCCCACAAGGATTTCCAATAGCTGTACTATGCACGGGACAGCAACGGCATTTTCGTGGTCGCGTCAACAACTAATCGCGCACAGCGGTTATCGCATCGCCATTAACCTGGCGATGCGCGCATCTGCGAACATCTCATCACCGGGCATCCAGCGACACTGCTTACCTGGAGCCATTGCCGCATCTACAAGAAGAAAACAACGGCCCCGCGAGCAGAATCAACCTTCTAAGTCTTTGCGCACTAGATAGCGCAGGTAGTCGGAACGGCTCATGGACAGGCTTTTCGCACGCTCATCCATGCGGCGAACCTCCGCTTCGGTGTCGCGATACGTTATGGACTTCATACGTTCGCCGTACACGCACGGCCTACCGATAAGCACGGTCTCGCCCTCCGGCCATTCGCCGCTTTCGTACTTTTCAGCGTCTGCATGCAACTGCGCTATCTCGTTTTCGGAAAACGAGAATCGAGAGCGCAGGTCCTTATCAGTGACCACGGCCATGACCGTCCCCTCCCAACCCCAATTCCTTGAGCGCACGCGTCGTCGGCGGCGTGTTTGCATGGAATATCAGCACGCCGAACGGTTTTTTCCGTCCCGTCATCTCAATGGCCCTGTCATGCTGATCGAATCCAATGGCCACGAAATCGACCTCGCCGCTTTCGCAACCGCGTCGAGCAACCGATACGGCATTTCGCCACGCGTGCAGCACCTGCTCCTCGGACAACCCGTGCACGAGCGCATGCTCGTGTACGAATACCTCGTTCATAAGGCACTACTTTTGTCTTGCATTATAGAACCGCCTCGCTCAGGTCTCAAGTATCGAATCACCTTGAGTATGAGGCGCCCGCCTTGCATAGACCTTGCAGGCATGCCCGCTCTCAGTACGCCAAACCTTACGAAAGCGCCCCGCAGGCCTCCTAACCGATTCGACAGCAGTGCCCGGATCGGCCCTAGAGACATCCGCACCGACCCATTAGCTCGCAGTCAACAACAGCGCTAACGCAAACCGAGGCGCGACAAAACGGCAGCGAATAAAACGGATAGCAGTCAAACCAAACGGCCGACGTGGAGCGTATCGCCCCGCGCCGGCCGTCTCATGCCTGCACGCTACTCCAAATCGAACAGGCTCTTCATGTCCGTTTCCTTCATGGGCGAGCCGGATGACGGCAGGCTTGCCGCGCGGAACTTCTCCACGCTGGCGGTGCCGCCCAGGAACTCCTCGGCCGTGCCCACCATGGTCACGATGCGGCCGTTCTTCGCAGTGAACGCCTGGATGCCCTGCGTACTGTTGGTGGTCTTGGTCTTCAGCAGCGAGGTGTTGAAGTTGATCAGACGCTGATCGCTTGACACCAAGGCCAGGTCGCGGTCCTCTTTCAGCACAGTGGCGAACAGCAGCTTGCTGCCGCCGTAGATGGCGTTCTTCAAGCGCTTGCGATTGGTCTTCGTTGCGTAGCCCGCCAACGCCACACGCGCCACGCGGCCGTTCTCGAACACGAACAGCACGTCGGCCTTATAGTCCTCGGGGTCGATCACCCAGGTCACGCTCTCGTCGGGGTCCATCCCCAGGTCAGTGGGCAGATACGAGCCCAGCTGCGCCGACCTGGTGTCCTCGAACTGCGCCACCTTGCACTTGTACACCTGACGCTGATCGGTGAACACTAGCAGCTCGTGGGTGTTCGACGACGAGAACTCGATAAAGGGCTCGTCACCATCCTTGTACTTCAGCGTGGTGGCCTTGCGCAGCACGCGCTCGGTCATCTTCTTCAAGTAGCCGTCGCGCGAGAGCATCATGGTGACGGGATATTCCTCCACCTCGGGTTCCAGGCTGACCTCCACGATGTCACCCGGCTCAACCAGACCCGTCTTGCGCGGCGTAACGTGCTTCTTATTCACCGCGGCAAGCTCATCGCTGATGACCTGCTTGATCTTCTGCTCGCTGGCCAGGACCTCCTTCAGCTCGGAAATGTCGCCTTCCAGCTTCGCGATGTCCTTCGTGCGGTTGAGGATGTACTCCTCGTTGATGTTGCGCAGCTTCAATTCGGCCACGAACTCCGCCTGCACCTCGTCGATGCCGAAGCCCTTCATCAGGTTCGGCACAACCTCGGCCTCCAGCTTGGTGTTGCGGATGATGGCGATGGCCTTGTCGATGTCCAGCAAAATGGCCTCAAGGCCGTGCAGCAAGTGCAGTCGGTCGCTTTTCTTCCCCAGGTCGAAGTTCATACGACGACGCGTGGAATCCACGCGCCACGCAACCCACTCCTGCAGGATCTGACGCACGCCCATGACGCGCGGGTACCCGTCCACCAGCACGTTGAAGTTGCAGGAGAACGAATCCTGCAGCGCGGTGGAGCGGAACAGCTTCGCCATCAGCAGCTCGGGGTCAACGCCGCGCTTCAGGTCGATGGCTATGCGCAGACCGGAAAGGTCGGTCTCGTCGCGGATGTCGGCGATTTCGCGCACCTTTCCTTCTTTCGCCAGCTTGACGATGCGCTCGATGATGATGTCGGTTTTCGTGGTGTAGGGAATCTCGTACACCTCGATGATGCGCTCGTCGGGCAGGTAGCGCCAGCGCGAGCGGATCTGAAAGCTGCCCAAGCCCGTGTTGTAAATGCGATCCATCTCCTCGCGGCGGTAGATGATCTCACCGCCGGTGGAGAAGTCGGGCGCAGGCATGTATTTCTGCAGGTCGCAGTCCGGGTCCTTAAGGAAATGCATGGTGGCTTCGCACACTTCGTTCAGGTTGAAGCCGCAGATGTCGGAGGCCATGGCAACGCCGATGCCCTTGTTCGCCGACACCAGGATGTTGGGGAACGTGGTGGGCAGCAGGCGCGGCTCCTTCATGGCGCCGTCGTAGCTGTCCATGAAGTCAACCGGGTCCTTGTCGATGTCCTTGAAGATCTCGGCGCAAATGGGGGAAAGCTTGGCCTCGGTATAACGCGAGGCGGCGTAGCTCAGGTCGCCGGAGTAGTACTTGCCGAAGTTGCCCTTGGATTCCACGAAGGGCGTAAGCAGGGCCTCGTTGCCCGTGGCAAGGCGCACCATGGTCTCGTAGATGGCAGAATCGCCGTGGGGGTTCAGCTTCATGGTCTGGCCGACGATGTTGGCGCTCTTCTGGCGCGCGCCGTTGAGCAGGCCCATCTTGTACATGGTATACAGAAGCTTGCGGTGCGACGGCTTGAACCCGTCGATCTCCGGGAACGCGCGGGACACGTTGGTGCTCATGGCGTAGGGCATGTAGTTCACTTCGAGGGTTTGCGTGATGGGCTGCTCCAACACCTCGGAGTGCAAGCCGATCACGTTGGGGTTGTCCACATGCTTCTTCTTCGGTTGTGCTTTGGTCTTTCTTGCCACGGTCTCCCCTTGATGCGAATGGGCGGGCGTCGTCTTGCGCGCGCCCGCCGGTTTAGATCTTCAACAGCCTTGCGAAAGGCGCCTTATTGCAGGTCAAGCTGGTCGAGATATTCCCTGCCATGCTCGGCGATATGGCGCTTACGGCCCTCGTCGTCGTTGCCCAGCAGCAGGTTGAACATGGTTTCCATACGCTCGACGTCCTCCGGCTCCACCTTGATCAGGCGGCGCGTCTCGGGGTTCATGGTGGTGAGCCACATCA
>OLQT01001118.1_pt1 | contig 17253 bp, 15 predicted proteins | sample 1672651 | NCBI WGS metagenome assembly OLQT01 (sample SAMEA3136709, study PRJEB25190) | human gut metagenome | biome: human gut; feature: human-associated habitat; material: faeces | place: Austria | collected 2013 | reverse complement strand
GGTACGGACGGATCGATAATGTTTGGAATAACCATCATGTTTTTGAGAAGTTCTTCTTCTACTTCTTTTTCTCTTGCAGAAAGTTCGTCGATTCTTGCACCGGATGCAGCGACCTGTTTCTTAACTTCTTCTGCTTCTTCGCGTTTTCCCTGTCCCATCAAAGCACCAATCTGTTTGGAGATTTTATTTCTTTCTGCTCTGAGAGCTTCTACTTCCTGCTTGATTTCTCGATTTTCTTTGTCTAATTCGATAACTTTATCTACCAGCTCCAGTTTGCTGTCCTGGAATTTATTTCTGATATTCTGTTTTACTACTTCCGGGTTTTCTCTCACAAATTTAATATCTAACATTTTTCTCCTCCTGAAAATAAATGATTGATTATTTGTAACTGTTCAGTACCCTCACAGTTACGATTATTTTTCTTTTTTCTTTTCATTGACTTCACCAAGTCCAAAGTTTACTGCCTTACGGAGTGCCTCTACTTCTTCCTGACTGAGCATCACATAGGATTCACCTTTTACGATTTCTTTTAAATAAAGGAAGCAGTTATCGCGGCTGTGGACAGCATTGAGGATCACTCCTGTATTTTCTCTGTCCAGTAATGCCAGTGCAAAACTCAGTTTACCTCCAACATCATCAAATGCATCGTATTTTTCGACGCCATATTTACTGTAAAGCAGTTTGAAATGTTTTGCCAGAGTGCGTATTGCCTGTTCATGTTCTTCTTTTGTTTCATACAGATGATCGATCTGTGCGAATTTTCGAACGAAGGTTTTCTCCAATGACTGTGCATCGCTTCCCTTCATAAACATTTTGTATTTTCGCTCCAGTCGGGTTAATCTCATGTTGCTGCTTATAGTTGTTCCGATCAGCACGAGAACTACAATAAGCAACACGATAATAACAATTCCAGGATCAATACCAATACTATCAAAAATTGTACTCATATAATACCCCTTTTATCTGATAGATTCAAATAAATCTATGATTCTGTCCAGGTCATCCCTTGAATAGTATTCAATTTCTATCTTTCCCTTATTGTTCTTCTTTCTGTGAATAAATACTCTCGTTCCTGTGATGTTCTTCATTTTTTCTTCGAGTTTCTCGTAGATTGCATCCTCTGCTGAATTACCTGTCCCGGTTTCTTTTTTCTTTGATGGATTCAGGATGGTTTTTACCAGTTTTTCTGTCTCTCTTACGCTGAGTTTTTCATCAAAGATCCGCATTGCCACAGAATACTGCTTCTCAGCATCTGAAATTCCAAGAAGTGCACGGGCATGTCCTGCTGAAATCATCTCATCTACCATCATCTGCTGTACTCTTGCATCCAGCTTCAAAAGGCGAAGAGAGTTTGTTACAGCGGTTCTGCTCCTGGATACTCTCTCTGCGATCTCATCCTGTTTCAGTTTAAATTCATCGATCAGGCGTCTGTATGCCATTGCCTCTTCAACAGGATTCAGGTCTTCTCTCTGAATGTTCTCTATCAGTGATATTTCTACGATTTCCTGAGCGGAAAATTCTTTGATCACTACTGGAATCTCTTTCAGACCTGCCATCTTCGCTGCCCGCCATCTTCTTTCACCGGCAACGATTTCATAATAATCTTTCTTGTCAGATACGAGCAGGGGCTGCAAAACTCCGTACAGCTTGATTGATTCAGACAGTTCAAGGAGTGCATCTTCGTCAAATTTCTTGCGTGGCTGTTCACGATTTGGCTCTACTTTTGAAATCTTGACAAGTGTTTCACCTTTTACGGTCGGTTCGGTTTCTGTTGTCTTTTCTCTTACGGTATTCGTCTTTGCTCTGGAGTTTCTTACCGTTTTGGGCTTTTCCTGTGAAGTCTTTTCCGGAAAGAAAGCATCCAGACCTCTTCCAAGTCCTGATTTTTTTCCTGCCATTATTTATCCTCCCTGTTGATCACTTCTTCAGCCAGAAGGCGATATGCTTCTGCTCCGGCTGATCTTGAATCGTACAGATTGATAGGTTGTCCGTAACTCGGAGCTTCTGCAAGTCTGACATTTCTTGGAATAATGGTTTTGTAAATATTCTGCTCGAGATTGTCCTTAACGTTTTCAACCACCTGCAATGACAGATTGGTTCTTGCATCGTACATAGTAAATACTACACCTTCCATCACAAGCTTCTTATTTAATCTGTCTTTTACAAGGTCGATTGTATGTATTAACTGTGAGAGTCCCTCCAGTGCATAGTATTCACACTGAATCGGTACAAGAACTGATGTTGCTGCTGTCAGAGCATTGATCGTCAGCATGTTTAATGACGGTGGGCAATCCATGATGATGTAATCGTATTTTCTTCTGAGCTTTTCTGTTATTTTTCTCAGAATATACTCTTTATCATCCATGTTGATCAGTTCAATTTCTGCACCGGATAAATTTATATTGGATGGAATTAAATCCAGGTTTTCTACCACATCTTTTACAATTGTTTTTTTGACATCGGCCTCTCCAAGAAGCAGTTCATACAGAGTATTTTCTACACCATTTTTGTCTACGCCCAATCCGCTGGTTGTATTTCCCTGTGGGTCAATATCAATTGCCAGAACCTTTTTCCCTTTTTCGGCAAGGCATGCAGAAAGATTGATTGCAGTTGTGGATTTTCCAACTCCGCCTTTCTGGTTGGCTACTGCTATAATTCTTCCCAAAGTTCATCCTCCTTTCAAAATCATTCGCGACTAATCAATTATAGCACTTTTATCATTATTGTTCCACACAATGTTTCACGTGAAACATTAAAAATTTAGGAAAATTTTTACAAGCATATATTTCTATAGCAGCTGTTCTGTCTTATAGCACTTATAAAATGTTTCACGTGAAACATTATTAATGTGAAACACATTAATCGTTTTTAGTTTATATCTGTCTTCAGCGCTCTTGAAAAAGAACAGTTTTATCGGTCGTTTTTAGTTTACATAATATATATTTGTCAGGAGATTCTCATTTTTTGTCTTTTCTACAAACACATTTGTTTTTTACTGTTCTTTTCTCTGATACCTGATATTCTCTTTTATCTTTCTATTTTTCCCTCTATCTGCTTCATCGCACTATTTTTTCCCTGTATTCGGACCCTGGCCGGCACTTTTTCCACATAATTGTATATTTTTTTTATAATTATTCACCTGTGTTGATAATAAAATACCGCTACCTGAGTTCTGTCCCTTAATTGCAGTTTATCCAATATGGTACTCAGATAATTTCTGATAGTTCCTTCACTCAAAAACAGCTCTGCCGCAATTTCTCTGTTGCTGTATCCATCTGCGATCAACCGGATAATCTCCTGTTCTCGTTCATTGATCCCATAACTGCTGTAATCGAACTTTTCTTCCTTCCTGATCAGCTCTGGTATCTTAGATACGATTTCTTTCCCAAAAACCGTCTGTCCGGAGTTTACTGCCTGCAGCGCTGGAAGAATACTGGCATAATCCTGCTTTAGAAGATATCCTTTTGCCCCTAATCGAAGTGCTCTTACTATATATTCATCATCCAGAAATGTCGTCAAAAGCAGGATTTTTGCCTCTGGACACTCCTGCAGGATGTGTTCAGAAGCCTCCAATCCATTCATTCCTTTCATCCGAATATCCATCAGCAGTACATCCGGGCAATACTGTCTGTACAGTCTGCACGCATCTTCTCCATCAATTCCCGTTGCAATCACCTCAACATCCCCATTGATCTGCAAGATCGTCTTCAACGCTTCTGTCACCAGACAATCGTCATCTACAATTACTATCTTCATCTTAATTTTTCCCTCATTTTTACTGTTCTAGTCCTGTTGTTTTGGAATTGCGGCAAATATTCGAAATCCATTTTCCCCATTGATCTGTAAGGTTCCTCCAAGCGAGGTTACCCGTTCCTGCATGTTTTTTAATCCTATGCCTTCGCTGTCTGCTTCCTTTTCTGAATATCCTTTTCCATTATCTTCGATGCAAAGCTGATACAATGCCGGATGCTCTCTAAGTACTATTTTTACGGCTGTCGCATTACTGTGTTTTATAACATTCGACAGTGCCTCTTTTATAATTGCCGCAAAGCAGTATTTGATATTATTGGGTATTATTTCGGACATATCATATTCCACCGTGCAATTCTCAAAGTCCTTTGTAAGTCCCTCTGTTATCTCTCTGAGATTTTCAGATGCATCATGAAGATTATGTACGCTTGAGCGTATACTGTTCATAGCAGAATTAAGAGATGTATCCAGTCCTTCCAGCAAACTTTCCATATTTTTGTCCCGATTTACGGTCTTTGCCGCGCCGGTTAATAAGATAGTCCTTGAAAGCAAATGTCCTACATTATCATGGATTTCGCGGGCAATTCGGTTTCTCTCACGAAGTGTTGCCGCATAAATTTCATAATTTTGTTTTTCCTGCAATGCTTTGTTTTTTTCTGCAAGAAGCAGGGTACGTTCTTCGCTGTCATCTTTTATTCTTCTTATTTCAAAGTACATTTTATCGTACTTTATTGCATCAGTCGCTAATATCCACGCTAAAGCCTCTACAATCAGTAATACGGTTGTCATTATTGGCAAAGAAACGTCATTTTTTATCAGTATTATTGTTCCCAGAACCCCTCCTGAAAGTGTCGTCACCGTCTCCTGTTCTCTTACGAGAATATAGATCAATACGGGACAGAACAATCTTATTTCCGGCATTACAAAAAATGATACCGCAAATATACTCCATAATAAGATTTTGGTGTATTTCCTGTCAAAGAAGTAACTGCCACATATTAATATCACTGTCTCCAGCATTGCCAGTACCAGCTCTCTGTTCAGGCTGAGTGTACATAATGGCAGGATTCCTCCCAGAAAAAGTATTCCTGTATCTCGAAAATACCTCATCACTCAATTCCTCACTATTTATTGATACTACTGCAAACAATTACGTAAAAACATCTCTGTTCAGAATCATTATAATATATTCCCCTGCTACATACAAAGTGACAAATGTCACGTCTCTTTGGTGACATCACGCACTTGGTATTCTTTCTGATTTCTTTTATAATTATTTTATAACCTCAAATTATATGAAACCGGAGGAACTATTATGATTCATATAGAAAATCTTGTAAAACGCTATGGCGATCTGGTTGCTCTGAACCATCTCAGTCTGGATATCAAAGAAGGAGAGATCTTCGGCCTTCTCGGCCCGAACGGTTCCGGTAAAACAACTGCGATCAACTGTCTCCTTTCTCTGCTGAAATATGATAAGGGCAGCATCGAGATCTTCGGACAGAAAATGACGCCTGACAACTACGAAGTCAAGCAGCAGATTGGTATTGTACTTCAGAATGTAGCGGTTTTTGATGAGCTGACTGTATCTGAAAATATCGATTATTTCTGCGGTCTGTACATACATGACAAAAATCGGCGAAGGGAACTTGTCGAAGAAGCCATCCGGTTTGTCGGACTGGAGGACTACCGCAAAACACGACCTCAAAAGCTTTCCGGCGGTCTTCTCAGAAGGCTCAATATTGCCTGTGGAATCGCTCACAAACCACGGCTTATCATCCTCGATGAACCTACTGTCGCCGTAGATCCGCAAAGCCGCAATAAAATCCTGGAGGGCATTCAGGAATTAAACCGCCAGGGTTCCACGATCATCTACACTTCACACTATATGGAAGAGGTCGAACAGATCTGTACACGAATCGCGATCATGGATCACGGACGCGTCATCGCATCCGGAACCACTGAAGAATTAAAGAAGATGATTAAAACCGGTGAAACGATCACTGTCGAAGCTCTTCTTCTGACCGAAAAACAGATTCAGGATATCCGTAATCTTCCTCATGTATTTGATGTACATTATGAAGATCAGATCCTCACCCTTCGCTGCACCGGTGCACAGCATAACCTGATCCGGCTTCTGAATTACCTTCAGAGCCAGAATCTCACATTTGGCAGGGTTTTCTCTGAGCTTCCTACACTGAATGATGTATTTCTTGAAATAACGGGAAAACAGCTTCGTGATTAATGTATAATTATGCATTATTATGTATATTTTTAAGAAAGGATCTTTTCTATGCTGCATTTAATAAAATATAATCTTCTGATCAAGCTGCGAAATTTTAATATGGTCTTCTGGCCGCTTGTTTTCCCGCTGATCATGGCTACTTTTTTCTTTTTTGCCTTTGGAAATCTGAATGATGCGGACTTTGAAACCGTGCAGGTCGCGCTTGTAAAAGAGTCTGCCAATCCTGTATTTGTTTTTTTCCTTGATCAGGTTCAAAGCGGAGATTCTGAACTGATCGCTCTTCATGAAATGAGTGAAAAGGATGCGCTTGACGCATTAAGTCAGAAAAAGATCTCCGGCATCTACTATGAACAGGCTATCCCAGGCCTTACACTCAATGGACAGGGAATTCCTGAGAGCATTCTACAGTCCGTCCTGGAAAGTTATGAAAACAATCTGCATACGCTGCAGACCATCCTGAAAAAACATCCTTCCGGACTTCTCTCCGCTCTCCGGCAGATGTCAGATACAAAAGACCTTGTCCGGGAAGTCTCTCTGGGTGGCAAAACAATAGATGGGAATTCGCAGTTTTTTTACGCTCTGGTCGCAATGGGATGTCTTTATGGATGTTTTATCGGCTTTGGCTCTGCGATCACTTTACAGGCCAATTTAACGGCTCTGGCGGCACGTCGCTGCATCACGCCTACCCACAAGCTGAAACTGATCCTTTCAGAACAGATTGCCTCTTTTCTGCTGGGATACGCAGATGTGATCGTTCTGCTTCTGTATCTGCGAAATATCCTGAACCTGGATTTTCAGGGACAGTTCGGCAAAATGTTGATTATTTCTCTGTTCGGAAGCCTGATCGGTGTATCTATGGGATTGTTTATCGGAAGTCTTAGCAGACTGAATGAAGGCATCAAGATCGGAATCATGCTCGCAATCTCCATGTCCTGCTGTTTTTTGTCAGGACTTATGAACGGCTCTATGAAAGACACTGTAGAAAAACACGCTCCGATCATCAACAGGTTCAATCCTGCTGCACTGATCTCCGATGCTCTTTACTGTATTAATGTATATGACGATGCCTCACGCTATTACAGAAATCTGATCACACTGATCGTCATGAGTGCCGCGCTCGTTCTTGCTTCATTCTTGCTTATCCGGAGGGAACGTTATGACAGTATTTAAAGGATACTTAAAAATTTTAAAGAAAAATCTCGGAATGCTTCTGATATATCTGGTGATCTTTTTTGCAATTGCCATCGCACTTCAGGCTTCTGCCCGCAAAGAGCATCTCGGTACTTTTGAAAAAACACGGATCAATGTTGCCGTCGCAGACAGGGATCAGAGCGAACTTTCCCGGGGTCTTATCAGATACCTCAGTACTATCCACAATGTATCTGAAATCTCCAGTGAACCATCCGTTATGCAGGAGGAGCTTTTTTACAGAAATACATCTTATATCGTGCAGATCCCGGAGAATTTTTACCAGACATGTATTGAAGAGGAAGAACCTCTCTCCGTCACCAAAGTCCCTGGTTCTTATACCTCTTTTTACGTAGATCAGCAGATCAGTACATGGATCAATTCCATACGTACTTATACAGCCGCAGGTTTTTCCCTTAAGGAAGCCATGGATGCATCCATGGAATTGCCTGCCTCGGAAGTAACTATGTACAAAGGTACGGAAAATAATCTTGAAACACCACCTTATATTTACTATTTCCGCTATGTTCCTTATCTGTTTCTTGCTGTGCTCAGTTATTCCATGGGGTATGTTCTCCTGGCTTTTCAGAAAGAAGATATCCTGAAACGAATGCGCGCCTCAGCAGTCTCGCTGCGTCGTCAGAATATGGAAGGACTGCTCGCAATGTTTATGCTCGGAGCTGTACTCTGGCTGATCTCAGTCGCAGGTGTCTGTATCCTTTTTGGTAAGGAGTTCCTTACTTCTCCTCTGATCGGATACTATGTTCTGAATACGGCACTGATGCTTGGTATTGCCCTTTCACTCTCCTATCTTGTGGGGATTTTTGTCAAAAACAGCAATATGCTGAATGGAATCTCCAACCTGCTTTCACTGGGAATGTGCTTTCTGTGCGGAACATTTGTCCCGATGAGTATTATGAACAAAAGCGTCCTTAAGATTGCTCAGTTTCTGCCGGTCTACTGGTATGAATCTATAAATGAAACACTTGCACAATACAAAACCCTGCCCGTACCTGTTGCAGAAGAAATCTGGAAATCTATGGGAATCGAAGCTATGTTTATTGCTGCCTTTGTGTTTATGATTTTGGCGATTTCGAAGTATAAACAGCAGAGCTGATATTTTCTCCTCAATTGAAAGAAAGCCCCGTGGCCGGCTGAACTTGTTTATCAACTGTTCAGTCAGCTACAGGGCTTGTGCATTAAAAGAAAATTCCAACCTGTTCCAGAAAATGTTCCGGATCCTCTACCTGTGGAAAATGTTTTGTTTCGTTAAGAGTAACTGTTTCCACAGACGGGTTAATGTTCTGATAAGCTTCTACTGTCGCTTCTCCATTGTTCTCTGCTTCACCCTCTACAATATAAAGACTGTTATCAATCTCTTTCAGTGCACGGGTGATATCGATATTCATGTATTTTGATATTTTGTTTGCATATACATTCTTTGCATAACATCCGCCTTTGTGGGCAGCCTCATAATAAGCGTCCTGAAGATCGCGAAGCGGGTGGAATGGATCAAAGGCAAAGTTCTCAATAAACTCGTTATTGATCGCGGCTCTGGACACAACCATATGGTAAACCAGAGTACCAAATACCGGAACTTCCAGACACTTGCGGAAAATTTTATCTTTCTTTGTCGGCATCTGTTTCAGGACTCCCGGACTGACCGGATTGACCATCATGATCTTGTTGAACAGTTTTTCTTCATTGCGGCATGCCATAATAACAAAGGATCCTGAATAACCGCTGACGATCACATCGGTTTTCTCTCCGATCACATTTTTGATAAAATCGCAGATGCACTGAACATATACATAATTTGTATAAGTCATACCTGGTTTCTCGGAACGTCCACATCCTGGAAGGTCTATGTTATACACGGTATGCTCCAGTGCAAGATCATCCTCTATCCTGCTCCATTCATATCCGGAACCGCCTGGAAGCATATCATGGATCAAAAGGATCGGGCTTCCTTTGCCTTTTCTTGTATAATAGATATCACCAAAACGCCAATGGTAATAATTTTTGCCATTTGTATCAAGCATTTCCTTCAGACCTGCTGATGCCGCAACCACTTTGTTTACAATGTGGATGATAGCTGTTGTCGTTGTTGCCAGTGCTGCGAGAGTTATCAGTCGTTTACCGTGTTTATTCATGTTTTACCTCCCTTTTCATGTCTGAGTAGCCTTATTATACGACAAACAAAAAGGTTTTACAATCTATAACAGACAAAGAAGTTTCTGTACATCTTCCATTCTGGTTGCCCAGCTTGTGGCAAATCTGACTGCTGTATGAGAAGCATCTGTTTTTTCCCAGAAGCTGAACTGCACATCCTTTCGAAGTTCCTCCAACCGTGTATCCTCAAGGATAATAAACTGCTGATTTGTTGGGGAATCCAAAAGAAATCTATATCCTTTTTCCTGTAGACCTTTTTTCAGAACTGCTGCCGTTTCAATCGCGTTTCTGCCGATTTCTTTATAAAGCTCATCGGTAAAAAGTGCATCAAACTGCACTCCCACAAGCCTTCCTTTGGCAAGCAGTGCCCCATGCTGCTTTACTCTTGTAAGAAAATGCTTCGGCATGCTGTCTCCCGTGAATACAACTGCCTCACCGCAGAGTGCGCCTGCCTTGGTCCCACCAATATAAAATACATCGCAGAGTTCTGCAATATCCTGTAATGTCACATCTGTTTCTACCGCGGCAATTCCATAGATCAGTCTTGCACCGTCCAGATACAGGGGCATTTTGTATTCTCTGCATACAGCTGACAACTCTTCCAGTTCTTTTCTGGAATACAGGGTTCCATACTCTGTCGGATGAGAAATATAGACCATCCCCGGGAAAACCATATGCTCGTGGTTCTCATCTCCATAAAATCTCTCTGCCAGTTTCTGAAGATCTGCTGCACAGATCTTGCCGTCCTTCTGTGGAAGCTCCAGAACTTTATGTCCGGTAAATTCGATTGCACCGGCCTCATGTGTACTGACATGTCCTGTCTGAGCCGCTACAACGCCCTCATATGGCTGCAGAAGTGTGTCAATGACAATCTGATTGGTCTGTGTTCCTCCTGTCAGCAAAAAAACTTCTGCGTCCTCACAGCCGCAGGCCTTCTTAATCTTCTCCTTGGCTGCCTCGCAGTAGTGATCCATGCCATAACCGGCAAGCTGCTCCATATTGGTGTCAATCAGGTGCTGAAGAACTTTTTCGTGGGCACCCTCTGAATAATCATTTATAAAATATAACATTTCCTGTTCCTTTCTTATGTAGACTCAAGTTTATTTTATCACTGCACACGCTTTTATGCTACCAGTAAACACAATATTCTCTATTGTATGATCATGAAAAAAAAGATACAATACAGTTATCAATATCAAGGAGGAATAAAATCTATGAAAAAGAAATTTTCCAGAAAATTATTTGCAGTTCTTATTGCAGTCTGTATGATGGTTCTTTGTATTCCGGTCACTTCACAGGCTGCAGTCAGAGTTTCTGCTCCTCGGTTAAAGAATGCCCAAAATACCAGCAGCGGAATATCTCTCAACTGGACACGGGTTTCAAATGCTTCTGGCTATGTAATCTATCGAAACAATAAATATATTGCTGGTGTAAAGGGAAACAAAAGTCTCACTTACCGGGACAAAAAAGCCAAAGCAGGTGCCCGCTATACCTATTCTGTAAAGGCTTTTCGTCAGTATGGTAAAAAACGGATTTACAGCAAAGCCAGCAATCGCCTTAACTGTGTCCGAAGAGCAGTTTCCAACAATGGTCTAAAGGCACCAGTTCAGACAGGTGTCCGTTTCTGGAAAAATCTCAGTGCCACCGGAGCGAATGGAGTAACTTACGGAACCACCTGGAACAAAATCAGAGGAGCTCACGGATATCAGGTACAGATCCGTGGATATGAATATGGAAATGTCCTTACCTATTCAAAATTTACAAAGCAGACAAAATTTGGTGAAAGTTTTTCTTCTTTTGATAAAATCGGAATGAGAATAAGAGCCTACAAACTGGTAGGCAAAAAGAAAGTATATGGTCCTTTCAGTAAATGGTCCTTTAGTAAAGTTTATTAAGCACCCACGCAAAACCAGCCCGGATTGATAAATTGCTATCGATCCGGGCTGGTTTTTATTCGTTACTGTGAACAGTTCCTTTTATTCTTCTGAAGCTGTTTCTTTATCTTTTCCCATCACATCCTGATATGCCTCATCCATATCACGGACATTCATTTTGTTTACCAGATAAACCTTATCTCCGACAACTGCTGCATAGAAGTTGGTATCGTATTCATAGTATTCTGCGGTTATTTCATTACCGTCTGTATCTTTAAATACGAAGGTATATGCGGGATCATCTTCCGGAGTATAGTCTTCGGTAAGACGCTGCTGGGCAGTCATATTGATGAGTTTATTGTAGAAGGTTGTGAATGTTGTTTCATCCAGATCTGCGTCATCCAGTTTATAGGTAACGGTTGTGGTTTCCTCTGCATCTTCATCATCGCTGTCTTTGGTCGTTTCTCTTGTTACTGTTACTTTATGATCACCGTCCGGAGTTTTTACTTCCAGTGAATCCAGATTGTTGACAGAAAGATAATTCACAGAGAGACTGTAAAAATCAGAAGCTGTGCTGTCCAGGATATCTGTCAGGGAATCTTCTGTGATCGTGTATACTTCTTTGCTGTCATCTACTTTTACATAACGGTCACTGCCTGTCTCATCCCCCACACAGATAGTAATTTCTTTCTCGACAGTCTTAGTCTCTGCTTCCTCGGAATCCTCCTCTGTGTCAGAAGAATCTTTCTTTGCCTCACTATCTGCTGAGCTTTCATCTTCAGAATCATCTTCTACGGTTTCTTCTTCCGTATATTTCGCAGTGATCACTGCATACGGATCATCAAATCCATATTTGGAATCATCTGTGCAGTTATAATCCACAAAGCTGTCATATGCCAGTGAACCGATTGCTGATGTCACCGTTCCGGCCTTATCGGTATCTGCTTTTTCGGATGTCTTTCCGTCTGACACATTCCAGAAGAGATTGTCAGGATCCTGGGTCAGTTCATAGCCATCTTCTTTATCAACTTTAACCTCTGTGATCGTTGAGGAAGTTACCGATGGGAACGTTCCGCTCTCTGCAAAGTCATACAGAGTTCCCATGAACGGCTCTACTGCAGAACTGTCTATCAGATATACCTTCTTATCGTCATCGCTTTTCCTGACATAATACTGGCTGGTAGATTCGTTTTCCATACCTATTTGAAGTACGGTATCTCCATCGTCTGTCGTAAGTGTGATCTCGTTCTGTGGAGAATCCAGATCATATTCACTTAAATCTTCTACATCTGAGATTTCCTGTGCAGCAGAGAGGGATGCAACCCCTCCCACTGCAGTGTTTAACGTATCCTGATCTACCGGAAAATCAGCATCCCCTTTTTCTGACCAGGTGTCGTCTTTTTTGTCAAATTCCACCTTATCCTGTCCCGCTGTAAATGCAACAGAAGTTATGTTATCCGTATCCAGACTGGTCAGTTCAACACTTGTATCCTCTGCCTCGGATTCTTTTTTCTCCTGAGAGGAAACATAGGAATTCACTCCCACATAAGCACCGGATACCACACCAAGTACAACCACGGCAGAGACAAGTTTTACTGTTTTTTTCTTCATTATGCCTTTCTCCTTTTCAGCCATACTCCAAAGCCAATTACCAGGAATGCAAGTGGGATCAGTCCCATGATAACGATCTTCCAGAAGCTTGTATCATATGCTGTAAGGGTCAGATAGGAAACCTGGAGATCCTTTGCCGGAACAGAGATCGTAGAAGTCTCATCGGAACTGCACATCCAGCTTAAGGATTCCATGATCATCTGCTCATTTCCACCTGATACCATCTGGTTGATCTGGCTGTCCATCAGGCTGGAAGAAGAATAATAAACAATCTGTGTTTCTTTATCATCGTCCAGAGTTTCTGTGATGCTTACACCAAGATCAAATGGTCCCTCAATATCATCATCTGTTTTTTCAATGCTTCCACTGTTTACATCTACCTTGGAATATGCACTGTCTGATGTAGTAAGAAGACTCTCTATCGTTACCGTATCTCTCACATCATCTGTTTTCTGGATACCCTGTGCTGTAGGCATCAGCACATAATATCCCTTGGAAGCAAAATCTGTAATCGCATCTGTACTGTTGACTGTAGGAACCAGGTAATACGGCATCTGTGCATAATGCTGTGAATCGCCCTCTACCACGATTCCCTCTGTTCTCTGTACTCCGTAATTTGCAAGTATGGCATCAAAGTTTGTCATGCCTTCTTCTGTATAATCAGAGAAGATCATTGCCTTTCCGCCATTCTCCAGATACTCAATGACCGCATCTTTTTCTGTTTCGGAAATATCGCTTGTCGGAGCATTGATCAGAAGGCAGGCCGCATCCTCCGGTACTTTCTCTTCTGTCAGAAGGTTCAGCGACTGAATATCGATGTTTGCCTTCTCGATATCTTCTTTTAATGTAGAATCAAGATCTTTCTCACCGTGTCCGTCAAGTGTATACAGGATCGGAAGGTTTTCGGAGGTTACATAGGAAATCGCACTGTCAATCTGTCCTTCACCGTCAAATCCTGTTGTTGTATAGCTGTAGGTATTATAGTCCATGGAAGACTGATAAATAGTGTCGTAAGATACTACCTTGCTTCTGTCACCACATACAACGATCAGACTGTTTGCGGACACTTCATCATTCGTATACTGAGATGTAAATTTCGGATTTACAACCGGGTCTTTGGTCTCAACCTTGATGTGTGAAGATTCCTCTGCATATTTCTCCAGAAGCTTCTTTAAGGTTTCGTCCTCGGAACCACTCTGGACAACCTGATAGATCGTGATGTCCTTATCCAGTTTCTTAAGGTATGATTTCGTCTCATCACCGATGCTGTACAGCTTCTGTGAACTTACATCAAATTCTGTGTATTTGGATGGCAGAGATCCTATGATCATGTTGATCACGATCACGATCACAATAAAAATCGCACTGATCATAACGCTGTAGGAACCGTTTCTGAGATATTTTCCATTCATGGATTCTCGGATCCTCTGTTTTAACGGCTTCTTTTCTTTCTTGTTCTGCCCGTCTTTTTTGTTAAACTTTTCCTTCAGTTTCATCTTCCAGCCTCCTTAATTCCAACGTCTTTTCGCAACAGACTGTACAGTCAGGAAAAGACAAACTGCGATCACAGACAGGAAATATAAAATTCCCTTTATGTCAAAGATTGAATTGGCAAAATTATCAAAATGGCTGCTAAGATTGACAATATTCAGTACCTTCTGAATTCCTCCCGAGAAAAAGGAAGAATTTACGATATACACAACTGCAAGAATGATCTCTCCGACCACACACACAACTGCGGAAATCAGAAGGTTCTTGATCATTGTGTATATGATAAGTGCTGCTGCAAGAATCAGAAGTCCAAATGTAATACACGTAGACAATGCTCCCTCTGAAAAGAATGAGGAGATTCCATTCATCATATAAAATGCAAACAAAAATACAAAGGTAAGAACTGCCGCAATTACCTGGCTCTCAGTCAGAGAAGATACAAAAACGCCAAGTGCGAGGTTTGCACAGCCCAGAAGGAAAAATCCCAGAATACCTGTGTATGCTCCTGCAAAAGATACGGTTCCGAATTTTGACATCAACAATGGGTAAAAGCACATAATAAGCATCGGAATCGCAAAGATTGTTACCAGTGCAAGATATTTGCCAAAAACAATCTGTCCAACGGAAACCGGCGCTGTCAGAAGCAGCTGATCTGTTTTCTGTTTCCTTTCTTCTGCCAGAACTCTCATTGTCAGGATCGGAACACTGATCAGAAATACAAAGGTCAGTGCACTCAGTGTATATTCAAATTTGGGATATGCTGCCCCTAACTGATATGCTGAAAAATAAATACCTGTAAGAAGCAGGATAAAAAAGATAAATAAATATCCTACCATAGATGTGAGATAACTTCTCAGTTCTCTCTTATATACTGCTGTCATTTATCTTCCCCCTCTTTCTCTGTAGCCTCAGGCTTCTTCGTATCTTCGGTCAGCTCCAGGAAAATCTCTTCCAGTGATACTTTTCTGGACTGCATTTCCAGAATTGGATAATGGTTCTCTGCCATCTTAAAGAAAACATCTTCACGGATATCTGTATTTTCTTCTGTGGAGAGTTTCACTGCCCAGCCATCCTGATCCTTGTCGGCAGTAATGGAAATTTCTTTAACTCCCGGAATTTCTCCAAGAAGAATACGGATTTTGTCCCGGTCTCCTCTTACAAGAAGTGAAAGATTGTTGGAACCCTGTGCAAGTTTTCCAAGGTTGTCCGGTGTATCACTTGCAACCAGCCTGCCGTGAGAAATAATCAGCACGTAATCGCAGACCGCACTTACTTCTGAAAGAATATGCGAACTCAGGATGACTGTATGTTTCTTCTTGAGGCTTTTGATCAGATCACGGATTTCTATGATCTGTTTCGGATCAAGTCCTACTGTCGGTTCATCAAGAATGATGACTTCCGGATATCCAAGGATTGCCTGTGCAAGTCCTACTCTCTGTCTGTAACCTTTGGACAGATTTTTGATCAGACGGTTTTTCATATCGGTAATCTTTACCATTTCCATGACTTCTTCTACCATGGATTTTTTTTGATCTTTTGGGATTTTTTTGAGATCAGCAACGAAATTCATATATTCGCCTACTGTCATGTCGAAATAAAGAGGCGGCATCTCCGGCAGATAGCCGATGCATTTTTTTGCCTGCTCCGGTTCATCCAGTATATCATGACCGTCAATGGTTACCGTTCCCTCCGTAGATGCTATATAACCAGTAATCATATTCATAGTCGTAGATTTACCAGCTCCGTTTGGCCCCAGAAAGCCGTAGATTTTGCCCTTCTCTATTTTAAAAGAAAGGTGGTCAACTGCTGTATGATCTCCATAGCGTTTGACCAGATTGTTTACTTCAATCACAATTCTCTCCTCCTTTTCCATTGACATAATTGTTTTATTATTTCTGTCTCTATACAAAATGAAAGACACCTCCAGGTGAAACAGAGATAGGGGGTACCTGGAAGCATCTTCCATTTTAGAGCCAGATCTTATGTCTGCTCTTGGAATATTCTATGAGAAAGTTGTGATAAAAATAGGATAAATCTGTGATGATTTTGTGAAAATAAATATTACTGATTTTACCCTACGCAAGAGGTTCTTTTAACGGTGTTCCTGCCTTGCGCGGATAGCGTCCCGGCGTCGTTTTTATCTTCTCGATCACAACGAGAGAACGCTGGATTTCAGAATCCGGAAGATTAAAATAAACCACATCCTGAATCTTGCCGCCGAGGATCTTAACTGCTTTTTCTGCCTGCTGCAGTTCTTCCTTTACCGTGCCGGATTTATAGGAAATAAAATGACCGCCGACCTTTACATATGGAAGACAATATTCTGACAGAGTTGCCAGATTGGATACGGCTCTGGATACGCACAGATCATACTGCTCACGGTATGCTTTATTTTTGGCAAATTCTTCTGCCCTGCCATGAATTGCAGTAATATTTTCCAGTTTCAGAAGAGCAAATGTTTCTTCGAGAAAATTAACTCTCTTCTTCAATGAGTCAAGAAGACAGGCTTCCAGATGCGGAAACGCAATCTTAAGTGGTACTCCCGGAAATCCGGCTCCTGTTCCGATATCCATAATTTTGCTGACTTTTGTCATATCTACTGCCTTCACACAGGCAAGACTGTCCAGGAAATGCTTTACCAGCACTTCCTGAAACTCGGTAATACCAGTCAGGTTCATGACCTTGTTTTTTTCTACCAGATATTCATAAAAAGCAATAAACTGCTGTTTCTGTGTATCATTCAGAGCAATTCCGAGTTCTTCACATCCTTGCTCCAGTACTTTCAGATCATAAGACAATATTATATCCTCCTATTCTCAGGAATTTGAATTTCTTCTGTATTGTTCAAGATAAACCAGCAGTACAGAGATATCCGCAGGAGATACGCCTGAAATACGAGATGCCTGTCCAATGGAGATCGGA
>OLQT01001109.1_pt1 | contig 17317 bp, 9 predicted proteins | sample 1672651 | NCBI WGS metagenome assembly OLQT01 (sample SAMEA3136709, study PRJEB25190) | human gut metagenome | biome: human gut; feature: human-associated habitat; material: faeces | place: Austria | collected 2013 | reverse complement strand
GATACCAGGTGCGGTTGATGTACTCGTTGTTCAGCGTGCGGGTTACCAGCCGGTCGGCCCGGAAACCGCTGAATGGATTGGCCTCAAAGTCGAAGGTTTGGATGGCAGGCATCTCGTTGATGCTGAGCATCTGGTTGACAAGGCCCTGCAGAGCATCCAGAATCCTGTCGTTTACGCTGTCGTAGGTAAAAGGCAGGTCCGCGCCGGAGGCGGTGAGCATCACGGGCAAGTCGATGTTGGCAAACTGGGCCAGCTCCTCTTCGGACGGCACCCAGACCTCGCCGAAGAAGGTTACGGGGGACATGGGCACTGCTGCCGCAAACAGATCCGGCGAGGAGAGAATGGCCTTCATGGTGGAGCCACCGCCCATGGAGTAGCCGGTGGCATACACGCGAGTGGGATCCAGAGCGGGATAGGTTTCCAGCATGTAGTTGACCAGGGCAGCCAGAGCCTCGGTTTCGATGCGGATGTCCAGCGCGCCCAGAGCGTTGTGCTCGGGGGCCACGATGGCGATGTGCTCATGCTCGGCCAGGCTCAGCAGGCCGATCTCGTCTACGTACTGACGGGGATCGTCGTTGGTGCCATGGATGCCCAGGATCAGCGGTACGGAGCCGGGAGCCGCCGTATTGTCGAGTACATCCTGGGGCAGGTATTCAAACCAGGTCTGGATGTACTCGCCCGTCTCGGTAGCATAGGCGCTGAAGCGGTCTTCGTCCCTGCGGATCATGGTAAGGCCGCCAGCGGTCACGCCGGAGGAGATGTCGGTGCGCTCACAGAGGGAATAGGGCGCCTTGTCGTTGCCCAGGCCCTGATAGGGAGTTCCCGCACTGTACAGGCCCGCCTTGCCCACAGGCAGGCGCATGGCTTTGACAAACAGGCCGTGGTAGGCATCGTTTACATACCATGCATCACCCAGGCTGCCGTCCGCTGTCACCACACGCTGCAAAGGCAGCTCCTGGTTGTAACGGGACACGGTGTCGGCAGTCTCCTCGGTCACGTTTACACCGTTGATGGCGCAATACTTCCTGACAACGTCCTCACCGGCATTGACCAGGTACACGGGCACCGGCGCCGCTGCCTGACTTCTGGACTCCATGGTGCCATTGATCAGGAGCATGCCCGCCAGACGGGTAACAAAGTCGTAGGTGGTAGCGACATAATTGTTCAGGAAGGAAGCGCCGCCGTCAATGCCGATGGCATAGATGTAGCCGAAACCACCAAAGTATTCGGGTTCTGCATAAGTTACGGCGTTGCCGTCCGCATCGGTACCGCCAGCCTGCAGCGAACAGATGGCGGTTTGCAGCTTGTAGTAATTGCCCTGATCAGCCTGACCGAAAGCCACGCCGTCGGCAGGGGTAACCAGCAGAATGCTGCCGATGGCCGCGTCGATGATATCGGTCAGCCCAAGCCCCTTAAGATAGGCAAGGGCTGCGTCGCTGGTGTCAAAGTGTGTATCGGCATATACCAGCAGGTTGGTATTCATGCGGCCGGCCGCCCGGCCGCCATAGAGGTTGGCACTGCGGTAGACATAGACCGTATCCTCGGGAATGCCATCCAGCACGGGGAAGCTGACAAAGGTTTTGGACTCGTTGAGCTCCAGGTGCTGCACCGCGGCCGGGGCGGAAACCCGGGCCTCTTCCAGCAGCTCGAAGGTAGCTTCGTTTCCCTGCGAACCAGAGTAGTTGAGCGCCAATGCGCTGCCGGCAGAGCACGCCAGTGCCGTTGCCAGAATGAGTGATAGCGTTTTTTTGAGCATGAGGTCCTCTCCTTATATATAGATTACTGCCAGAGCAAGTTTGTGAGGAAATGGCACAATCCCTGACGCCAGGGGTGCCACATGTGGTTGCCGGGGTACATCCTCTTCGTAAAGGGAATATCCAGCTCCGAGAAGAGCTGCATGGTGGGGTAAGTGGTTTCAATGGCTACGGGATCGTGCAGGCCGGAGCAGATGAAGATGGTTTGCTCGCGGATAGCGTCCTTGTCGTAGTCACAGTTTTGGCCAAAGTTGTTGGCGTCCGCCGCAAAGATGCCGTAGTATTGGAACTCATTGGGATAGACGGCCGGCATGTTGCAGGTGCAGAAGCCGCCGGCGGAATCGCCCAGGATGGCGCGGTCGTTGATGTCGGCGGACACGTTGTAGCGGGCTTCCACAACGGGCTTGACGATAGTTACCCAGCGGTCCATGCCCACGCTCCACCATCGGATGCCGCTTCCGGCCTTAAAGGCCCTCGAAACCACCACGCACGGCTCGGTTTCACCGGCAGCGATGGCATTGTTCAGGATCTCGTTGGCAGCACCCAGGTTGGTCCGGCCCGTCTGGTATCCGCCGCCGTGCTGCAAAGGTGGCATCGGTGAAGTCCTTCAGCTGCGCGCCCTCGATTCCGTCCACGTCGTAGCAGTATCCAAACCAGCCATTGGGCAGAGGCAAGTTGCAGGTCCACACACCATTCTTGTCCCTTTCCATATTCTCGACGTACCAGCCGGTATCGCGGCCGCTGATGGACAGGGGGAGCATGTTGCTTTCCCATTCGTAGGGGGAATACTGACCCTGCATGAAGGGGGAGGCATGCGCTTCGTCGGAGAAGTTGCACTGGGCAAACCAGACGTACCCGCCGGGCATCTGCGTTGTCATAGCGGAAGGGAACCAGGTAGCCGGTGGGCGAGTCAGTGGAGGCCGTTATGGTGGTGATCGCTTTGGAATCCATCTGAGCGGCCTCCCAGGTGAGGGCTCCCTGCATGTACATCAGCAGCGCATCAGCATTATACCAACTCTTTTTTCATCGGGTCATCCCCCGTACATCTGTTGGAAAAAACAATTTCCATGGCGACAGGGGCGGCGAGGGGAGAGCCCTCGCCGCCTTTGATGCGAGAAAGGGTTACGGAGTATAGATCAGCTCGCCGGTTTCGGTATTGCGGCTGTAATGGCGCATGAACTCCCAGGCGATGGTGCCATATTCAGGGTGCAGGCCATGGGGCAGCAGCTCCGTATAGCTGACGGCCAGCACAGGGAAATCGGCCTCGTTGTTGAGGTACCAGGTGGTGTTTTCGTACTCGCCGTTGAGCAAAGTGGTCACGATTCTGTCGGCTTCAAAACCCACGAAGGGCCAGCTCTCAAAGTCGTAGTTCAGCTCGCCCAGACCGTTGAGAACGGCAAAGCGGTTGATACACTCTCTGTAGCCCTCGCCAATGGTATGGCTCTGCTGATCCATGGCGCTGGGCAGGTCATACTCGGAAGTGGTGAACATCATCGCCACGTTGTAGGTGTCAAATGCGGCGGCTTGCTCTTCAGTGGGGGCATAGATGCCGCTCGGGCTGCCGGCGGCCATAGGCACGGCGGCCGCAAAGAGCTGGGGTGCCCATTCGATGGTTTCCACGGTGGCTGCGCCACCCATGGAGTAACCCGTGGCGTATACGCGGGAGGGATCCAGCGCGGGATAGGTCTCCAGCATGTATTCCACCAGCGCGGGCAGGGATTGGCCGTTGACATCAAAGGGCGACGCGCTCATCACCGAGCCGCCGGTCACGTCAGTGGCATAGCGGGGAGCAACCAACGCGATGCGTTCCTTGCCAGCCAGGGTAATCAGGCCCAGCTCGTCCACGGCCTGCACGGGGTCGTCTCCGCCACCATGATTGCACAGGATTAGCGGAATGCTGTGCGGCGCGGCCGTGCCATCGAGCACCTCTTCCGGCAGGAACTCGTACCAGGTGCGCAGATACTCGCCGTTTTCCGCCTGAATGTGGCTGAAGCGGTCCTCCTGATGCTCCACCACGTGGATGCCGTCTGCGGTCACGCCATCCAGCACGGCGTTGCGGTCCGTGAGCGTGTAGGGGGCCTGGTTCCAGCTGTAGCCGCTAAACTCGTTGGCCGCCACAAACAGCCCGGCCTTGACAACGGGCGTACGCATGGCCCGGGTGAACAGGGAGTAGTACGCATCGTTTACGTAGGTGGTCAGATCCGAGGTGCCATCTTTGGCCACGACCACCCGACGCACGGGGAAGGTCTGGTTGAAAGAGGCCATTGTAGCGGAGGTTTCCTCGGTAGCGTAGGCTTCGTTGGCCGCTTGGAACTTGTCAAACACCGTCTCCCCGGCGTTGACCAAGTACACCGGCATGGGAACGGATACCTCCAGGGCGTCATCCATGGTGGGGTTAACCAGCAACATGGCCGCGATTCGGCCTGCATAGTCCAGCGTGGGAGCCACATAGTTGCACAGGAAGCTGGCGCCGCCCCCGATGCCGATGGCATAGCGGTAGGTCAGGCCGCCAAAGTAGGTGTTATCGGCATAGTAGCAGGGGCCTGCATCGGTGGTCTGGCTGTAACCGAGGTTGCACATGGCGGATTGCAGCCTGAGGTAGTCATACTGGTCCGCCGCGCCGAATCCCGCTTCCGGGTCGATGGGCGTAACCAGCACCGCGCTGCCGTGTGCCTGGTCAATGATGTCGGTTACACCCAGGTTCCTGAGATAGGCAAGGGCGTCGTCGGCGGTCTCAAAATGCTCGTCGGTGTACACCAGCAGGTTGGTGTTCATGCGGTAGGCCGCGCTGAGGTTGGTGTAGGTGCCGGCGGAGCGGTACACATATGTGGTGCCGGGAGTGTAGGCGTCCAGTGCCGGATCGGGCATGTAGGTGCGTCCGGTGAGGGCAGCAAGCTGCTCAGGACCGTTCTGATGGGCCTGCTCGAGCGTTTCAAAGGTGGCGTCATTGTTCAGGAACTGGCTGTAGAGGGAAATTTCCTCCGCCTGTACCCCCAGACACGCGAGCATTATCATCAGGGACAGCAGCGCGCCCAAAAAGCGTTTCATGGGATAACCTCCTTAAATATTTGTTCAGTGTTTCAAAGGGCGAATGGACGTGCCCGGCACCGTCCGTGCCGGGCACGCCAGGAAAGGGCAGGTGTCAATAGGGGCAGTATGCGATTTCCAGCGTCTCGGGATCGCGGCTGAAATGCTTCATGTAATCCCAGGCGATATTGGCGTACTCCTGATACAGGCCATGGGGGATAAACTCAATGATGCTAAGGCCCACCATGGGAGCCCCCTCATCGTTGAGGAAGAACCAGCTGTAGAGCGGGTATTCGTCGTTGACCATGGTTTCGCGGTACACATCGCCCTTGAAGCCGCTCATGGGATAGGTTTCAAAGTCAAAGGTGACGGTGTCCATCTCATTGTAAGTCAGATAGTCGTTGATATTCATCTGGAAGTCTTCAGCGATGATGCCGTTTTCGGCGTCAAAGTGGGTGTAGGTGTCATAGGTGCAGGTGGTGAGCATCATGGGAATGTCCAGGGTTTTAAACTGCTCGTCCTGGCCCTCGGTGTGGGTGTAGGGCGTGCCGGACATGTTGACCGCGGCGGCGAACACGCTGGCGTCACCGTACACGGCGCGGTTGGTGCAGCTGCCGCCCATGGAATAGCCGCTCACGTACACGCGGGACGGATCCAGTGCGGGATAGGTCTCCAGCATGTAGCGCACCATCTGGGGCAGCACGTCGGACATGGTGTCAAAAGGAGAGCCGTCAAAGATGGAACTGCCGGGAATTTCCGAGGTGTGGCGCTGCGCGATGATGGCGATGCGCTCCTCACCGGCCAGTTTCAGCCAACCCAGCTCGTCCACAGCCTGCACAGGATCATCTCCGCCGCCATGGTTACAAAGCAGCAGAGGAATGCTGTGCTCGTCGGCGGTGTTGTTGAGCACTTCCTCGGGCAGGAACTCATACCAGGTGGTCACGTACTCGCCATTGGCAGCCTTGTAGTCACTGAAACGTTCCTCCTGATGCTCCACCACGTGGATGCCGTCGGGAGTAACGCCGTTGATGATGGGATTGCGGTCGGCCAGGGAATAGGGCGCCTGATTCCACTTGTAGTCGCTGTAGAGGGTAGAGGCCGTATACAGGTTCGCCTTGACCACGGGAATGCGCATGGCCGTGATAAACAGGTCATAGTAAGCGCGGTGTACCATGTCGGCGAGATCGGCGTTTTCATCCTCGGTCACGATCACCTGCTGCAGGGGATGCTCCTGGTTGTAGTAGATCAAATCGCTGCCGTTGCGGCCATTGCTGTCGGTTTCGTTCGCGGCGGCGTACTTGGGGGCCACTGCCTCATCAGCGTTGACCAGCCACACGGGCACGCTGGCGGCCACTTCGCGGATCTTTTCCATCTCGCCGCCCACCAGCAGCAATCCGGCGATACGGCTGATGTAATCAAGGTTGCTGGCCACATAGTCGTTGATGAAGGTAGCACCGCCCTCGATGCCGATGAGGTAGCGGTAGGTCAGGCCGCCAAAGTAGCCGGCATCGGCATAGTAGCGGGTGCCGTTGTCGTCGCTGACGCTGTAGCCGATGTTGCACATGGCCGATTGCAGCTGGAAGTAGGCGTACTGGTCCGCCTGGCCAAAGCCGGCCTCGGGATCAATCGGGGTTACCAGTACCACGCTGCCGGTGGCCTCGTCGGCCATGTCGGTCAGGCCCAGATCCTTGAGGTAGTTCAGGGCGTCGTCCTTGCCGGCAAACTGCTCGTCGGTGTAGACCAGCAGGTTGGTGTTCATACGGTTAGCCGCGCTCACGCAGTTATAGATGCCGGGTGAGCGGTATACGTACGTCGTACCCTGCGGATAGTCATCCAGGGCAGGATCGGCGATATACGCGCGGTCGGTGTATTCGGCGGACAGGTACCCGGGCGCATTGGCATGCGCCTCTTCGAGGGTTTCAAAGGTGGCTTCGTTGCTTTGATGTTGCTGGTAGTAGGCTGCGGACGCGCTGCCTAAGCAGCCTGCCGCAAGGACGAATGCCAAGACTAGACTTACCCATTTTTTCATTTCTTTTCCCTCTTTCCTTTGTGCAGTTTTCCTCGAAATAGGGGTCTGGTTCCGCAAGGACACGCCCATATCACAGGATGTTATTTTTAGTATAGAGCATCGCGGCGCGCCGCCCAAACGGATAACGCTTTCATTCTGATGGCATTTTTATCTGTTTTATTCCGGGTTGTGGATGGCAGGTGCATTATTATCTTAAAATAGGTCATTATCGTTTCATTCATTTAATGCATTAAAGAAGATAATATTTCCACATGGTGTGCGCAAGCATTGATTTGACTTGATCCTACGCCAGTGGAACGTCCACAGCTATCCGAATAATGGTCGGGTTGCGCTTTTTGCAATGTATAAAAACAGATGCTATAATGCAACACAGGCTGCATTTACACGCCTCAGGATGGATCCGCAGAAAGGAGCATAATCAGATGAAAAAGCTGTTTGCACTTTGTCTTCTGCCGCTTTGTCTGCTGCTTTGCGCCTGCGAAGCGGACGCGCCACAGCAGGAAGAGGCTCAGGCCGAGTTGCTGATTGGATTTTCGCAGCTGGGTAGCGAAAGCTCCTGGCGCATTGGCAACACCCTCAGCATACAGAAGGCGGCACAGGAGCACGGCATCAACCTGATGTATGACAACGCGCTACAGAAACAGGAAAACCAGATTGCCCAACTGCGGTCGTTTATTGCCTATCAGGTGGATCTGATCGTATTCTCCCCAATCGTGGAGGATGGCTGGGACAACGTGCTCACCGAGGCACGTCATGCCGGCATACCGGTCATTCTGATGGACCGGTTCATCAATACTGCCGACGACAGCCTCTACACTGCCTACATCGGCGCAGACTTCTACATGGAGGGGGTCAGGGCCGCCGACTATCTGCTGGAAAAGGCCGGACAAATGGGCAAAGAGACGATCAACATTGTGGAAATTTCCGGCACGGAGGATGCCACGCCAACGCTTCACCGCTATCAGGGCTTTCACGACAAGGTGGACCGCGACCCCCGTTTTCACACTTTGGAAACCATATCGGGCGACTTTCTGCGGTCCAAGGGTAAGGAGTGCATGGAGTACCTGCTGGATACCTATGGCGATGAAATTGATGTGCTCTATTCCCATAACGACGGCATGACACTGGGCGCCATCGATGTGATCCAGTCCTACGGTCTGGTGCCAGGGAAGGACATCATCATCATTACCGTGGACGGGGAGCAGGCTGCCATCGACCTGCTCAAGGAGGGAAAAATCAACTGCGTAGTAGAGTGTACACCCCTTCTGGGAGACCTGGTGATGAACATGGCGGAAAAGCTCAAGGCGGGGGAGAGCATTCCCCGCACAACCCATCCTCAGGAGGGGGTTTTTACTGAGTTTGACGACTTGAGTACCCTTCCGCCAAGGGGGTATTGACATGCGCGTCAAGCATCGCAGCATCCGCGTGGACATACGCACCTCGCTCTATACCCTCACCCTGTTTCTGATTCTGCCGGTGGCCATCAGTCTGATTGTCATGCTCTATTCGGCCGATTCCTACCAGCGGTCCATCAGCCGTATGGAAACCGTTACCTCCATCATGCCGGTCATCTCCGAGCAGATTCCCGAGTATATGTGGTCGGTGGTGGCGGGACGGCAGTCCTTTGAGGACGGCGATGTTTACGGCACCATCGACCGTGTCAACACCACCCTTAACAGCCTGATTGCCAGCGTGCCGCAAGGACAGTATATCGAGCTGAGCGTGGCACGCCGCACCATGGAAACCCTCAGGGACTACGTCAGCCAGATTGAAACCGGTATGACGATGGGTCGTCCCGTCGTGGTATGCGAAGCCATTCTGGAGGAGGTGCGTTCGGTAGCGGCGCTCATTCAGGAGATGCTCAACAACTACATCTCGCGCGAAATCGGCCTTGTTTCAAGGGCAGGCGTGGCGCTGCACAAGGCGGTGCTAGTGGCCACCTGCCTTGAACTGCTGCTGGTGATTTTTACGCTTTTTATCACCTTCCGTATGAACCGCCACCTGTGCAACTCCATTCACGAGCCGCTGGTGCAGCTGGAGCACTTTGCCGGCGAAATTGCCACCGGAAACCTGCGTGCCCGTGCTCCGGATACCAGCGTAACCGAGCTGTCTGCCCTGATCGGTCAGGTCAACACCATGGCCATGAAGCTGGAAACCCTCATGGAGCAGCGCCGCCAGGAGCAGATCAACCTGCAAAAGGCCGAGCTGCGCACCCTTCAGGCGCAGATCAACCCGCACTTTCTCTACAACACGCTGGACACCATTCTCTGGCAGGCTGAGGCGGGCAAAAGCAGTGAGGTCATCCTGCTGACCAAGGCCCTGAGCGACTTTTTTCGCATATCGCTGTCAGCCGGTGAGGACTGGGTTACGGTTTCCCAGGAGTTCCGGCATCTTTCAGGCTATTTGGCGATACAGAAAAAGCGCTATCGCGACATCCTGGACTATTCCATCAATGTGGACAGCGCTATGAATGATTGCGTTATCTTGAAACTGCTTCTGCAGCCGTTGGTCGAAAATGCTCTGTACCACGGTATCAAATACAAGCGTGGCGGCGGCAATATCACCATTACAGGATGCATTCGGGATAACCGGATGCATTTTGAGGTCAGGGACGACGGCCGCGGCATGACACAGGAGCAGCTTGAACGCGTGCTGGCCGCCATCCACGCCGATCCAGCCGGCAAAAAAACCAATTCGCCGGATTTGAAAATCGGCTTCGGCCTGTGCAACGTGGACCAGCGCATCCGTCTGTATTACAATCAGCCCAGGGGACTGAGTATCACAAGCGGCGCGGAAGGCACCACCGTCTGTTTCAGTGTACCGATTCGAGGAAGGGAGGAATTGAAGCATGATTAGGGTCTTTCTCGTCGATGACGAAATCGCCACGCGTGAAAGCATCCGAAACTTTTTCCCCTGGGAGGAAAGCGGCTATACCCTGGTGGGCGAGGCGCCCGATGGCGAGATCGCTCTGCCCATGATTCAGGACAGTAAGCCCGATATTCTCATAACCGACATCCGTATGCCATTTATGGACGGCCTGGAGCTGTCGCAGGAAATCAAGCGCATCATGCCCTGGATCAAAATTGTCATTCTCTCAGGCTATGACGATTTTTCCTATGCGCAAAAGGCCATCTCCCTGGGCGTGCAGGAGTACCTGCTCAAACCTATTACCAGCAGCGAGCTGCTCACCGTGCTGGGGAGAATTGTCAAAAGCCTTCTGGAGGAAAAGCAGACCAAGGAAAAAATCGAAAGCATCCACCGCCGTCTGATGCACGGCAATCGCTTTATGATGGACAAGCTTATGGATTCTCTTATCAACAACTCTGCCGACGCCGCCGATGTGCCCAAAATATGCGAGCAGATGCGTACTTTGGGGGTCAACCTGTCGGCAGAATACTACATCGTGCTGGACATCACCTTCACCTGTCCCGATGGGGATCTCACGCCCGGCCGGGCTGCGCTGTTCCAGCTTGCGGATAACAGCGGCGGCTCCATCCAGCTGTGTTCCTTCAACAAGGGCATGAAGGCCCTTGTCATGGGCAACAACAGCAACGACGTGGACGATCGCGCCTATTCCTTTGCCCGTTCCGCCCTGCACGAGCTCAACTCCGTCAACGCCCAGAATATCCTCATCACCATGGGCGATCCAATCATGAGGTTGGCGGATGTGGGACGCTCCATGAAAGCCGCAAGGCACATCCGGCATATCTATATGCACCAGCCCGGCCGCAAGCTGCCCGCCATTCTGGGTGCAAATGACATGTGCGGCCAGTCCATCGCCCTGGAAAGCCTGGACCTTCAGCCCCTGTATGAGCATTTGCAGTACATCCACCTTGAGGAGCTCAACACCGTTTTTGAGGAATACGTCTCCACCCTGGACTCTACGGAGATCCACTCCACCGTTACGCTCAACTACCTGCAGATGGAAACCCTCATGACGGCCATGAAGCTCATCCGTGACGTGGGGGGTGAACCTTCGCAGGTGTTGTCCATCAAACAGTACGAGGCCGGTATCCAGTCTGACGACATGCAAAGCGTAGTCAGCGCATCCTTGTCACTGCTCAGGGAGGCGCTGGTATACCGTGGCAGCCACAACCCTGTCCACGGCAATCCCGCAATCATCAAGGCACGTGGCTATCTGGCCAAGCATTTTTCCGATCCCAACCTTATGCTCAAGGACGTGGCCCGCGAGGTAGCAATGTCCAACAGCCGGTTTTCCACCGTCTTTGCGCAGGAAACGGGTTATACCTTTACCGAGTATCTCATGGCTCTGCGCATGTCCAAGGCCAAGGAGCTGCTCAAAGTTACCTCCATGCGCTCCTCGGATGTATGCTTTTGGGTGGGATATAATGATCCGCATTATTTCAGCTATCTGTTTAAGAAAAACGAGGGAATGACGCCCAGCGAGTACCGCAAGAAATACAACAAGCAGTAACCCAGGCGCCCCGCCTGCCACTGCGGCAGGCGGGGCGCTCAGACCGTTACCCCCCCTTGGTTTCTGGAGAAAGCCGCGTTTCTTGCGTCCTTCGGACGCTCGCAACGCTCTCAAAAATGCCCCGGCAGGGGCGGAGGAAAGCATCAGCCTGCGGGCTGTTGGGCAAAGGTCCAAAGCGACCCGCAGGTGTGAGCAAATACAAGGGCTGCGCGCGGTCAACGCGCAAAACGCCGATATTTGCGAGGGCAGCGAAACCATGAGCGCGACCGTCAGGGAAGCGCGAATGATTGAGCAACCGATCATTCCCTGCACCCCGCACTTTGTCAACATTCTGAGGCCTCCCGTATGACGGGAGGCCTCAGGGCGTTAAAGATCAGCGCACATAAGGGTCGTACACGATTTCGCCTGTGGTGAGGTCACGGCTGTAGTGCTTGAAGAAATCCCAGATAATGTTGGCATGCTGGGGATAGAGGCAATGTACGATGCTTTCGATGTAGGTGGCGCCCACCATGGGAACACCATTATCATCGGTTTTATACCAGCTGTGCTTGACGTAGTCGTCGTTAATGGTGGTGCGAGTATAGATGTCGGCGTCAAACCCGGCGATGGGGTACGCGTCGTAATCGGCCTCGGGCAGAGGTTCCATCCCGTCAAGCACCATGAGCTGTCTCAGCAGGTTGTAGAAATCCTGGCTGAGTGTTTCGGCCTTGACCATGTTGTATTCGGAAGTGGACACAACAATGGGCACCTGCACGTTTTCAAACAGCTTGGCATCTTCCTCCGTGGGTTCAGCGCCACGGATGCCGGACTGGGGGTACGCCGCCGCGAACAGTTCAGGTGCGCCATAGACAGCACGGATGGTCGCCAGGCTACCCATGGAGAAGCCCGTCACATACACACGCGAGGCATCCAGTGCGGGATAGGTTTCCAGCATGTATTTTACCAGTTCGGGAAGAGCTTGGGAGAGGAAGTCCTTACCGTTGGTAGCCGTGGTATGCAGGTTCTGCTTTTCGGGCGCGACGATGGCCAGACGCTCCTTGCCGGCCAGTTCCAGGAAGCCCTGCCCGTCTACAAACTGGCGCGGATCGTCTCCGCCGCCATGCAGCGCAAGGATCAGCGGAATGGTGCCTTCCTTGGCGGTACCATTGACGATTTCCTCAGGCAGGTACTCATACCAGGTCTGAAGATATTCGCCCTCCTCGGTCTTGATGCCGGAGAAGCGATCATCCACGCGGGTGAATTCATAGATGCCATCGGCCGTAACGCCATTGATAACGGCATTGCGCGGTGAGAGGGAGTAGGGCGCCGAGTCGGAGCCGTAGCCCTGATAAGGCGTGGAGGCACTGTACAGACCCTGTGTAATTTCCTGGCCTCGCTGGGCCTTAATGAACAGGTTGTAGTAGGCATCGCGGATAATGGCGGTAAGGTCGGGCTGGTCGACATCGAGCGTAACCACCTTGCGCACGGGATAGGCCTGGTTGTAGGAGGTGGTTTTGTCGCCTTCCACGAGCAGCGCATCGGTGCCGTTGACCTTTTCGTACTTGGCCACCACATTCTCGGGCGCATTGACCAGATAAACGGGCACGATGTCGGCAACTTCGCGGATGCGCTCCATGTCGCCGTTCACGAGCAGCATGCCGGCGATGCGGCTGACGTAGTCAAAGGTGCTGGCTACGTAGTTGTTGAGGAAGGTGGCGCCTTCTCCCAGACCGATCACGTAGAGAAAGCCGTAGCCGCCGTAGTAGGAGGCATCCACATAGGTTACGGCCTCGCCGTCCTGTGTCCCGGCGGCGTTGATGGAGAACAAAGCGGTCTGCAGCTCGTAGTAATGCTGCTGGTCCTGAGCGGTAAAGCCCACTTCGGGATCGGAGGGAGTGACCAGAACGATGCTTCCGCGGGCCTCTTCGATGATATCCACCAGTCCCAGTTCCTTGAGATAGGCCAGTGCCTCGTCCTTGGAGGCAAAGGACTGATCCGAATACACCACCAGGTTGGTATTGATGCGCACGGCCGCGTTGATACCGTACATATCAGCGCTGCGATATACGTAGGTGGTGTCGCCCGGATAGTTGTCCATCACAGGATGAGGCACGTACTTGCCCTGCGGATAGAAGGGTTGCATAGCGGCAGGTGCATTGGCCCGCGCCTCGGTCATGGGTTCAAAGGTGGATTCGTTTCCCAGGGTTGCGACATAGTTCAGGGCCAGCGCGTTGCCAAAGAAGCATGCCGTTAAAACGAGCACCAAAAACAGGGAAAGGGATCTTTTCATATATCTCTTCCTTTCGACTTATGCAGATGTCGGTCTGTTGCGGCAGCCGCCGCCGCGGGCCCTGCGGCCGCCTGCGGGGCGGAAGGCCAGTCCGCCGGAAAACCTGTATGGCTTGCAAACCGTTGATGCCATTATAGAGGTCGTACGGCGTTCTTCGCAATACCCGGAGGCGCATTCAGTATTATAATGCACGAGATTAAAATGATTCTGAAACAGCGCCAGAAGCATAGGTGAAGCAAAAGGAAGAAAGAACAAAATGCCGTGCAATGCGTTTCATGTTCTGTACGGCGGCAGTGTGGAAGGACTGCTCGTATGGGACGGGGCGCGGATAGAAAGCCGGACCAGTTATACCTGCAAGCCAGGGCGCTCTCTATACTCGAAGGGACTGCTCCCACCTAAAGATAGCTTGAGACGGTTGCCATTCTACCAACGGATATACTGGCTCCCGGCTAACATTATCCGGCGAACGCTGTGTCCATGAGTGCCCGGAAAGCCCTTCATTTTTTAGTTGTCCGAAGAAACCTTCGCAAGCGGCGTTATCCGGGGAGCCGCCCTTTTTTGACATGGAGCGCATGAGTCCTGCATACTTCATACGTTCGATTCAGAGCGGCCAACAGAAGGGCAGCCTCTATCTGAAGGCACAATGAGGCAGCAGCCCTCCGGCAAATCGAAAGTGACCTGATTCAACTTATGATCGGCCTGATTGCTGTTGGGAGGGTTGCCAATCGTCCGGCCCAAAACCATACCACTGAAGCTGCCGGTCATGGCGGAGAGATCCACCTTCCATCCAGGAACACATCCTCCATAATAACTGTCAGCAGCTTTTCATCGGGCCGGTCTGCATGGAAGTTGCGAGAAATCATACGATCTGCTTCCGGTAATTTCACCCAAATAGGAGTCGTATTTTTGCCGTTTGGGCGCAGATTCTTACGTTCATACCAGCGATACAGTGTTACGCACTGAAATATCACAGATGGCGTACCACTTCATGCGAAGACCCCAGTTGCTCATCTTCACGCGGGGCATTCTCTTTCTGCTCCTTTGTACAAATAAAATTGTCTTTTCACCGAGTTCAACTTTTCATCCGTACTTCCGTCTCAACCCAAAAGCTCCTATGGTGTGCCGTTTCAGGGCTTGATGATTGTACCATGCCGAAGCTGGTCATTTCAGAGGTACCCTCTGGCTCGGTTGCGGCGATCCCGGCGTCCTTCGTCCGCCTGGTGACAACATATCTTATAAATATATCGAGGACTGGTCTGTTTCCATGGCACACCTCATCCATAAACCCATTGAGGTTACGCTGCTCATCGCAGTCTGATTTTTACAGAAGCCCTTCCATAAGTATTCCTTGATATTTCCAGCAAAGACATATCCACAAATAGAGTTTCTATAATATATGAAGTACTCCACGTCATTTATCACAAAATACAAAAAGAATGCAAAAAAAAGCGGCACTTGACAATGATTCACAACCCGAATTGATTGTGTGAAACCTCGTGACGGAAGTCAACGAGGTGCGTGGCTTTTAGCCCGCGTTTTCCAGAAAAATATCAAGCGGAAGGGTGGAAAATGGGCATGGATATGAAAGAAATCATCGCACGGGTGCCGGATTACACCTGCTTTATAACGGTGGACGAGCTGGACCAGAGCACACAGAAGCTGGCGCGCGAGTATCCGGACCGTGTGCAGGTTCGCTGTGTGGGACATTCGCGGGCAGGACATCCCATTCAGCTGATCAAGATTGGACACGGCAGCAAAAACGCACTGGTCTTTGCTTGCCCTCATCCCAACGAGCCTATCGGGTCCCTGACGGTGGACTTTCTTACCAGAGAGCTGGCGTCCAACGAGGAATTGGAAAAAGAGCTGGACTATACCTGGTATTTCATCAAGTGCATCGATATCGACGGCAGCCGTATGAATGAAGGCTGGTTCAAGGGGCCGTTCGGCATCACCAATTACATGCACCACTACTTCCGTCCGGCGTTCCGCGATCAGGTGGAATGGACCTTCCCGGTCAAGTATAAGAAGCTGGAGTTCAACAGTCCCATCCCCGAAACCAAAGTGCTGATGGACCTGATTGACACCCTGCGGCCGGAGTTCATGTTCTCGTTGCACAACCTGGGCTTTGGCGGCGCCTACTGGTACATCACCAAGAATATTCCGGAGCTCTACCCCAAGTTCTACGATATCGTCAAGCAGATGGGGATTCCCCGCAAGCTGGGCGAGGCCGAGGTGCCCTATGCCGTAACGTTTGCGCCGGCGGTGTTCCAGATGATGAAGGCGCGGGATTCGTATGATTACAACGAGCGCTTCACCGGCAAGGACCCCGTGGCGGGCCACAACTATGGCACCAGCAGCGACGAGTATGCCAACCGGGACGGTCAAAACCGGACGATGACGTTTGTGTGCGAGCTGCCCTACTTCTATTCCGACAAGATTGACGATACCTCGCTTACGGACCGTGACCGCAGTGACGTGATTTTGGAAAGCTGCGATATGAAGGAGAAACTTGACGGTCAGACGCGTGGCATCTTCCAGCGTGTGGAGGATCTGCTCAGCGGTGATGATAACTACTTCCGCCGCGCTTTGGAGGAAAAGCTGGGGGGGCGCGGAGAGCATCAAGGCGCAGCGCGCGTGGGCCAAGTCGCCTGAATGCGCAGGAAAGGCCACCCAGGCGCAGATGTTTGATAACCTTTACGTGATGCGTTACTTCCGCTGCACCAACCTGTGTCTGCTGGTCCGCGGCATTGACTTTGAGCTGGGGCGCGCCGCCGAGCGCGGCTTTACCGAGGAGCAGGTACAACGACTGCATGATGCCTTTGATGCGGCCAATGCTTTGTTGGATTCCGGATGCGCCTATCTCGAAGAAAACATGCATTACCAGATCACCCCCGTGCGCAATCTGGTGACGGCTCAGGCTGTATGCGGCCTTCTGACGGCTGAATATGTGTCCTCACATTCGTGAGGTTGCATAGATACCATTATAAGGAAAGGATGAATCCCTATGGCAAGGAAATGGCTCTCTGTCCTGCTGATCATGTGCCTGGTTGTGGGCGTAATGATGCCTGCCGCGCTGGCCGACGACAGCAACGAAACCTTTATTGTTGTCACCAACGAAGATCCCAAGAGCTTCAACCCCGACGCACAGGCTGACGACTATGGCTGGCCCATCTTCCAGAACATCTTCGACGGCCTGTTCCAGCTGAACTGGAACAACGAGATCGTCCCCAACCTGTGCGAAACCTACACCATCTCCGACGATGGCCTGACCTATACCTTCAATCTGCGCAAGGGCGTGAAATGGCACGACGGCGAGCCCTTTACTTCTGCCGACGTGGAGTTCACCTTCCAGATGATCATGGACAACAACGGCGTCATCGCCCAGGAGCTTAACACCTCGGTCGCCGAGATGAGCTGCCCGGACGAGAATACCTTCGTCATGGTGCTCAACGCCCCCAACTCGCCCATCCTGGGCACGCTGGCCTGGTATGCCAACTTCATCCTCCCCAAGCACCTCTATGAGGGCGTAGAGGACTGGAAGACCTGCGCTGCTGCCACCACCAACCCCATCGGTACCGGCGCCTACAAGTTCGTCAGCTATGACCGCGGCGTGAGCGTCGTGCTGGAGAAGAACCCCGATTACCACATGGGCGAGCCCGATGTCGAGCGCCTGATCTTCCAGGTGATTCCCGACAGCGACACCGCGCTGCAGGCCTTCTTCAACGGCGAGGTGGACATGCTCAAGGGCGTGCCCAACTCCCAGGTGCCCGCCCTGCTGCAGGACCCCCAGTACAAGCTGGGCT
>OLQT01001104.1_pt1 | contig 17372 bp, 15 predicted proteins | sample 1672651 | NCBI WGS metagenome assembly OLQT01 (sample SAMEA3136709, study PRJEB25190) | human gut metagenome | biome: human gut; feature: human-associated habitat; material: faeces | place: Austria | collected 2013 | reverse complement strand
CGGTTCCACAGCATGCCGTCGGGCACGTTGTTCTGCATCTTGCAAGCGTTCGCGCAGGTGTGACAGCCGATGCAGCGATCAAGGTTGATACCGATTGCAAGTTTCGTCATGGCATATCACCTACGCTTTCTTCACTTCGACAAGGGTGTCGTTGTACGGGATGGGCGCGCCGGTGGGCAGGTACTCATCGCGCGGGTTCACGTGGTCGTTCGTGACGTTTTGCGTGTTCCCCTCCTCGATGTACTTGCTCCAGCCCGCTTCCCAGGTGCGGCAGGAGCCGGGGCGCACGGCGTTGTTCGCGCGCGCCACGCACTTGAACGAGCCGCGGTCGTTGAACGCCTCCACCAGGTCCCCGTCGGCGATGCCGCGCGAGGCCATGTCGACCGGGTTCAACTCCAGCGTGGGCTTGGCGAACTGCTGCACCCACTTCGCCGCCTTGAAATGCGAGTGATTGGAGAAACGGGTGCGCGTCTGCGTGAACTGCAGCGGGTACTTCTCCGCCAGCGGGTTGCCGACGTACGCCTCGTTGTTCTCCTCCCAGTTCGGCCATGCCTGCTCGCAAGGCTTCCATGCCTCGTAGTACGGCTCCATGCGCGTGGTGGGGGTTTCGAACTTGAGGTCGGTATAGGCGCGGCGCGGCTCGTCGACGTCGGCCATCTTCATGCTGCCGTGGTTCTTCTCCAGCTCGGCCAGCGTGATGCCCTGCTCGGCAAGGTCCTCGGAGTGCTCGATCTGGTAGCGCACCAGTTCCTCCGCGGTCTTGGGCAAATACTCGCCCACGCCCATCTCCTCGGCGATAAGGCGCATGACGTCGAAGTCGGGCTTGCTCTCGAACAGCGGGTCGATGCACTTCGTCTGCAGGTTCACATGGTTGTAGTCGCTGCGCACGATCGAGTGCTCGACGGTGTCCTCGAACTTGCTGCACACCGGCAGCACGATGTCGGCGTACTTCACCGTGTCCTCGTAGTACATGCCGATGTGGACGATGAAGTCCAGCGAGTCGATCCACCCGCGCGTCTTGTTCATGTTCGCCCAGTACTGCTGGAACGTGTTACCCAACGAGATGATCACATGCACGCCGCCATCGCGATCGGGGAAGCGGTCGGAGCGGACGTCCAGCTCAGCGGGCTTGAACTGCTCGGGAAGCTCCCATTCGCCCAGCTTGACGCTGTAACCGCCGCCGCCGATGCCGTGGCCGATGCCGCAACCGGGCTTGCCGATATTGCCCGTGAGCGACACCAGCACCATGCCGGCATGGCCGATGATGTCGGGGTTGGAGTACTTGTCGGAGCCGCCCTGGCCGAACGTCAGGTACGCCGGGCCGCTCGTGGCGTACTTGCGCGCCACCTCGGCGATCGTCTCGGCGCTTGCGCCGCAAACGCCCTCGGCCCACTCGCACGTGTACGGACGCTGGTTGCGCTTGAGGCTTTCGAGCACGGTGATGACCTTCTTGCCGTCAACATCGAACGAGCCCTCGAGCGCAGCGGTGGCAACGGCCTCGGCGTACGGGACCGCCGCGCCCTTGGCGCCGTCCCACACCATGAAATCGCCGGGATCGACCGGCTCGCCGGTCTCCTCGTCGGTTCCCCAAGCCGCGCCCGTGCGCAGCAGCTTGCCCGTGGCCTCGTCCATGAGGAACGGGAACGACGTGTGCTCGCGCATGTAGGCTTCGTTGTAAAGCTTGTTGTCCAGGATGTAGCTGACCATGCCCAGGTAGAACGCCGCGTCGGTGCCCGGGATCACGGGGATCCACTTGCTGGCCTTGCCGGCCGTGGTGGAGAAGTGCGGGTCGAGCACGATGATCTCACAGCCGGCCTTCTTCGCGTCCAGGAACGTGTTGGATTGCATCATGGAGCTTTCCAGCAGGTTGGTGCCGGAGATCACGAGCGTCTTGGTGTTCACCCAGTCGCGCGTCTCGTTCGTGCCGCCGCCGAACACGTCGCCGCCGATGGCCGGCGCGGAGCCGTTGCCCGTGCCGCGGTCGATGCCGGGCTCGACGCCGGTGGCACAGCCCAGAAGCGCAGGCAGGAAGCTAAAGCGCGGCTCATTGGAAGCGGACATGTACACGGACTGCTTGCCGTACTTGTCCCAGGCCTTCCTCAGCTCGTCGCCCACCGTCTTGATGGCCTCATCCCAGCTGATCACCTCGAACGAACCCTCGCCGCGTGCGCCGACGCGGCGCATGGGCGACTGCAGGCGCTCATCGCTGTAAACGTGCTGGATCTCGGAAATGCCCTTCACGCATACGTGGCGATAGTACGGGTCGACCGTGTCGTTGGGCTGGATTATGGCCAAGCGGCCGTCGCGCACCGTGCATTTAAGCGAGCAACGCCCCGTGCACATGAACTGATGCAGCGTGTATACGGTCTTCTCGTCGGCAGCCTGCTGCGTGGCGGCGCCCAGCCAGGCGCCGCAGCCGGTCATGGAACCGGCGGCAGCCAAGCCCGTCGCTCCCGCAACGCCGACCTTGAGAAAATCCCTACGGGTCAAGCCGCGGCTTGCGCTTTGCGTTCCCGTCATCTCTCCTCCTCGGTTATCTCTCCGAAAGCATCGACCCCGTGCCGCACGCCTCCGCCCGTTTGCAACCGCGCGAAAGAAACGGCCCGAGATCAAGCTCCCCCATTCGTGCATACCATGGATGGCCAACCTCTCGAGCCGTATATTACTCTTATGTTGAACTAGTTCAATAGTTCAATGGTTATATTTTGCAAAGAATATCTTCTACCTGCGAAAACGTTTGCTTGTTGCTTGCTGCGGCATGCGATTTCCCGATTTGTTTGCCTTTCAAGCCCGTCGAATCGACCGATGCAGCAGCGCAAACCCGAAGCGTTTCCCGGCTACTTCGCCATATCCTTGCCCAGGTCGACGAAGCCGTCGGCCAAGCTGCTGGGCGCAAGGAGGACGCCCTTGCCGTCGCGGGCGCTTTCATAGGAAAGGTTCATGGCGCGCAGCTGCATGGCGCCCGGCTCCTCGTTGTACACGCGTGCCGCCTCCACGTACATTTCCGAGATTTCGCGCTCGACGTCTGCCAGCAGCACGCGGGCGTCGCGCTCGCGCTCGGCCTGGGCCTCTCGCGCCAACGAGTCCTGCAGTTCCTTCGGGATCTTGATGTTGCGGATCTCCACGGAGATGACGCTGATGCCCCACTCCTCGCACTTTTCGGCCATAAACTCCTGCAGCTCGTGATCGAGCTGGCGACGGCGGACGGAAAGCTCGGCGAGCGTTACCTGGCCGATGGCGTCGCGCACCGCCGTCTGCGCCGCGCGGCGCACGGCCTGCGGGAAGTTCGCCACCTCGAGGCACGCCTTCTCGGAGTCGTAGACCATCCAGAACAAGATGGCGTCAACGTCGACGCTGACCAGGTCGGACGTCAGCGCCTGCTCGGCGTAGAACGCCGTGGTGATGGTTCTGCGGTCGATATGCATCGCCACGGAGTCCACGAACGGCACGACCACGTACACGCCCGGGCCCGCGATCTTGCGGAATCTGCCGAAGCGCAGCAGCGCCACGTGCTCCCATTGCGCCGCCACGCGCAGCGTTGACGCGAGCAAAAGCCCCGCCGCCGCCGAGCCGAGCACGGTGAACACGCTTAGCCACGGCGACGAGAGGACGAAAACGGCGGCAAAACCCGCTGCGAACATAAGCAGGGCGAAGCTGTACACGCCTACGCGGCTTGCATCCTTTTCGGTGATGATGTTGTCGGGTGACTCGTGCGACACGTTGGCAAACGCAACGTCCGCCTGCTCGCTTCCACGATGCCCGCGCTGCGGTCCGAACCTTCTCATACGAACATCCCCCCTGCCCGTTTCGCCACCGCCGCGGCGGCATCCGCCTCGGACAGTCCCAGCTCCTTGCATTGCTCCAGGAATTTGTCGATCAGCATATCCACCGCGGCTTTCGCGTCTTGCGCCTCGTAGCCGTTCGAGTTGATCTCGGCCACGAACGTGCCCTTGCCGCGGCGCGTGATGACGTAGCCGTCCTTCTCGATATCGCGATACACCTTGCTGACCGTGTTGTAGTTCACCTTCAGCGACGAGGACAGGTCGCGCACCGTCGGCAGCTTCATGCCGGGAGGAAACGTGCCCGACACCACCAAGTACACCAGCCTGTTGCGCAGCTGCATCCAAATGGGGATGCCGCTCTCCTCGTCGATGGTGATGAGACCCTTATCGGCGACCAGCGCGGATTCGCCGGTTTGCCTTGTGTTGGAGATCGCCGTCATGGCCCGCCCCGTTCCGTATCGATGCGTTTCGCTTAAGGCGCTTATGAGCCGTACATGCCCGGTTTCCTGCTTTCGCGCGGACCTGAAGCGCCTTGCGCCAGCGCGTAGTTTACCTAATGAACTATCATTATGTCATAATCAGCGAAATCGGGGTGTGCGAAGCCGCGAGCACCACGCAATATCGCAGGCACAGCCCGCCGGCCAACGTCGAAGCGGCGCTTATCTGCCGCAAGACCGGCACGGGGGCCACACGCGCAATCAAGTCCGCGAAGACCGGGATGACGAAGCCGCACAGCACGAGCCCGCCCCAGAAGATCCCTGCAAGCTGTCCCGAAAACAGCAGTTCGCAAGACCGCTGCGCCGCGCCGCCCGCCAACCACCGCGATGCAAGGAACGCGACCAGCACGACAAGCTCCGCCGCACGCAACAGGCGGGCAGCGCCTTTCAGCGCCGGAAACCTTTGCGCTGATTCCGAGAGGACGAGAGCAGAGAGCGAGATAAAGGCGCAGCCGCAGCTTACGGCGGACACGACGAACAGCGCGACCAGAAGCCAGGTGTTCCAAAACTCGACGGCCGCCATCGACGACAGCAGCACGCCGGTATAGCCCATCACGCCGACGGCCGCCACAGCACCGGCGATTTCCAGGAAGCGGAATAGATACGGCACGTCCACCTTTGCGGCGATCATTGCCGATACCGTCAACGAGAGCGCCAAACCCAACATGATCAGCCATGCGCCCATCGACACGATGGAGCGCAACGGGTTCTCGAACAGGTACCATATATCGAAGGGGTTCCCCAGATCGCAGAACAGCATAAGCGCCGCCAGCGCCAAAAGCCCGAAGGCGCCGAACATGCCGCATCGCGCGCAAAGCGGCACGCGACGCACGTCCCAGCCGGGGTTCGCGCGGACATCCATCACCGTGGCGCACAGGAACGCGCCTCCGGCCGTGCCGGCGAGAAACAAATACCAGATAGCGAAATCGCTGAACACGCGCACCCCTTCCCTTACCACGCCGCAGTATACCCAACCAACGGCGCAGCAGGCAAAAGCCGAAGGATCGCGGAAGGTCGCTGCCCATACATCCGGACATTTCGGGGACGTAGCGTTAACTGTCCGGAATAGGAAAACCGCTAACGGGCGTCCTCCCAGGGATGGGAAGTTAGATGCCAGCCGCCGCAATAGGGGCACTCGTAGATCTGCAGGCCGCGTTTGCCCTGCTTCTGGCACCAGGCAAGGTTTTCCTGCGCCTCTGCCAGCGTGGCGTAACGATTCTTCGATTCGCACGCCTTATATCGCTGGGCGCTGTCGCGCTCCTCCGCAAGGTGAGCATGGCGCGAATCTTCCCGCGCGAACACGTCGTCGAGCGCATCGAAACCGCCCAGCTGTGCGTTGAACTGCGCTTTCTCCTTCGCCCAAGAAGAGCGATTCTTCTTCGAGGCCATAGTCTCCCCCCCCCTCAAAACAAATCACCTCACCATATATCAAGCTGCGCCGTTTTTCTCAAACAACTTCCGATACTGCGAAAACGGTCATCGAACGGATGGCGGCCATGCGCCGCGGTAAGCTATTTCGGACTCATCTTCTTCACTGACGTCGCCAAGTCCGACCCGGTGCTCGCCACGCTGCTCGCGTTCGTCACCTTCGCGGTGAGCTTCCTGGCCCGCCCGTTCGGCAGCCTGCTGCTCGGCGGACAGAACACGGCCATGGTCATGAACTTCGGCATCCAGGCGCTTGGCTGGTACCTGGGCGCGATGGCCGTAATCGCCCTGGTCGCGCTCGTGTTCTTCCGCGAAAGCAAGGACGTGGACTTCGAGCAATAGTAATCCCGAGCGCACCCAACTTAAGCCCGAGAGCGCGGGCCAAACTTCAAGCAGGTCTGTCCCGCTTTTGCTATTCTGCGGGCTTCACCACCGTAAGCTGCATTTTGAACGGGGTAACGCCGCGCACGCTGTGCGGGCTTCCCGAGGTCATGACGATAGATTGACCTGCGGAAAGCTGGTGCGGCACGTCGTTAACGGTGATTTCGCCCGTGCCCTCGAGCACTGTGATGAGCGCGTCGCCCGACGCCGCGTGGCTTGACATGCCCTCGTCGGCGTCAATGGCGAACACCGTCATTTTGCAGCCCGGCGTCTGCGACAACGTAAGGCTGTTCACGCGGCCCGGTTCGATTTCCACCAGGTCCTTCAGGGTGAAAATGCTTGCGTGCTCCACGTTTTTAATGAGTTCTGCCATGGGGATTTCCTTTCTTGCTGCGTCATCGTGACACTTCGTTGACCTGCCACGATGCCTGTGTTTCTCACTACCTCTATCCTTCCGGTCACCGATATAAACCGGCTTAAGGATGAGCCAGCTCCAGCAAACGCTTACTCGTGCGCATTCAGCTGCAGCAGCTTGAAGCCTTCGCCGGCCGCGTCCTCCACGGCATGTTCAACATGCGCGGGGACACGCAACACCTGACCAGCCTCAAGCACAATGCGGCTTTCCGGCAGCACAACGCATGCCGCGCCCTCCACCAGGCAATACAGCACATCGCCGAAGTATTCTTCCTCGCTCACGCTTTCACCCGGTGCAAACGCCAGCAGCGTAAGGTCGAACCCAGCATTGCGCGTAAGCGCCATGCTCGACACCTGACCTGGGCGAATATCGATCATCTGAGCCAGCGACGCGGCGGCATCAGTTGGTAAGTTGCGAAGCGGCATAAAAGCCTCCGTTCGTTCGTGGCCTTAAGAGTTGCGTTGCCTCGATTGCGAATATAAGCGAATCTTGCTTGTCAATGCCATCATGTAGCGAAAATGGCAACTCGGCGCCGTGTAGCGCCGCCTATTGGCAGGCGGCGCTACACGTAGTACAAAAACGATCGCAGGCGCTCTTCGACGCTTTGGTCAAGCGCGCCGTCGAACGCCAAGTGCAAAAGCGGCGCCTGGCAAGGCACGCTCTTCAAGCGCAGCATGATGTCGACGTTCTCGTACATAGACGCCACCGCCACAACGCCGTCGGCCCTCTGGCCCGCCTGCACTGCCTTCGCGTACCGATACCGCGCGTTCGCGCCTGCAAACTGGCCCAGCGCGTCGGTTGCAATCTGGCGAAGCTGCGAATGGTCCGACGCATAGGCGGACACATCACCCAACGCGTCAGCCACTTGCTGCATCATGCCGCCAAGCCGCTCAAGCACCGCGCGCCACTGGTCTTGTGGCAGCGTGCGCTGTTCCGCGCCGAACAGCGGGTCAGCCTCAACCGCCGCGCTCACTTCCAGCGGCTCCGTTGCCAGCTGCGGCTGCGCCGCCGCGTGCTCATGCGAACCGTCACAGCCGCCAAGCGCGTGAGCGCATGCTGCTTCGCAACCGACAGCAAGCGCCTGCACGTCCGAAAGCGTGAGCGTCTGATCACGGTCGGATTCAGGCTGAGACGCCGGCACGTCCGGCAGGCCCACCACCCTCGGTGCGCCGGTTTCGCCCAACATGGGCATGAGGCCGCCCACCACTTTGCCGTGCCTTGCCTCGTCGCAGCCGTCTTCCCAGACGAACAGCAAGTATTCGGCGAACGGGGCGCGCATCGCACGGTAGCCTTCGCCCTCCAAGCGGGCGAACAAACCGCCCGTGAGCTCGTCGCCGACAACCAGCGGCCACTCGCCCACAAGCGCAAGGGTTTTGCGAGGCGCTACAGGCACATCCTGCCAGCTTTCCCGGGCAGCGCTCGCCGCCGTCAACACGTCTTTCAAGGTCAGATGCGGTTTTGCGAACGTTTCCTGCAGCGCGGGACGCGCAGCAGGCGCGGCCGCCCACACCACATCACCGGCAAGCACATGCACGAACAAGCCCTCGAAATCAGCCACATTGCACGGCAGCAGCTCCACATCGGGCGCCACAACACGCACGTCGCCATGCCCCTTCGCATCCAGTACGCTACGGATAACGCGGTCGAACTGCCCATCGGCTTCGCCGCCCTGCGACGACGGCAGCAACAACTGGCCAACGCGCCAACCACCTTCCGCACTCGCGACTGCAGCCGCAGCGACATCACGTTCGGCATGCGGCCCGTCAACAGCACCAGCACCTTCGCCGTATGCTTGCGCCGGACCCTCAGAGCGCACGGCCGTACAACCATCGGCAGCAGCCTCCCCATCGCCACCTTCACCCACAGCTGCCAAGCTCACGCCCAGCAAGCTGGCAAACGAGTAGTATTCCTTGCTAGTGCACTCTTTGCGCCCCAGCTCCAATGTTGTCAGCGTGGGCACCAGCTCGCGCACGGGAATGCCCTGGTCACGCAACCACTGCGCCGCAAGCGGACCATACGGCCCGAACGATGGCAAGCCCGCTAGCTCGCCTTCGCGCAGCGGCTCGCACGCCGAGTTCACCACGTGCCGCGACGTAGGCGTGCCGCGCAAATCCGCCGCCTCGTAATGCTCGATAGCGTTCAAAAACGCCTCCACGCGCGTTTCCACGCCCACCTTCGAGTAATGCTCGTCCATCTCGATGTGCAGGTACGGCTTGCTCCCCATTTCCTCGGCGAACAGATGGCTGATCATGGTGTCGGGGCCGCAACCGTGGTTGGTCAGGTACACGGCGAACAGGCGCGGGTCGCGGCGAACGAGCTTCGCGCCTGAAAGGATATGCTGGCCGAACGGCCACACCACGCCAGGATAATCCGCGGATATGCCCAGGTCATGCGCATGCAGGTGACTTACGGTGATAACTTTCCAGCCTCGATCGAGCAGCATGTCGGGTATACCCATGTTCAGCGCCGGGTCCACGATGCCGTAGTTGCGCGTGATCAGCACGATAACGCGCTCTCCTGGTTTCAGACCGGCCAGCAGCTGATCGCCCAGCTCCTCGGTTTTGCGCGTGAACTCCGTGACGGCGAACCCGCCGGCCAGCATGGCGCGCGCCGTTTCTTGCGGCGTGCGGCCAAGTTGCGCTCCGACCTGCAGCATGACCTCCGCCATGGCACCCTGTCCGAAATCAAGGTTCATCAGGGGATTCAACAGCGTGATGCCGTGGCCTTCGTAGTCCAGTTCGGACGCCACGATGGCCGGGATGGACTGCATATACGTGCACGCGTAGTTGTGCGGCACCGTCGACTTCAGATGGCGAATGGTGTGCACGCTGGGCATGAACACGTAATCGACGTCCATATCAAGCAGCTGCGCCATGTGACCGTGCACCAGCTTCACGGGATAGCATGTCTCGCCTTGTGCGCTTGCCTGCGCAAGGCGTACCGTCTCCTCATCGGATGCGTCGGTCAGCACCACGTTGAAGCCGAGCTGCTTGAAGAAAGCGTTAGCCATGGGAAATAGCTTGTGCAACATCAAGCAGCGTGGGATACCCACCGTTTTCTTCGCCGGGTCGCGCGTGGGGTCGTAGCCTTCGAGGAACATCTCGTCGACTTTATGGAAGAACGCGCGGTTTGCGGCGATTTCGGCCGGGTCGATGCGGCGGGTTTCGTGCGAGACGCCCAAAAGGTCCCAGCCCTTGAAGTTAGAGGGCACATTTTCCCGTCGGCAAACGCACGAGCTCGACACTGTGGCTGCACCCTGCGCCCCACCAGCACTTTCACCGTTTTGCACCGGTTCTAGCACGCCCTGGGACTCCGCAGCCAGCAGCGCTGCACCCACGGCACCCGAAACGGCGAACCACGGGCTGACCGTAAGGCTCTCGCCCGCATACGCGCGGAAGGCCGCCACGATGGCGGGGTTGTAGGCAACGCCGCCCTGCAGCACGATGCGCTGCCCCACTGGTTTGGCGTTCACCACTTTGTGCAGGTAGTTGCGCACCACCGACAGGCACAGGCCGGCAGCAACCTCGGACTTGGTCGCGCCTTTCGCCAAAGCGGCATTAATAGCGGTTTCCATAAACACCGTGCAACGTTCGCCCAGTTCAACGGGATGTTCCGCCGAAAGCGCCAGCGAGCCGTAATCGGGAAGCGCAATGCCCAGGCGCGCCGCTTGCTCTTCCACGAAACTGCCCGTGCCCGCCGCGCACACCTTGTTCATTTGGAAATCGGCCACCTGGCCAGCAACCAGGCTGATGTACTTAGAATCCTGCCCACCGATTTCGAACACGGTGTCCACTTGCGAGTCAGCCGCAGCGGCAGCGCGCGCTTGTGCGGTAATCTCGTCGCGTACGGCATCGGCTCCGATGAGCTTGCCGATCATGGTGCGCCCGCTGCCCGTCACACCCGCGGCCACTACACAGGCGCGATCGCCCACGCGCTGCGCCAACGAGGCAAGCCCGTCGCGCACGGCCTGCTTGGGGTTGCCGCGCGTGCGCAGGTACTGCGCGTCCAACAGCACGCCGTCAGTGCTGACAAGCACAAGGTTTGTGCTGGTAGATCCCACGTCCACGCCCAGCGCCACTGGCACGGGAGCACCTTGTTCCAGCGCATCCACCACCGCCGAGCGCGGCATCGCGCCACCTTCGCGGGCGGGCGAACCCTGCGGGTTCCACGGGCTAGGAGCCAACGCAAAACCGCAATTCGGCATGCAATCAACCTGCGGCAGCCGAGGCAGTCGCGGCAGATCGTCGGCCTGCGCAGCCTGCGTTCCTTCAAGCGCAGAGCGCAAGGCGGCAAGCGACGCAAGCCCCGCGGACGCGCCACTTGCCGCGCCATCGCCCGCGGCAATGCGTTCGTCATCGCGCCCGCCCGCGCCTTCCGCCGCTGCCAGCGCCGCGCCCACCGCTTGCGCGCACACAAGCTTCTCGTCCGCGAGCAATTCGCCTTCCGCCAGGTCAAACACCTCGCGCACCGCACGAACCACGCCAGCGTTCTCCAGCACGCCGCCAGCCAGCGCCACCGGCTTTTCAACCGGCAGATTACGCACAATAGTGGCCTTGAAAGCCTTGACCGTGGCGTGGCACAAACCCTGCAGGATATCCTCAACCGGCACGCCCTCCTGCTGGCGGTGAATGATGTCGGTTTTGGCGAACACGCTGCAACGGCCTGACAAACGCGGCACGCTTTGCGCACGTGCCACCAGATCAGAGTAGCTTTCCAGCGGCAACCCCAAACGCTGCATCTGATCCTCGAAAAAGCTGCCCGTACCCGCCGCGCAGCTTTCGTTCATAGCGAATTCCGGCGCCGAACCATGGGCAAAACCCGTAGCGAACACGCCCGACTGCGCGCCCATCCCAATCACGCTCGCCGCCCGAGGTGCAAGCGCCCGCACGCCTTTGACCAGGGCCGGAACCTCTTCCAGCTCAAGCACGGCGGGAGCAGCGGCGCACAGCATATCCGCGCCGCTGCCTGTAACGACCGCGCGGCCGCATTCGCCAGGCAAATCACCCGCATCCGCAAGCTCGCCTAGCAGAGCACCCAGACACGGCAGCGGCGAGCCCTTATGAGCGCGGCGCAGCACGCGCAGCACAGCGCCGTTCGCATCAACCACCGCCATCTTCACCGACGATGCACCTATGTCGATTCCCAAGTAATACACGCGAACTCCCTCAGTTCCCCGCTAGAAACAACCAATCCGCAGCGACGTTTATACGTTTGCCTTATACGCTTCAAATTCGCCCAGAAACTCGTCGCGATCCAGGCTGCGCACCTGGCACACGTCTTCGAATGTGACCAAGTCAACAATGGGGTTATCGAGCGAAAACGGAAAGCCCTTCGACTGCAGGAACGCCTCAAGCTTCGGCTCGTCCGCGCACAGCTGGCGCATCGTTTTCGTTGTATCCATTATGCAAATCCTTTCAGAGAATCAATGCCGTGCCATGCGCAGCAGAGCTCACGCCTTGTTCCGGAAATCGCGACAACTCACCCGATCCCTGTCGCGCCCGTCACGCTCACGCCGCCGTCTTGCACGTCGGCCAGGTTCAAGCGCTCAGCACCCAGCAGGCGCGCGTCATCCTCGCCGTGTGTGGCGACCAGCAGCGTGCGACCGGCGCGATGGCGCAGCACGAACGCGATGACCTTTTCCTTTGTGGCCTGGTCAAGACCGGTAAACGGCTCATCAAGCACAATGAGGTCGCTCGGGAACGCAACGGCACGCGCTAGCGACACACGCCGGCGCATGCCACCGGAAAGCTCCATGGCTGGCTGCCCCAGGCAATCCGTCGGCAAGATCTCTGCCAGCAGCGCGGCGACGTCGGCCCGCCGCGTCTCGGCTGGCAGCACCAGCGCCACGTTCTCCACCGGCGTCAAGGTTTCGCACAAGCGGTCTTCTTGGAACATCATGCTGATGCGACCAGGGGAAATGCCGCGAATCTCTCCGGAGTCGGGGTGTTCGAGGCCCAACAGCACCCGGAACAGCGTGGTCTTGCCGCTGCCCGACGGCGCCATCAGGCAGCGCACGCCGCCGCCCGGCAACGTGAACGTCACGCGCCGCAACACCTCGTTGGCACCGTACGCCTTGTACACGTGGCGAAACTCCACGTCCGACAACGCGCCGCCAGAGGCAAGCGAGTCGGCCGCGCCGAATAACGCCGCACCCGCGAACGCGCCTTCACCCACGGCCACGCCAGAGCCCGCCGCCCTCTTCTTCCCGAATAGCCCCACGTCACTCGCCTCGCTTCCCGATGAATCCGCCAAGCGGACGGTTCGCGCGCTTAAGCAGCGCCATGAATGCCTTCTCGAACAGCACCGACGCCACCATCACCACCACGGTCCACGCCAGCAGATCGGGCGTGTCCAAAAACGTGCGCGCCGTGGCCATCTCTTTGCCGATAGAGGGTTTCGGCGTGGCCAGAACCTCGGCCATGATGCCGCTTTTCCACGTCATGCCCAGCGAAATCTTGGTGCTGGACAGTAGAAACGGCATGAATGCCGGGCGATACACGTACAGAAACGTGCGCCACTTCGACAGCCCGTATACGCGCGCCATCTCCAGCATCTGCTTGTCCACGCTTTCGAAGCCGGTGACCATGTTCGTGTAGATGAGCGGCAGCACGATGAAGAACGCCAGGAACACGGTGAGCGCCTGGTTGCCTACCCAGATGAGCAGCAAGATGATGAACGACGCCACGGGGATGGTGCGCAGCAGGCTGATGATGGGGTCAACGAAGTCGCGAAACAGGCGCACACGGCACGCCACCAGCGCCAATAGGAATCCCACAACGAACGACAACAAAAAGCCCAGCGCGATGCGGCCGAAGCTTGCGCCGACGATCATCCAGAAGTTCGGCATAACCACCTGGTCGGCCAGCGCTTGCAACGTGCGGATAGGCCCGGCAAGCACAAGGCGGTTATCGACCACGTGGTCCAGCAGTTCCCACACCACCAGCCAAAACGCAATGATGATCGCCTTGCGGGCGAACTGCTTGCGCACGCTGGTTTTGCTGGCGGCGGCGCGGCGCTCGGCCGCAGCGCGTTCGGCGTCCAAAACACGCTGCGCCTCGTCCTCGGCCATGATCCCTTGCGCCGACATCACGCGCACCACCTGGCTTTTCGTCACGCCCATGCTGGTGAGCATGCTCATGATCTCCTCGCAGGTGACGCCTTTAGCGGTTGCCGTCTGCATCATGAAGCCCATCTGCGCGTCGGCCATGCCGTTTTGCCGCACCATTTGCGCCATCATGGCAACCTTTTCTTCAGGCATGCCCACCTTCGCGGCAATGGCGGCGAACTGCATACGAGGCAGCTCATCGGGCGCATCGGTGGCGACGGCACCACGCGCGCCCATGCCGCCCACCAGGCCTTTCAACTTTTCGAACATGGTTCCCTTTTCCGCTACTTGCCGCCAAGCGCTTCAACGGCGGCCTGCGCGTCGGCCGTGCTAGCGGTCACGCCGCTGTTGCCGGTGCCGGCGCTGCTTTCATGCTGCGTAGCCTGCTCCAAGCCCGCCTGCAGGAAGCGCTCGTCCAGCTGACCTTCAGGCGGCAGGTAATAAAAGTCCTCACCGGGCATCTTGCCGCCGATAGAATCGGGATTCGCCAGATACAACTCGTGCAAAAATCCCGACAGCGCCGTGCGCATATCCTCGCCCGTCAGGTTCACCATGGAAATGTAGGGCATGGCGTCAAGCGCCACGGAGTTGTTCAAGAACGTGCCCAGCTCCTCTTGCAGCGCGGCGGCGTCGCCCATGTTCTCAAGCGTCCACGCCACCGACTGACCCGCCATGTTCAGGTACTCGACGACGGCCTGCTCGTGCTCCTCCAGGAACTGCTTGTTCACGATGGTTGTGGTGGTGACAGCCTGGCTGCCTGTGTCGGCGAAGGCGCGGTCCCACTCAACCGTCAGGTCGATGGGAATATACAGCGGGTTGACCAGGATTTTTGCCAACGACACGAACGGCTGCGGCAAAATCGCCACGCACCCGTCCTGCTGCTGCATCATGTTGAGCACCTCAAGCGGGCTGGATTTGAACTCCAGGTTGAACGTGCCCTCGAGACCATTTTTCGCCAACAGCGCCTCAATGGTGTACTCCGGCGTGCCACCCTCGCCGTAGCTGTATACAGTGCGGCCGCGCAGGTCGTCGAGCGTGGACACCGATTCGTCGTTGGTCATAACATACAGCACGCCCAGATTATTCACGCTGATAACCTCGTACTGGTTTTTCAGCTCGGCGTTGTTGTGCAAGATGGGTCCGATGTTGCTGGGAAGCGTGCAAATGTCGTAGTCGCCCTTATTGAACAGGGCAGATAATCCCACGTAGTCCACGCCGTTGGGCTCGAACGTGAAGTTGTTGAACGTTTTACCCGCTTGAGCAGCCACGATGAACTGCGACAGGCCCATAGACGGCGGTCCCATGATAAGCCCGACGCGCACGTCGCACGCATCGGCACTGCCCATGAGGTCGCGCGCCTCAGCAGAAGCGGTGAACGTGGTGCCGTCGATTGCACTGTCGCCGGCAGCGGCCGAGCTGCCCTGCGCGCCTTCGCCCGACGAGCATCCGCCCAGTCCCAACGCCGAAAGCGCCGCCACGCCCGCAAGCGCGGCGAAGCTGCGCCGCGTCATCAAGAAGTTAGCCATATATGTCCGCCTTTCACACGGAAAGGCTTTGACGGAAGCAACACGTGGAAAGCCAGCCAATGTATGCGCCCGGATTAATCACCGCTAATCATAATGCCCTGTCAAAGCCGCTTTTATATACGGCTAACAAGTTTAGTTAAACGAGGCGAATTTGTCAGTGACCTATGTTACCTATAGACAACTTCACGAAAAGTTTGCAAAGGGAAATTCACGGACCGGTGATCACGGAAGAAAACGTTGCATTAGGCATACCTTGCCTCATCTTTATGGCTCTATAATCTTCTTTATTTCCATCGCCGCAACCCTTCTTGCGCTTATGCCGTTGCCTGAGCTTTTGCAGGACGCCCGGCCTTAGGCTTTTCAGCAAGGCGGGCCTCTATGCTATCGAGCGTCACCCAAACAGTGCCCCCATCCCTAAAAGCTTCCAGCTGATTCGCCTTGACCATCTGCGAAACACGACTCTTGGTAACGCCGAGCATTTCAGCCGCGCGCGATGCGTTAACTTTGCGAACAGTGCCTTTGTCGGCATTGACCGCGACAATAACAACCTTACCGCCATTTTTCGGCTGGTTGCCAAACGTCTGCTTCGGAAAAGGCTCATCATGGATTGCCCGATATTCACACTCAACCTGCAACCATTCTGCAGCCATTTCACAGGCATCGGCAAAAATGGCTGCCGCAACTGCCCGGCGGATGTAGTCGAAACGATCGGAGCTTCTTTCATCTACTGCGGCCATCATTGATGCCGGAAACTTTACCGTAACCGTTACCAGCGGCTCGTCGGCAATTGCTGCAGGACCAACAGGTATGCAGTCAAGCCGACCATCCCACGTGCCCGACTCGTATTCCGCACACTCGCGCTCAATATCTTCCGCAGAGAGTGTTTGCCCATTCGCAAGTTTGTAATCAGCCATAGCTACAACCTCCTTTGCGCGCACGCTATCTCGTGCATCATTTCCTTAGTTAGAGGTGTCATAGCATGGTACGCGAGCCACTCGCCGTTCTCCAGCAACGCGCCCACAATCTCTATTTCACTGCCGTCCAAACCAAGACCGATTCTCACTTCTCACTCGCCCGGTACACGCACTGCGCCAATCCCGTAATGCTCCCATGCGTATTTAATATCTTCGCCAGTGCTCAATCACTGTTTTTTGCTATCTGCATCATCGATTTGTAGCTTTCGTTCAAGAGCTTTCAGCGTTGGATTTCCCTCGAGCGCCGCAAACTGCTCCCTGGCCATGGCATTTAAATATTCTGCGCGCTCTTCCCTACTTGCCCCCGCCTTTATAAGCTGCGCGTTCATACTTTCCAAGTTTGCCAGCACCACAAGCTGACGCAGCGTTGCCGCATCACGTATGTTCCCTAGTTTGCCAAGATTTTCGTCGCGCCACTGCTTCGCCGTTTTTCCGAACAATGCAACATTAAGCACATCGGCCTCCGTTGCATACGTAAAGTGCGCGCCTTTCCCAGCAATATCCGGAATCAAATTGCTCTTTACTGCTTCCGTATGAATTTGGTAATTGATTTTTGAAAACAGCCGCTTCTCATTCCAACCAAGTGACAACCTGCTGCTTTCGTCAGCCTTCAACCGTCGATAATCTTCGATAACGTACAACTTGAATTCCGGTGATATCCACGATGCGAACTCGAAAGCGATATCCATATGAGCATACGTTCCGCCATAGCGGCCACGCTTTGACCTGATGCCTATAGCCTGTGTAGCAGAAATCCATTTCGTCGGCGTCAGAATAAACGAATTGAGTCCGGCCTCTTTTTTAAAGGCATCGAATTCGATGCCTTTAAAACGCGGGTTATGAATTTCCTCCCAAACACCCAAAAACTCAATGGTGTTACGATTGCGCATCCAGTTTTGTATGGCCATCTTCGGCTCATCGCTTTTGTACCTTGCGATGTCCGTTATCGAAATAAAATCATCTTGTGTCCCATCGCCCACAACGCAAATTTGCACTCCAAGTGCTGTGATGCGCCCATTAATTTGTTTGTCCATCCTCGCCCCTTTTCAAACCAAAATCCGCCAAATCTCACATTGCCAACCATCTTTTCATATAGAACATATGTTTGTTTTAATCATATCAGAAACAAACATATGTTCTAGTCTTGATTTACACGAAAGGCGAAAAACGCGAAGAGCCCGCAGCACTTGGCTGCGGGCCCCACAAAAGCTAGCGAGTCAAAACGTTACGGAGCCGCCAACTCACTCCGGCCGTCCCCCGAACACAA
>OLQT01001089.1_pt1 | contig 17486 bp, 15 predicted proteins | sample 1672651 | NCBI WGS metagenome assembly OLQT01 (sample SAMEA3136709, study PRJEB25190) | human gut metagenome | biome: human gut; feature: human-associated habitat; material: faeces | place: Austria | collected 2013 | reverse complement strand
AGTGCCTCCTGCACCTCCACTTTTTTGACACTCTGCCGCCCGTGATCGTTTCACGGGCGGCGAAACAAAAACATTATTCACCGGCAGGCTGGGCCGTCAGCGAGTCGCTCAGCATTTGCTGAACCAGCGCATTCCAGTCGCTTTCCGGCAGGTCAGACAGGGATACGGCTCCGGCGGGAACGGCTTCGGGCACCCAGGGGGTACGGGTGGTTCCGTTCAGGGTGAAGGTGCGGCCCGTCCGCTGGCCGCCGCCCACGGTCAGCACCGCGTTCAGTTCGGTGGCCGCTTTCTGGGGGCTGCGGGAAGCGAAGGTCATGTCCAGATTCAGTTCGTATTCGTCAAATTCCTGCGCGTCCGGGGTTTCCTGATCCGGAGTCAGGCTCAGCTCCAGCTGGATGCGGCAGTTGTCCCGGCCGTCCTCTTCCTGGCCGGCGGAAACCTGCCTGCGGTACAGGAAGGCGATGGCCAAGGGCTTCTCCTGCTCGCCTTCCGCCACGGTATAAGCCGCCTCGCCGACGGGCTGGCTGATCAGCGTGCCCTGCGTGACGCTGCTGTAGGTGAAATAGCGCAGCGCAACCAGCCGGTCCTGACTTTCGATGGTGATCTCGGTGTTGGGTTCGCTGTCCTCCGCCGTGGTCAGGCTGCAGCCCAGCGTCACCGCGCCCAGTTCCGGGTCGGAATAGGGCATGGAAATCTTCAGCGCCAGCAGATCGCCCTTCAGGGAAACCCTGCGGTCAATGACGAGATCGCCTTCCAGCGGCAGTGCATCCACCGTCGCGAAGTAATAGGGCTGCCATTCCGGGTTCAAATACTGCGCCGCCTGCTCCTCGCCGAAATGATTCTTCAGCCGCTGGATCAGGTCGTCGTCCGCCAGCACGTCCAGAATCAGCTGCTTCAGCTGGGCCTTGACGTTGGAAGGCGCAATGCGGTATTGGGTGCTCACGGTGCCGGTGCCGTCCTCCAGCTTGCCCAGCTCCGTGCTGCCCCGGTAGCCCTCCATCCAGATGTCCAACCGGGTCAGGCAGGTTTCCAGCGCGGGGGCCAGCCATTCGTCCGGCGTATTCAGGGAAGAAAATAGCGGCAGCATCTGCAGAAAGGAAACGGGAATGCCGCTGTCCTTCAGGGCGGCGGACAGCCGGGCGTTCAGTGACGCGCCCACGCTGCCCTCGGCCTGTTCCGTCCGGGACAGGTTCAGTTCGTACCACTGGTCGGACCAGAAATCCGTCTGAAAGCGCAGGGCGGGGTTTTCCCATTGAAACCGGGCGGTGGTCTGGATGGTATCGCCGTCCATCAGCCGCAGATCCAACCGCTGCTGCTCCACCGTTTCGCTGTTTTTCCGGGTGTGGATATAGTCCCACTGGAAGGAAAGCGGCGCATCTGTCCCATCGGTCTGGACTTCCAGCGTGCCGGAAAATCCACTGCCCGCCTCCAACTGCTTGAGCAGCTTTTCCGCTACGGTGTAGCCCTGCGCGCTTTCGGCCAGCGCGCCTGCGCAAAGGCACAGGCACAGCGCCAGCGCGCCCCAAAAGCGGAGTACTCCGTTCCGTTTTCGCATGGGTCGGCCTCCTTTGATGGCTCAGGCGTTACAGCCCCAGCAGTTCCAGAAAAGTCTGATAATCCTCGTCGGACATGGCGTCCTGCAAGAGCGCCGCATCGCCGTCCGGCAGCGCCGCCAGCGCGGGAAGCAGCTTGCCCGCCGCCCGTTGGAACAGCTCGCCTTGCAGCGCCGCCAGCGCGGCCGCGTCGGCGGTATCCAGATCCACGGTCGTCAGGGAGGAAGGCGCGGTGTATTCCGTCACGCCCACGGGCTTTTCGCCCACCTGATAGGAGCCGGACTGCATGGCCTGCAGCGTGGCCACGTTCTGCTGAACGCTGGAGCCGTCGATGGTGATCTGCACGGTGGGGGCGGAATCATCGCTGCTGCCGGAGGCGGCCAGCGCCTGCACCGGGTCGAAGGCGGTGTCGCCGAAGCGAAGCACATACTCACCCATGTTGGTCTTGCCATTCAGCCGGGCCACGTTGACCGTGCCGCTGAGCACGCCGTTTTCCCACAGAAGCTCCGGCACCAGCTCGGTGGAGGTGGTAGTGCTGGTCTTTTCCTTGGAATCCTGCTCTTTGACAGTGTTTAAGATGCTTCCGGAAACGCTGACGCCCTGCTGACCCGCGTCGCGGCCCGTCAGGTCGTATTTCTGAGTGTCGGTCCGGGTCAGCTTGCCTTCCTTCAGTTCCAGCGAGCTCTGGACGGACAGCTTGCGGCCATCCTCGCTGACGGTCTGGGTGCGGCTGGCTTCCGCCGTCCGCTTTTCGATCTTGCCCTTGGGCCGGTTGAATTCCAGACGGTAGGTGTCCTTGTCGTTGCCGTTCTCGCCCCGGATAAAGGCCCACTGATAGGCCACGGTATAGTTGACGTCCCCGATGGACACGTTGCCCTTGATGTAGACGGCCAGATCATCGCCGTCCTCGGCGGTGCGGTACAGGGCCACGGTGAAGCCCTTCTTGAGGGTCATGCTCTGCATCTGCTGCCGGAAGGCATCATCCATGCCGCAGCTGAGCACCGCTGCGATCTGCGGCTGAAGGGTCTCGGCCTGTTCGGCGGTCAGCTTGGCCAGCCGGACCCATTTGCCCTTGTCCATGTTCTTGATGGTGTAGTTGGCCTTCTTTTCTTCGGCGTAGGGCTGGATGCCGTCGGTGAGCTGGCGGTAGCAGGCTTCCGCCTCTGTCAACGCCGCGTTCAGGTCGAAGGAGCCGTCAGGCTGCGTTTCCGCTGTATCATCCGCCGGTTCAGCGGGGGCTTCCTCTTCCGGAAAGAGCGCGTCCAGCGCGCTTTGGGCGGCGGTCAGCTCCCGGTTGGGCAAAAGCTCCGTCCGAAGAACGGAACGGCCGTTTTCCTGCGTTTCTTCCAGCGTGAACAGGCTGTCCCCGTCCACGGAAATGCCCATGGAGGTGTTGTCCCCGCTGACGCGGCCCTCCACGGTGATATGCTTGAGCACATTGTTGAGCAAAGTCAGGGTGCTTTCGTTATAGGGCGGCAGCGTTTTCAGCTCGTAGCTGACGGAAAGCTGCGCCTCGCTGCCCTCGATCCACGGGGACAGCAGACTAACCATGTCCATCGCTTCCGCCCGGGCCGGGCGCAGGGCTGCCGTCAGGCCAAGGCACAGACACAGGGCCAGCGCCAGCGCAGCCGACGCGCGTTTCATTGCTTTTTTCATTCTGAATCCTCCTGACCGCGGACTTCTTCCCAAAGGCGGAGGAGCAGTCCGCGCAGCTCCTCCTCGGCTTTGGCCAGATTCAGCTCCCGCCGCAGGGCCGTGGCCCCGCGCATGCCGCCGATGTAGTGGCCCAGATGCTTGCGCATTTCCAGCACGCCCTGCCGGGGGCCTTTGTAGCCCACCATCCATTCCAGATGGAGCAGAGCCGTATCGATGCGCTCCCGGGCCGTGACCGGCGTGACGGGCCGTCCGTCCAGCGCTTCCCGCGCGCCCCGGAACAGCCACGGATCGCCCATGGCTCCCCGGCCGATCATCAGGCCGGAACAGCCGGTTTCCCGCAGGATGCGCTTCGCGTCCTCAGGGGCGAATACGTCGCCGTTGGCGAGTACGGGGATGGAGAGCTGCTCCCGCACCCGGGCGATGGCGGCGTAGTCGGCCTGCCCGGAGTACTGCTGCTCCCGCGTGCGGCCATGGACGCACATCCAGCGAAGCCCCAGAGACTGGGCGGCCTTGCCCAGCTCCACGGCGTTCATGGTGCTTTTGTCAAAGCCCAGCCGGGTCTTCACCGTGACCGGCAGATGGGTGTGGTTCACCACGGCCTCCATGACGCGGTAGGCCTGATCGGGACTCCGCAAAAGGGCGCTGCCTTCCCCGATGGAGACCACCTTCCGGGCGGGACAGCCCATGTTGATGTCCAGCGAGCGGAACCGGCCCAGCTCGGTGATCTTCTGGGCGGCCTCGCCCATGATGACCGGATCCTTGCCAAAGAGCTGGCAGGCCGTGTTGGTTTCCTCCGGGTGAACCTGCAAAAGCTGGGTATACACCCGGTTGCCAGGCTTGGCGCACAGGTAGCCGATGGCGGAGACCATTTCCGAGCAGGCGTATTCCGCGCCCATCCGATAGCACAGCACCCGCAGGGGCCAGTCGGTAATGCCCGCCATGGGGGCCAATGATAAAACGGGCAGGTGCGTCGGATTCATCCCATTGTTTTCCGTCATTTCCGTCATATTATGCCCGCACGCAGGGGAAAGCGGCGATGCGTCCGCCGCAGCCCGCATAGGGAATCAGCGTCAGCCGGTAGGCGGGGCCCATCTGGCAGTTCTGGGGCGGCGGCAGGATAAAGCCGCTCTTTTCCTTCCACAGGGGCGCTTCGCAGGCCGTGACCAGCACGTTCAGCTCGCCGCCCTCTTCGCTGACGGTGACGTTTTCGCCGGAGACCAGCGCATAGCGCCACTCCATCTCCGGGCCGGGCAGGGGCAGAGCCATCAGCGTGCCGCCGCAGAAAACGGACAGACTGCCCCGGTAGCCCGTCTCCAGCCGGGGAGACGAAGCCAGACTCAGCACGATGGTATCCCCGCTCTGGAACAGCCGGGTCAGGGGGAATTTTTCTCCGGGCTGAGCCTGCACAGGCTTGCCGCCGTTTACGCTGACCGTGGCGCTGTCGGCCCAGCGGGGCACCCGCAGCTCCAGCGTGAACTGCACGGGCTGCTTCAGCTCGGCCCGCAGCGTGATTTCCTTGCGGCTCAGGCCCTTCACGGAGGCGGTCATGCGCACGGGCACGCCGCTCAGGCGGGTGATGCAGCCGCCCTCCACGGGCAGCATATAGGTCAGGGTGCTGTCGTCCCGGCTCAGCCACACGCTGCGCCGCAGGGCATACAGCGCCCGCAGCAGGGCGCTTATGTCTTCTTTTTCGGGCACGGCGTGAAGCTGGCAGCTTTCATCGTCCGCCAGCCGGTTGGTGGGCTCCAGCGTGCGCAGGCCTTCCTCGGTCAGAAGGTCGGGCAGGGCGTTTTCCCACATCATTTCCAGCCGTTCGGCAAAGGCGTTTTCGCCGGTGAAGCACAGGGCATCGGCATAGGCTTCCACCTGGGCGCACAGCGCGTCCAGCTCCACCGCCCGGGCAGGATCCCGGCCCGCCAGATAGGGGTCGGCGGCAAAAGCGCCGCAGGGCATGCCGTGGTAGCGGTTCAGGGCGTTCAGCCCCGTCAGCGGCGCGGCCGCGTCCCGGCCGGAGCCGCTGTACTGACCCAGAAAAACGGTCATAGCCAGCGCATCCGCCGCGCCCTTGCCCATGGCGAAGCGTTCCGGTCGTAGAAGGCTTTTTCTTCCGGGGTGCTGCCCTGCGCCTCCCGCCGGTACTCCCGCTGGAAGGGGAACATGTGCATCAGGCCGGACACGTCCGGCAGCTGGCCCCGCATGGTCTCCATCAGGTTCAGAAGGAACGGCTGGCCCGTGCGGCGGTATAGATCCGCCGTCAGCCGCAGCGCGTCCGCGCCGCAGGAAAACAGGGCTTCCTCGCTCAGCTGGGGCAGCACCTGGGCAAAGGCCCGCATGGCGCCCAGCACCCGCAGCATGCCCTCCTTATCCCGGCTCATGGCCGCCAGCATGGAAGCGCTCCAGACGATTTCCACAAAGCGGGACGGATCAGCGGGCAGCAGCGCCGCAGCGGCTTCCACGTCGGGCATGGGGGGCAACTGGGCATAGCCGCCCAGCTTGGTGGCCAGCACGGAGTCCATCGTGGACATATGGCGGGGATCCACCATGTTCAGCACCTGCTGGATCCGGTTTTTCATCGCTCCTTCGGGATGCAGGGCGGCATCGGACAGGGGCACATAGGCGGGATTGACCAAAGGGGCGCGGCGGTAAGCGGAAGCGGCGGGCATCGAATTTCTCTCCTTCATACATAACCATCGGCAGTTGCCGATTATTCACTTATTCTACCTTATTATAGCGAAAAAACACCATCCGTCAATGTACTTGTCCTGTGGAAAAGGGCGTCCCCAAATTTTCAGGAGAATGGATGCCTCTTTGAAAAACGCTTGACGCAGCAAAGAGGGGGACGATATAATACTTCCGTTTGGATACTAAATTCCTATTTGGACTTCAAGGGGGAAAAGAGCATGGAAAGCCGGGAACTGCCCGTTTGTCCGGTGGAAACGACCCTTTCCCTGATTTCGGATCGGTGGAAAGTGCTGATCCTCCGCGATCTGTTTACCGGGACGAAGCGCTTCGGCGAACTGAAAAAATCCCTGACGGGGATTTCCCAAAAGGTGCTTACGGCCAACCTGAAGGATATGGAAGCCAACGGGCTTTTGACGCGCAAGGCCTATCCGGAAGTCCCTCCGCGCGTGGAATACACGCTGACCGAAACGGGCGAAAGCCTGAGGCCGGTGCTGGGAGCCATGTTTGACTGGGGAATGGATTATAAACGCAAAAATCATTCTCCCGGCAACGAAAGAGTGGACGCGCTGGGAAAGCTCCTGCATGAACCCGCGCAGGAATGAACAAAACGGCAGAAACCATTCGCCGGTTTTGACGGATGACAAAAGGAGGTTTTGCTGTGCCGGGAAGCAAAGCGAAGCAATCGGAAGGCCGCCTATGGGTGCGCCTGATAAAAAAACACCGGGTAGTGAAGAGCGCCGTCGCGCCCTGCCGCCGGGACGATCCGCAGGAGGCGCTGCGGCAGATTCTGCCGGGGATGGATCTGAGCCAGCCGCTGTGGCTGCCCCGCCATCAGGCGGACTGGGACGAGTACGCCCTGACCCGCTTTAACGCCGGGGATTTCATCGACGCTTTTCCCTATGACAGCATGGAGCTGAGCTATATTTACCCCGAGGATGAAAAACGCCCCGCCCGACGGCGCAACCCGGCGGAGGAGGCCTGAAAAAGCCGATGGGCAAAACCGGTTCTTTTCCGGGCAAAAGTTTGGGCTGTTCAATCGGCCAAAAATCATGTATAATGCAAGTATCACCTAGATAAAGGAGGAATTTTTCCCATGCCAATGGTCAATACGAAGGAAATGTTCAAAAAGGCCTACGAAGGCGGATACGCGATCGGCGCTTTTAACGTCAACAATATGGAAATCATCCAGGGCATCACCGAGGGCGCGAAGATGGAAAACGCTCCCCTGATCCTGCAGGTCAGCAAGGGCGCCCGCGCTTATGCCAAGCACGTGTACCTCATGAAGATGATCGAAGCCGCTATCGAGGATACTGATCTGCCCATCGTGGTGCATCTGGATCACGGCCCCGACTTCGAAACCTGCAAGAGCTGCATTGACGGCGGCTTCACCAGCGTTATGATCGACGGCAGCCACCTGCCCTTCGAAGAGAACATCGCCCTGACCAAGAAGGTTGTGGAATATGCTCACAGCCAGAAGAACTACGTCACCGTCGAGGCTGAACTGGGCCGTCTGGCGGGCGTGGAAGACGATGTGAAGGTTTCCGCTGAGGATTCCAGCTACACCCATCCCGACGAAGTGGAAGAGTTCGCCACCCGCACCGGCTGCGACAGCCTGGCCATCGCCATCGGCACCAGCCACGGCGCCTTCAAGTTCAAGGGCGAACCCAAGCTGCGCTTCGACATTCTGGAAGAAGTGGGCCGCCGCCTGCCCGGCTTCCCCATCGTGCTGCACGGCGCTTCCAGCGTTATCCCCGAGTATGTGGATATGATCAACCAGTACGGCGGTCATATGCCCGGCGCTCAGGGCGTGCCCGAGGCCATGCTGCGCAAGGCTGCCACCATGGCGGTCTGCAAGATCAACATCGACAGCGACCTGCGTCTGGCCTTCACCGGCGAAGTCCGCAAGCATTTCGCGGAGCATCCGGATCATTTCGATCCCCGCCAGTACCTGACCGACGCCCGCGACGGCATCCGCAACATGGTGCGCCACAAGATCGTGGACGTGCTGGGCTGCAACGGCAAGGCCTGATCGGACAAACGGAAAAAATCCATCAAAAAGCATCCCTGCGTTGGGTTTCCAGCGCAGGGATGCTTTTTGAAAGCGGCGCTTCCCGCGCAGGAAGCGACGCTGACTTTTACTTTTTCAGATCTGCTCAAACAGGAGCCGCATCAGGTCGGTGCCATCCATCAGCACGGGCTCGCTTTCCATTTCCCGCTCGCAGAACTTGCGCAGGGGCGCGCGGCCGTCCTTTTCCAGCGCCTTTTTCACCGTGCGGCTGTCATAGATGGCATAAGGCACGGGCGCGCCGTCGTGGGTGCGGGTCGTCAGCAGGGTAGGATGGTCGCTCAGCACCAGCAGGCGGAAATCCTCGCCCCGCATGGTCAGCTCGTCCAGCAGGGGGCCGACTACCCGGTACTCCACGTTCTGGATGGCTTCCAGCTTGCGGCCCAGATCGCCCGCGTGGGCCATTTCGTCCGGCGCTTCGATGTGCACCGCGGCGAAATCGTCGCCGTCGGCCAGCGCTTTCAGGGCGCAGGCCACTTTTCCTTCATAGTTGGTGTCCAGATCGCCGTTGGCGCCCTCTACATGGGGCGTTTTCAGCCCGGCCAGTCCGGCAATGCCCCATACCAGCGGCACGGCGCTGACCACCGTGCCCCAGTGGCCGTATTTTTCCCGGAAGGAGGGCAGCTCCATGGCCGTGGCCGCGCCCCAGGGCCAGATCATATCGGCGGGCAGCTTGCCTTCGGCCACGCGCTTCTGATTGATGGGATGATCCTTCAGCACCTCGTAGCTGCGAAGCATCAAAGCCTTGATATCCTCGCCCATCTTCCGGGCGGCGGAGTCGTCCGTTTCCCGCAGCAGGTGGGGCAGGTGAGGCTCGATGGGCTGCTCCAGCACGTTGTGGGGCTCGGTCAGCCGCACGGCGGACAGGTCGTGAGCGTCGGTCTTCATAACGCCCACATGACGGAAGGTGTCGGTAACGGTGATCTCCAGCCCCGCGTCCTTCATCAGGGCCGCGAAGGCTGGGTCGGCCAGCAGGTCGTTCATCAGGGTAACGGCTTCCTCGCCATGGATATTGCCGCCGTTGTGGCTGTGAATGACCAGCGCGCCGCTGTCATCCGGGGTAACAGCGCACAGGTTGACCCGGAAGCTGACGCATCTCTTGGGCACCTTTACGCCCATACCGGCGGCTTCCAGCACGCTGCGGCCGGTGTAATACTTCCGGGGATCATAGCCAAAAATGCTGAGAATGGCGGTGTCGCTGCCCGCAGGCAGACCGTGGGGCACCGTCAGCGCCCGGCCGCACCAGCAGCCCGCCGCCCGGTCAAAGGCGTTCAGCGCCAGCGCTTCCAGCGGCGTTTTGCCCGCCAGCTGGGGCAGATAAGTGTCGGCCATGCCGTCGCCGATCACCAGTACATATTTCATTGCAGTTACTCCCTTTCTTCCAACCGTTGGGAAATCAGCCTTTTTCCTCCGAAGCCCTCAGGGCCTCTTCCACGGCTCTGCGCCAGTCGTTGTCCTGCTCCAGCGGCTCCATTTCCTCTTCGGCGGACAGGTCTGCCGGCAGCTCGGGATCTTCTGCGGGCGTGGGGGCGGGTTCGTCCAGATTGCTGGAAATGGCGGGGCGGCTGGCCCGGCTGCGCCTGCTCCGGCCCTCCGGATTTCTGGAGCGGCCTTCCTGATTCTGCTGGGGCTTCTGCCACTTGATCTCCTCCAGCGGAAAGGTTTTCAGCTCCGTGGCGTCGCCCTTGGTCAGGCGGACGGTGACGGTCTCCTTCAGGATGTTCAGGTCGGTCACGGTGCCCACGCCCTCGGGGGTTTCCGCCTCCTTGCCCAGCTTGGGCATTTTCTTGCGGGTGGTTTCGTAGTGATCCTCCTCAAACTTGAGGCAGCACATGAGCCGTCCGCAGACGCCGCTGATCTTGGTGGGGTTCAGGGACAGGCTCTGCTCCTTGGCCATCTTGATGCTGACGGGCTGGAAATCGCCCAGAAAGCTGCCGCAGCAGATGGGGCGGCCGCAGGGGCCCAGCCCGCCCAGCATCTTGGCCTCGTCCCGCACGCCGATCTGCCGCAGCTCGATGCGGGTGTGGAAAACGGAAGCCAGATCCTTCACAAGCGAGCGAAAGTCCACCCGGCCGTTGGCGGTGAAGTAGAAGAGGATTTTGGTGTTGTCGAAGGTCTCCTCCACGCCCACCAGCTTCATGTCCAGCTTGTGTTCCTCGATCTTCCGCTGGCAGATCTTGAAAGCGTCCTTTTCGAAAGCCTCGTTATCCGCCGCGTGACGGGCGTCCTGGGGGGTGGCGACGCGGATGACCTGCTTGAGCGGGGAAGCGATCAGGTCGTCGTCCACCTGACGCACCCCGGTAATGACCTGACCGTATTCCAGACCCCGGGCCGTTTCCACGATCACGAAGTCCCCGGCCACGGGCCAGAGCCTGCCGGGATCAAAATAGTACAGCTTTCCGGCATTTTTGAACCGGACGCCTACGATTGCCGCCATCTTTTTTGTTCCTCCAATATTGTCATCATCAGCTGGTCCACGGTGGACTGCCAGTTCACCTGACCGGCCCGGCGCTTCCGCGCCAGAAAGACCGCGTCCAGCATTCGGTTCAGTCCTACTTCCTCCGCCCGGGGCAGACAGGCCCGCCATGCCGCCGGATACTGAGCCAGCGCCTCTTCGGGCAGAAGCCCCGCCCTGGCCAGCAGCGCCTGATGCAGGGCGCTTTCCAGCAGGTTCAGATACTCGTCGGCGGTTTCCCGCTGATCCTTCAGCCGGGTGGATACCTTCAGCACGTCCGCGTCGCTTTGCAGGGAGAGCGCGTCCGTTAAAAATTCCCGGTCTTTGTCTTCCAGACCGCCGCCTTCCAGCACTTCCAGCGCCATGCCGATGTTGCCGCCCGCCAGCCCCACCGCCGTGGGGATCCGGGCGGGATCGCAGCCCATGCGGGTCAGCGTTTCCGTCATCAGCTCGTCCGGCCAGGGACGCATTTTGATCCGGGCGCAGCGGGAAGCGATGGTGCCCAGCGTAGCGGTCAGCTCGTGGGTCATCAGCAGGAAGACCACCCGGGCAAGGGGCTCTTCCAGCGATTTCAGCAGGCAGTTCTGCGCCTGCGGGGTCATTTTTTCCACCGGCTCGATCAGCACCACCCGGTAGCCTGTTCCAAAGGAATGCTGCCCCACCGCGCGGATCACGTCCCGCACCCGGTCTACGCCGATCTGCTTGCCGTCGTCCGAAAAGAGGGAAATCACGTCCGGCTCGTTGCCGTCCCAGACCCGCCGACAGCCCTCGCAGACGCCGCAGGGCTTTTCCCCGGTTTCGGACATACAAAACAGGGCGCTGGCCAGCAGCCTGGCGAAAGTACGCTTGCCAAGCCCCCGAGCGCCCGTCAGGAGATATGCGTGAACCATTTCCCCGGTTCGAAACTGGTGCAGCGCCGTTTTACAGCTGGCGCTCAGGCGGCCGTAATCCGTGAAGACCGGCCGCCCCGCCTCCCGTGGTATCTGTGTCAAGCTCTTTCCGTCTCCTTGCTGTTTTCCAGCCTTACAGCTTCACAAACTGATCCACGGTGAGCACGAAGATGGTCGCGCCGCCTACCACCACTTCGATGGGATAGGGGGTGTAGGAACCCGGCATCCCCACCATGGACGCGGGCGAGGGTGCGATCTGCTTGCGGCTTTTGCAAACCTTTTCAATCAGATCCATGGCTTCCTGAAAACGGTCGTCCTCCACGCCTACCAGCAGGGTGGTGTTGCCCGCCCGCAGGAAGCCGCCGGTGGTGGCCAGCTTGGTGACGCCGAAGCCGTCGTTCATCAGTTGTCCGATCAAACGGGAAGAATCCTCATCCTGTACGATAGCAATGATCAGTTTCATCCTCGTTCCTCCTCATTTTTGGTTGCCCGATTTTCCCTTTCAGTATACCGCAAATTTGACTTTTGCGCAACTGGGGACTTCCGGGAAGACTTCCGGGAAAGCCGTCCCTCCTTCTCCGGAAAAAAACCGGGGAAACCGGGGCGGCTTTTTTCCTTGCGGGGGCGAAAGGACCGTGATAAGATAAACGGGACGAAAAGGGTGATGAAAGTGAAACAGGAACCGCTGTACGTTCTTCTGCAGCCGGAGATTCGGCATTCCTACTGGTCCGAACAGATTCGGGAGGGCATCCGGGAGGGCGCGCGGGAAGGGCAGGATCCGGTCTGCGCCGTGTCCCTTGCCGAAAAGCAGCCGGAGCTGGAAGGAAAATACGTGCTCACCGTGGGAAACCGCATCCGGTGGCTGGAGGAATCCGTGGAGCAGCTGCATCGCCGGGGCGCGCACCCGGTGATCGTCAACGCCGCCATGCTGCCGGTCCGGCATTTTCGGTGCAGCGGCGTCCTGTTTGAACTGGAAGAAATTCTGAGCCGGTGCGTGGAAGCGCTGGCGGACGCGGGCCGGAAGCGGACGGCGCTGCTGGGCGTTTCCGAAAGCTCGGTGACGGACCGGCGCAAGGCGGAGGCTTTCTGCAAGATTCCCGGCTGCCGGGAGGAAGATGTTTTCTGGGCGGAAGGAAGGCTGGAGGACTGCGTTTCCCGGTTTGCGGAGGGGCTGGACGGGTCGGATTACGACGCGGCGCTCTGCGCCAACGACACCACCGCCGTCTGCCTGATTCATTGCTTGCGCAGGAAAGGCATTGTGCCGCCGGAAAGGCTGTACGTCGTCGGCATGGGCAATTCCTTTGTGGGGGCGGGCATGACTCCCGGGCTGACCAGCGTAAGGTTCGATTATCACGAAATGGGCGTGACGGCGGTGCGGCTGTATCACAGCCTGCGTCAGAGCCGGACGGACTGCCATATGACGGTCTCGCTGCCTTGCCGTCTGGTGGTGCGGGCGTCCGCGCCATTGAAGGCGCTGCCCGCCGGGCCGGTTCCGGCCTCCCGGGCGGATGCGCTGCCCCAGGACTATTTCGGCGGCGACGAGGTGCAGAACATCATTCGGATAGAGACGGTTTTGCAGTCGGGCGACTGGACGGATCGGGAGATCCTGTTCGGCCTTCTGCGGGGCGAAAGCTGCGACGGGATGGCCGAACGGCTGTTTCTTTCCGACCGTGCGGTTCGCTACCGGCTTGCCCATATTCTGCGGCAATACGATTTCGCCAGCCGCGCCGAGCTGGAAGCGGCCCTGCGCAGGGCCTTGCAGTAGGAGCAGCAGAACCAGAAATGAAAAACAGACAGGAGAGAGACGGCCATGGTTCATTTGGAAAAGCTCGTGATCCCGGCGGCGGAAATGGGGCCGCTGAATCCCATGCCGGACATCAAAAACGTCAGCTATATTCACGCCGGGTATGAAATGACGGACAAGGTGTCGGAGGAAGAAAAGAAATACATCGGTCAGGGCATGATTCCGACCATGCTGCCCTACCGGCTGCAGGACGGCTACAACCGGGAAAAGAAGCCCCGGGCCTTTCAGGCGGCGGTGGTGGAAAACGCCCACGTGCGCGCTGTGTTTCTGCCGGAGCTGGGCGGGCGGCTGTATTCCCTCTATGATAAGGACCGCCGGAAGGAGCTGCTGTACGTCAATCCGGTGTTTCAGCCGGGCAATCTGGGGCTGCGCAACGCCTGGTTCAGCGGCGGCGTGGAGTTCAACGTGGGCATCAAGGGCCACAATCCGCTGACCTGTTCGCCGGTGCACGCGGCGGTCGATCAGACTCCCGAGGGCGAGGTGCTGCGGCTGTATGAATTCGAGCGCATCCGGGGCGTGGCCTATTCCGTCAGCGCGTGGGTGCGGGAGGATTCGCCCACCCTGTACCTGCGCTGCCGCATCGAAAACCGCACGGATGAAACGAAGCACATGTACTGGTGGTCCAATATCGCTGTGCCGGAAACGCCCGGCACTCGGGTGATCGTCCCGGCAGACCAATCTTTCCTCAGCTTCTACAACGCCGATCATTACATTCTGGATAAGACGGAGATCCCGCTGTCCGGCGGCGTGGATGTGAGCTATCCCGCCCATATTCCTTCTTCCCGGGATTTCTTCTATCAGATTCCGGAAAATTCGCCCAAGTGGATCGCGTCCGCCAATGAAGAGGGCTTCGGGCTGCTGCAATGCTCCACCCGCCGCCTGCTTGGGCGCAAGCTGTTCGTGTGGGGCATGGGGCAGGGCGGACGGCACTGGAACGAGTGGCTCAGCGAGGAAGGCTCCGCCTATATCGAAATTCAGGCCGGGCTGGCGCATACCCAGCTGGAGCATATTCCGATGGCGGCGCAGGACGTGTGGGAATGGGAGGAAGCCTATACCCTGCTGGAGGGCGATCCCAAGGCGCTGCACGGTACCTACGGCGAGGCCGTTCATGCCGTGGAGACATGCCTGAAGCGGCGGGTGGGGAACCCGGACGAGCTGCCTTTCCCGGCAGACGAAACCGTGACCCATACGGAACTTTTGTCGCAGGGCTCCGGCTGGGGCCATGTGGAGGAAGTGCTGCGGGGGAAACCCCTCAGCGCTGCGCTGACCTTCCCGAAGGTTCAGGACCCGGAAACGGAAGCCTGGCTGACCCTGCTGGAGAAGGGCGAATTTCCCTGCCCGGATCCGCTGGAAGAACCGGCGGGCTATGTGATGGGCCGGGCGTGGCTGGAAAAGCTGGAAGCCCTGCCAAAGCAGAACTGGTACAGCCTGCTGCATCTGGGCGTGATTCGCTATGCGCTGGCCGCTTACGGAGAAGGTTCCGTGGACGAGGCGAAACAGGCGTGGGAGCAGTCGCTGGCCGCCTGTGAAAACCCGTGGGCGCTGCGGAATCTGGCCATGCTGTATAAGAGTGAATATCACCTGCCGGAAAAGGCCCGCGAGCTGCTGCTGGCGGCGTTCCGGCTGAAGCCGGACTGCCGGGCGCTGGCCGATGCCGACCCGGCCACGCTGCAAAAAATGCTGGCAGACGGCTTCCCGGCAGCGGATACAAACCGCGCCGGACAGATCGCGACGGGCTTCAGCTGGAAATTCTACGCGGTCTGCGATTTGGATACCGCCGCACGGTTCGACGGTCTGTCCACGGTGAAAATCAGCGTACCCGGCAAGCAGAACACCCCGCTTTCCGCCACGGTGGAGGAAGTCACCGAGGACAAGGACAACGGCATTGCCAAGATCGTGCTGCAATGCCAGACCATCAGCGCCGAGGTCCTGGGCCTGGGCTGCGAGACCGTACAGGTCGATTTAAAAACCTACGAGGGCATCCGCATCGACAAGGCGGCGCTGCATATCGTGAACGGCCAGCGCGGTGTCTATGTCAAGTACGGCAACCTGCAGCGCTTTTTGAAGATCACAACGCTGTATGAGAATGACAGCTACATTCTTGTCCCGGAGGACGGCAAGCTCGGCAGTGCAAATGAGGTGCGCCTCTATGATGAGATCATCGTGCAGGGCACAAATTTGGAGGACGGCAAACTATTGTAACGAAAATACGCCGTTTGTATTGACAAGACTGCCAAAAAAGAAGATAATATTTAATGTATATCGCTGTAATGACGCGCTGACGTAAACGGCGCTTTCTAATCAAAGGAGTTTTACGACCATGTCCATGCTTGACAGTTTGAGAAGCAAGCTCGGTATCGATCCCGACGCAGATTCCTATGTAGATGACACTGAAGAAAATGTTTTCCCCGGCGGGCAGGGGGCTGCAGCTGCGCAGGAGTATACCCAGCAGCAGATCAAACAGCACAGCAATAAGGTCGTGAACATCAACGCGACGACCCAGCTGCAGGTCGTTCTGGTCAAACCGGAGCGCTTTGACGATGCGTCCAGCATTGCGGACCAGCTCAACGCCAAGCATACTGTGGTGCTGAATCTGGAGTCTGCCAGCAAAGAGGTCTCCCGCCGTCTGATCGACTTCCTGTCCGGTGTAGCGTATGCCAACAACGGCCAGATCAAGCGCGTGGCGACCAGCACCTTCATTATTACGCCGTACAACGTTGATATTATGGGTGACCTGCTCGACGAGCTGGAAAACAATGGCGTCTTCTTCTGATACCGCCAATGCGGTGCGCGGCTTTGTGCCGCCGCAGAATGACGACGAGCGCCGCCTGATGCGCCGTGTCGAGGAGCTGTGCCGCGTTGCGGTAAGCCGCGGCATCCCGCGTTATACGGGCTTTCTCTCGGACCGGGAGCAGAGCCTGGCGCAGGCCGCCTGCAACAAGGCCGGGTGCAGCTGCATCCGCTTTTGGGGCGGCTTTGACGCGGCAGAACGCCGGGTGCTCTGTATTGAGCCGCCCGACGCCTGGCAGGAAGAACCGCTGGCCTACCTGCAATGCACCGCTTACGGGGATAAGCTGCCGACCCACCGGGATTATCTCGGTGCGATTCTGGGCCTTGGCCTTGAGCGCAGCTGTGTGGGGGACCTGCTGGCAGACCCCGAGCGTGAGGACACATTTTACGCGGTGATCCTCGCCGACAAGCAGGAATTTATAAACGCGGAGCTGACCGGCGCAGGGCACTGCACCGTGCATACTGCGTGCATCGACGCACTGCCCGCCCGTCTGGCCGAAAGCCGCGAGCGCACCCTGCAGGAGGCTACCGTGCCGTCCCTGCGTGCGGACGCAGTGCTGGCAGCCATGCTGCACACCTCCCGCACCCGCGCGGCAGAATATATCGCCGCGGGCCGTGTGGAGATCAACCACCTGCCGTTGAAGGCCGCCCACGAGACCGCCTACGCCGCGGATATTTTTACAGTGCGCGGCGTGGGGCGCTTCAAGCTGGCGGCCATCGGCGGCAAAAGCCGCAAGGATCGTCTGTTCATATCCTTTTACCAATATTGAGCGCAGGATCGCCCGCAGCGCTGCGGGCAGGGAATAACGGGGCCGTGTGCTCCGCATACAGGAGGAAAGCCGTCATGATCTCTTCCGAGGATGTCCGCCACGTCACATTTGACAAAGCGTTCCAGGGCTATCGCCGTGAGGATGTGGATGATTATCTCAAGCAGGTCGCCCAGGCAATGGACGACCTGGCTGCCCAGAATGATGATTTGCAGAAAAAGCTCGTCATGCTGGCCCAGCGCATTGAAAAATACCGAACGATGGAAAACTCCCTGAGTACGTCGATGATCAACGCCCAGCGTATGGGGGACAGTATTATCCGCGAGTCCAAGCAGAAAGCGGCGGAGATCATCCGCTCGGCCAACATCAAGGCAGAGGACCGCGAGCAGCGCGCCCGCGATGACGTCGAGCTGGCCAAGCAGGAGATCGTCACGCTCAAGGGTGAGGCAGACAGCTTCAAGCGTTCGCTGATCGAGATGTACCGCAAGCATATCAACCTTATCAATAAACTGCCCGATTATACCAGACGGCCTGAGGATGAACCCGTTCCGCCGCCGTCCCCGGCCCCGGAGCAGGCCGCTGCCCCTGCGGCAGAGCCGCAGCCCGCTGTGCAGGCCCCGGTCTACACGGCCCCCGCAGCCCAGCCTGTGCCGGAGTCAGCCCCGGTACAGCAGGCAGCCCAGATGCCCGCCATGCAGGAGACGGCCTACTATGAGCCGCCCACAGCCCAGCCCGTGCCGGAGCCGACGGAAAGTGCCCGGGCTCAGAGCGAAAAGGTAGACACGGTGGAATTTGCCATCGCGCCGCACCCGGAGGAGCCGGAG